>Ga0160422_10002378_pt1 | contig 11784 bp, 6 predicted proteins | sample Fk160mmetaG_FD_108192 | JGI IMG/M metagenome (GOLD analysis project Ga0160422, IMG submission 108192) | Marine microbial communities from the Central Pacific Ocean - Fk160115 60m metaG | ecosystem: Environmental > Aquatic > Marine > Oceanic > Photic zone | place: The Central Pacific Ocean... | reverse complement strand
TATAGGATAAATGATTTAATTGGTAGGACTGGTATAGAGTCCTTTTATGAAAGTGATTTGAGAGGGGCTTGGGGTGGTGAGATGATTGAAGTTGATGCTGCAGGTATAGTCCAGAAATCTTTGGGAATAAAACCTTCAAAGAGGGGAAAAGATATCCATCTTACTATTGATTTGAATTTACAGTTAATGGCCGAGCAAGTGTTAAAAAACAAAAAGGGGGGTGCAATTATTGTTATGGATCCAAGAGATGGAGCTATAAGAGCTCTGGCTAGTAAGCCATCTTTTGACTTAAATTTTTTCTCACAAGATTTTAAGCCAGAAAAAGAATATCAAGCTTTATTTAATTCATCTTCAAAACCTCTTCTTAATAGAGCTTTGAATGCATATGATCCTGGGAGTGTTTGGAAAGTTGTGACAGCATTAGCTGGTCTAGAAAGTGGCAGGTTTCCTCCAAGTACTCAATTAGAAACTCAACCTTGTCTTACATATGGAAATCAATGTTTTAGAGAACATAATGATAAGGGTTTTGGTGCTATCGGTTATGAAGATGCCTTGAAAGTTTCGAGTAATACTTTTTTTTATCAGATAGGATACGAAGTAGGAGTTGATGAGATATATAAACTTTCACAAAAACTAGGTTTTTCTGAATTAACGGGAATTGAGATATCAGAACAAGAAAATAAAGGTTTGATTGCGAATAGTGAGTGGGCAAAGGCTGGAAGAGGCTGGGGCAAACCAGGGATGACTCCCTGGGTCCCAGAAGACATAGCGAGTATGTCAATTGGTCAGTTTGTCGTGCAGGTTACTCCAATGCAAGTCGCTCGGGCTTATGCTGCTATTGCAAATGGAGGCTATCTTGTTGTACCTCATTTATCTAAACAGAAAAATAAAGAACTAAAAAAAAATCCACTTATAAGAATTGATATAGATGAAAACAATATTAATGTAATTAAAAATGGTTTAAGAAAGGTAGTTCAATCCGGAACTGGTGCAGCTATAAATAATGGAATACTGGATTTACCTCCAGTATCAGGGAAAACTGGCACAGCTGAAGATGTAAATGGAGGACCTGATCATGCATGGTTTGTTTGCTTTACTCCATCAGAGAAGAGTGAATTAATAATTGTGGCTTTTGCTGAAAATACCCCTGGAGGGGGTTCAGTGCATGCTTTACCAATGGCAAAAAAGATTTTAGAAGTCTGGAATAATGGAAATAATTAAACCTATCAATCAATAGAAAGTCTGTTCATTTGAATAAGCCTATTTACAATGTCTGCAATCGTTTTTTCATCAGCTGGTTTACTAAAATTTGAAGACAAATGTCTCCCTAATACTTGACTACCAAGGTGCGATAATTGAATACGCAATGATGTTAATAGTTCTATTCCTGGTCCACCTGAGAAAGTCGTTATAGCAATTGGTTGACCATTAAAGAGTTTTCTAAAATCATCACCTGAAATAGATAACCAAGCGATAAAATTTGTGAGAATGGGAGGGATTGATCCGTTATATTCCGGAGCACAAATATCCATTTTTTGGTATTGAGTAATTTTTGTTTTAGGGATATTATCTCTTTTGGGATCACTTTGTTTGAGTGAAGTCTTGGATTAAATAAGGGAATATTCAATAATGTTAAATCTAAGATTTCGCAGGACATTTCAAGACTATTGATTTTTTCTAGGAAGTTCCCTGCCAGTTCAAGATTTTTTCCGTTACTTGCGGAAATTATAATGATTTCAGATTGTTTTTCCATGCTGTAATAGTTATAGACTAATAATTGGAACCGCTTTTACGATGATGTACAGCAGTTAATTCATTTTGTTTAAGAACATTTCCATAGTTTACTTCAGCATAAATAACATAATGATCCCCACATTCCATTCTGTCTTTAACTGATGCATCAAGCCATGCTAGAGATTCAGGAATTATTATTTGTCCGTTTGGAGTCTCTGTGATTTCTAAACCTGAAAATCTATCTTCTCCTGGTGCGAAGGGTTTCGCGAATCTTTTAAGAGGCTCTTTTAAGTGCTTTGAACTTAATATATTTAGTCCAAATGAATCTCCTTTTTGAAGCAGAGATTCAACCGCCCGATCTTTTGCGACTGCAATACTTAAACCTGGAGGAGAAAAACTTGCTTGACTAACCCATGAGGCAAGCATTGCGCTCTTAATATTATTTTCACCTTTTCCTTTTGATGCTGTAAGAACACATAATGAACCAACTATTCTCCCTAAGGCCTGTAATGTTGGATTAGTTTTACTGGTTATCATCCCTGTATCAGATTTTCTTTTTTTCTGTCTTGCTTTTTTTAAGATGTTTCTTCCGAATTGAGTACCAATTTCTTCAATTTCTTTAATTTTTGGTTTATTAGGGCTGAATTTTACTTTAATAGGATCAAAACCAAAGGAAAAACCACCATCTTTTAATTTTGTTTCGAGAAGATCTAATGCTTCCCCGCTCCACCCGAAACTACCAAAAATGCCAATAGGCTTTGCTCGGTCCCCTTCAGAAAGTATACTTCCAAGAGCGCTAACAACAGGGGTAGGAGCATGGCCTCCTAATGTTGGAGACCCTAGTAAATATCCATCGGCTTTCTTAATTGATTTAATCAAATCTTCATTCGAAGAAAATTCGCAGTTTATACTCTCAACTTCAACTGATGTTGCGGTGATTCCTTTAGCTAATGCATCCCCAATAGAGGCTGTATTTCCATATGCACTTGCATATATTAAAACAATTTTTGGAACGTTTGTTGATATGTTCTCTCCCCACCTTACATAATCATTTAAAAAACTTTTTAAACTATATTCAATCGCTGGTCCATGAGTTGGAGCAATCATGCTTATTTCTAAATCGGCAATTTTTTCTGTCAAAGCAGTTATTTGAGATGACATTGGAGCCATTAAGCAATTATAAAAGTGCTTTCTGTCGTTTTCTGTACTTAATCTGTTATTTTCAGCAAGTTCTTGAGATGCAATATGACATGAAAAAATTTTTTCGCTTAATAATGTTTTAGAGACTTTTTCATAAATCATTAGTCCCCCAGGCCATCGGGCAGTTGGGGAAGGAATTAAATGAAGAATATTATTCTTGAAATCCAATAATACTTCTTTTTTTATTTGATATATTTCAGGCAAGTTAATTTCAAAAAATTCGGTATCGTCAGGCTTCTTCTGATTCCACAATTCATAAATTAATTTTTGACCAGGAGCAGAACAAGTTATCACTAGCTTTTCACGATTTCTCTTTAGATTTTTAATCGTTTCAACAACTTTAGGATTGATATGACCAGTGACTACATTAATTTTCTGTAGTTTATATTTATCAAAGAGATAATTTATTATTATTAGCAGTGATTTGAAATGCTTCATCTCAGGAGGATGAATTATGATTAACTCTTCTTTCTCATAGATAAAAAATGTATTAAAACAAGTTCCCTGTTCAAGGTTAAATTCTAATTCAAATCTTTCTTTCTTTTCTTCAATAAATCTAAAACAAAAAAAATTATCATTAATGATAAAATTAACTAATTCTTTAGAAATAAAAGGTAAATTTATTAAATTCTGATTCATGTAGTTAAAACACGTAAGTATTATTAATAGTGATTTGCAACTTTCCTATGATGAACTGCAGTTTTACAAGTTAAATCAGAAACATTACCTTTCTCAACTACTCCATATATAATCCAATGATCAGGAGTTTCTAGTCTAGAGACTACTTTACAATCAAGATATGCGAGAGAATCTGAGAGAACAGGACCTCCCTTAGCAAGATCTTTAATTATTTCTACATCAGCAAATCTATTAGCACCGGGAGCAAATCTTTTTAGGAAATGCCTGAACATTTTCTGGAAATTATCTTCTCTAAGGATATTTACAACAAAAGTTTTATTAACCTGCATAAAAGATTCAATAGCCCTGTCTTTGGCTACAGCAACTGTCAGACCAGGAGGATTGAAGCTGGCTTGACTGACCCAACTAGCTACCATTGCGCTTTGTCTGAAAGAGGTACCTTCTCCCTCGCTTGCAGTGACAACGTATAAACCTCCACTTAGTCTTCCGAGGGCTTTATCAAGATTTGTATCTAGATTTTTAATAGAGGCTATATTTTTCTTTTTATTTATTAACTGACCAAGGTCAGTTCCTGCTTCCTCGAAGGCTTGATAAATAGTGGGATCTGGAGATTTTTTAACTCTTAGAGGAGCGAGAGCTTCTTTTTGTTTCAATTCTCTTAATTTACTAGCCAAAGAATCTATAGGTTCGTCATTACCTCCAAATGAATCATAAATAGCAGTATATTGCTTTGGTTTAAGGGCGGCAAAAAGTGTATAAATCGATTCTTGTAAGTCTACATCAGGATTTAAAGGCCAAGTTGGTACAACAACAGCTTTAGCTTCTGTAATTAAAGCAGACAATTCTTGAGAGTCAGAAGATCTCAAATCAATTAACTGTACCTGTGCATCTGCTTTACTTATTCCATGGGAAATAGCCTGACTTAAGCGATCACAAAACCCATAATCACTTATATAACAAACAGCTACAAATTCATTTCCTTTACTTTTATTATTGCTCCATTCATCATATTTATCCTTCCAAAAATCAACATGATTACGAAGAATTGGTCCATGTCCGACTGCGATTGCTTCTAACTTTGGAAGTTTATCTATTTTTTTAATGGCTTGAACAACACTTCTTGCATTTGGACCCATTAAACAATCGTAATAAAAGCGGAAATCTTTAAAAATTTCTTTTTGATCAATGTCAAAGAAATCATTTGAACAATAGTGTAAACCAAATGCATCGCATGTATATAGGATGTTTGTACCATGGTCGAAAGAAAAAATTGTATCTGGCCAGTGTAAGTTTGGCGCGCTGATAAATTCTATTTTGTGATCAATTTTACTATCAAGATTGGAACCAAGATCCAAATATTCCCCGCTTTTAACTTCCAGTCTGTTGAAAGGTTTGTGTATCAGATCTTCTATAAATTTTAGTGCAATTTTGGACCCTACAATAGTTATATCGGGATTTAGATCTAACAAGTCTGAGATTAGGCCTGAGTGGTCTGGTTCTGTATGACTAGATATCAAAAAGTCAATATTTTGTGGATCTACTTGTTCAACAAGCTCATCTAACCATAAATCTTTAAATTTTGAATGACTTGTATCAATAACTGCAGTTTTAGATCCTTTAATTATAAAGCTGTTATAAGTGGTTCCATTCCTCAACCCAAATTCAATATCAAATCTGCTTCTATCCCAATCAAGTGACCGTATAGAAATTGTATCTTCTGCAAAAACCTTGCTTTGTACAGATAATTTTTGATCTATAAGAGGCAAATTTGTAGTATTAGTTTTTGTAGAAGATACCATAAAACAAAAAACTTTATTTATTAACTTTAGTTCAGTAGAATATAAATTCGCGTGAAATTAACCGTGAAATTAAAGAAATTGCTTATTTCTTAATTATTTAATTTACATTCCCAGTTATAAATGCAATCTCCAATTCCAAACAAACCAGTAACTGGGGATGAAATCAGAAGAGCATTTTTAGATTTCTACTCAGCAAAGTCTCATACAATAATACCAAGTGCTTCTTTAATACCTGAAGATCCTACTGTTATGCTTACTATTGCAGGCATGCTTCCTTTTAAATCAGTTTTTTTAGGATTAAAAGAGAGGCCATCGAAGAGAGCAACCTCCAGTCAAAAGTGTATAAGGACAAATGATATAGAAAATGTTGGAGTAACCGCTAGGCATCATACTTACTTTGAAATGCTTGGAAATTTTTCTTTCGGTGACTATTTTAAACATGATGCAATAAGGTGGTCTTGGGAATTGATTACTACCATCTATAAACTTAAAACAGAGAATATTATTGTAAGTGTTTTTGATAAAGACGAAGAATCAAAGAAAATTTGGGAAGAGACTATAGGAGTAGATCCAAATAAAATAATCAAGCTTGGCAAGAAGGATAATTTTTGGTCTGCTGGGTCTACAGGACCTTGCGGACCATGCTCTGAGTTATATTATGATTTTTATCCTGAACGAGGCGCTGAGAATATTGATTTGGAAGATGGTACAAGATTTATAGAGTTCTATAACTTGGTTTTTATGGAATATAACAGAGATGAAAAAGGTAATTTAACTGACCTAAAAAGTAAAAATATTGACACTGGGATGGGGTTAGAAAGAATGGCTCAAATTCTTCAAAAAAAAGATAACAATTATGAAACCGATTTGATTTTCCCAATAATAGAAACAGCTTGTTTTGAAGCAAATATTGATTATTTTAAAGCAGATGATAAAAAAAAGATTTCCCTTAAAATCCTAGGTGATCATACTAGAGCTGTAGTTCAATTAATTTCGGATGGTGTAATTGCCAGTAATTTAGGACGAGGTTATGTCTTGCGAAGGCTAATAAGAAGAATGGTAAGGCATGGAAGATTGCTTGATATTAAGGACAAATTCATTTCTAAATTAGCTTTTGTTGCTATCAAATTAATGGGCGAATCATATCCAGATTTAAAACTTAATTCTGAGCGAATAATTAGGGAAATAAACCTTGAAGAGATTAGATTCTTGGAGACTTTAGATAGAGGAGAAAGATTGTTGAATGAGATTATTTTATCCGGAGCATCAACTATCTCTGGATCTAAAGCGTTTGAGTTGTATGATACATATGGCTTCCCATTAGAATTAACTAAGGAGATATTAGAGGAAAAAAATGTAAATATTGATTTGCAGGGCTTTGAGACAGAAATGGCTGCTCAGAAAAAAAGAGCAAAAGATGCTGCTCAAAAAATTGATTTAAATTTAAAAGGTTCTATTGAAAGAGAAATTGAGATATTTGATAAAACCATCTTTGAAGGATATAAATCGCTAATTTGTGATTCTGTAGTAAAAGGTATATTTTTTGATTCAAAAGCAGTAAATGAAGCTTCTGTAGGACAACAAATTCAGGTGATACTTGATAGAACTTCTTTCTATGGTGAATCTGGAGGCCAAGTTGGTGATGTAGGGATTATTACTTCATCAGAAACTGAAATCAGGATAAATAAAGTTATTCGCAATAAAGAAGTATTTTTACATTGTGGTGTTATTGAGAAAGGTAATATCAAAGTGAATGAATTAGTTCAAACAGTTGTTGATAAATCAAATAGATCTAAAGCAGAATCGAATCATACAGCGACGCATTTATTGCAATCAGCATTAAAAATCATTCTTGACTCAAATGTAAGTCAAAGGGGATCTTTAGTGGCATTTAATAAATTGAGGTTTGATTTCAATTCACCTAGTTCATTAACTGATGAACATATTTCCAAAGTTGAGTCTCTAGTGAATTTATGGATCATGGAAGATCACCCAATAGAAGTAAAAACAATGAGGAAAAGAGAGGCCTTACAAGCAGGGGCTTTAGCTATGTTTGGAGAAAAATATGGAGAAATTGTTAGAGTTGTAGATGTGCCAGGGGTCTCGATGGAACTTTGCGGTGGAACTCATGTAAAAAGAACTTCAGAATTAGGAGTTTTTAAGATAATAAGTGAAGTGGGAATTTCATCTGGTATTCGAAGGATTGAAGCTTTATCAGGTCAGTCAGTTTTAACTTATTTGAGTGAACGGAATATTATTATCAATCAGTTAAGTGATCTCTTAAAAGCCAATCCAAATCAATTAGTAGAGAGAGTTTGCGGAATTCAGTCTGAGCTTCTCATCAAAACTAAAGAGATAAAAAAACTTAAATCAGAATTAGCTTTTCAAAAATATTCTTCTTTAATTTCATTTGTTGAGAAAATTGGATCATATTCGATATTAATAAAAGAATTAAACGATTTGGATAGTGATTCTTTGAATTCTGCTGCAAATGATTTAACTGTAAAACTTGGGACTAAATCCCTCGTTGTTTTGGGTGGAATTCCAACTAAAGATAGTAAAAAACTTTTATTTGTTGTTTCTTTAGGTCAGGATTTAGTTACGTCAGGTTTGCATGCAGGTAAATTTATAAATAAAATCGCACAAATTTGTTCTGGTGGTGGTGGTGGTAAAGCTAATATCGCTCAAGCTGGAGCTAGAAACATTGATAAGCTCTCAGATGCATTGTCTTTTGCAAAAAATACTATAATGCAGGAACTTAAGGATCAGCCTGCTAAATAAGTACTTTTTCTAAGACTAGTCTCTACTTGAGAAATTAATTGTTGTGATTCTTTTATGGTTAACTTTTTATTGTCAATAGCCAATTCACTCTTTAATCGAATTCTTTCGATTAAATGATCTGAATCATAATCAAAAACTTTAAGCATATCTGATTTACTATTTTCTTTAACAATGTTGCTGATTTTATATTGATTATTACTATTCATCTCAATATAAATAATATTTGTTTTTCCAAATAAATTATGAAAATTGCCTAAAGCTTCTTGGTAAGCTCCGGATAAAAATATACCTATAAAATAATCATTATTTTCTTCTAATTCATGCAAATCTAGTAGAGATTGATCATTATTATTATTTATAAAATGATTTAGTTTTCCATCTGAATCGCATGTGAGATCAGCAAAACTTGCTTTGATATGAGGTTTTTCTTGATGCCTGTGAATAGGAACAATTGGAAACAATTGATTGATCGCCCAGCTGTCAGGAATTGATTGAAATACCGAAATATTTGCATAATATGTTGATGCAAGTACATATTTTATATCAGATAAATCAGAATGGTTCATATCCTGTATTTTAATTTTCTTAATGATCGCTTGTGCACACGACCAAGTTATTTCTTCTGCATGAGCTCTTTCTTCAAGGTTGATATATCCTAAACGAAAGGAGATTAAAGAGTCTTCTTTAAATTTTTTTGCATCATTCCATAATTCAATTATTTTCGACAGATCATAGTTATGAGTTTCTATTCTGCTTATCTGATTTAAGGTATCAATTAGATTATTTATTATTAATGAGGTTTTATTTATATTTATGCGATTAAAAGTATTAGTTTCATTACTCTTACCTAAAACATTAAAAATGACAACTGAACAATGACTTATGATCGATCTACCGCTTTCAGAAATGATAACTGGATGTTTTATTTTATTGACCTCACATGAATCCTTTATTGTCGCGACTACATCATTTGCATAGTTTTGTAATGAGTAATTTGTTGAGTTATTAGAGGAGGTTTTACTTCCGTCATAATCTATTCCTAGACCTCCCCCTACATCTATGTATTCCATTGGAGCACCAATCTTTGAAAGTTCGACAAAGATTTGGCTAGCTTCTTGTAAAGCATCTTTTATTACTTGGATATCACTGATTTGGCTACCAATATGGAAGTGTAAGAGCTTTAATTCTCCCAGTAAATTAGCATCTTTCAAATCACTGATTGTTGACATTATTTCGGGTATCGATAATCCAAATTTTGATTTGTCACCGCTTGATTTACTCCATCTACCGATGCTTTTTGTAGAGAGTTTACACCTTATCCCCAAAATTGGAGGTGATCCTAATTTTTTCACTGATTCTATAATCCTTTTTACATCATCTCTTTGTTCAATAACTAGGAATAATCTCTTACCAAGTTTTCTTGCTAAAATTGCAATTTCTATATAGTTTTTATCTTTATATCCATTACAAATCAGTAGTGAATTGTTATTGGATAGTAATGATAATCCAATAAGTAATTCTGTTTTACTTCCAACTTCCAATCCAAAATCCCATGGAGATCCATACTCAACAATTTTTTCTATTAAAGTTTTTTGTTGATTACATTTAACTGGAAAAACTCCTTGATATTTGTTTTTATATTTATATTGTTTTATTGCCTTGTTGAAAGAATGATTCAACTCTGTAATTCTATCTTTCAAAATGTCATTAAATCTTAAAATCAAAGGAGCGTTTATATTTCTACTTTTAATCTCTTCGACTAATTGTAAAAGATCAATTTTTCTGTCTTGACAACCGTCTAACGATAAAGAGATATTTCCTTTTTCATTTATATGAAAATAATCATTTCCCCAGCTTTGAATGTTATAAAATTTCTCACTATCTTGTATAGTCCAAATATTGTTAGTCTTAATTTCTTGTGAGTCTTTCAATGTTTTATAGTAAAAAAATGTTGAGGATTTTAAGAAGTCATTAATATTTTAATGATTACTTGCCAAGATGCCACTTGAAGAACGAATATACATAAAGAATTTCTTATGTAATGACTCAAGAGAGAACTTTTATCGCGATTAAGCCTGATGGTGTACAGAGGGGTTTGATATCTGAAATTATTGGTAGATTTGAAAAAAAAGGTTTTAAATTGGTTGGACTGAAGCAATTAATTCCTTCTAAAGAGCTTGCTCAAAGACATTATGGAGTACATAAAGAAAAACCTTTCTTCAATGACTTAGTTGATTTCATTTCTAGTGGTCCAGTAGTCGCAATGGTTTGGGAGGGTGAAGGAGTGATTCTAAATGCTAGAAAAATAATAGGCGCCACTAAGCCTCTCGAAGCTGATCCTGGGACAATCCGAGGAGATTTAGCGATAAATATTGGGAGGAACATTATCCATGGTTCAGATGGAGCAGATACAGCTGATTTTGAAATTAATTTATGGTTTAGTAATGATGAAATAAATACTTGGGAAACCTCAGATCAAAAATGGAGAGTTGAATAATTACCTTTTCAAACAAAATCTTTGTAGGTTAAATTTTTCAAGAAAAATTTTGTCAGTTAGATTTAGCTCTTTTTTCTGTACTAATTTAAAAATCAAATTACTTGTTATGGCTGATAATAATACACCATTTCTGTAATGGCCAGTAGCTATATATAGTCTTTCATAAGGAGATTTGCCAATTATTGGTTTTAAGTCTGGAGTGGTAGGTCTAAAACCCCACCAATGTTCCATATGTGGCCAAGCCGCCCCTTCTGGGAATAGTAACTTTAATCCATTATTTAACTGTTTAATTCCAGACGGAGTATTCCCGTTCTTAAATCCTGCATTCTTTTCAACAGTAGCACCTACTATTACTAGACCATCATCACGAGGGACTAAATATGTATTATTCCCAAAAAGGATTGTATTTAATTTATTAGTTGGTCCTTGTATTGAGAACATTTGTCCTTTGACAGGAAATATAGGTAATTCTTTAATTATCGTTTTGCTCCATGCTCCACAGCATAAAACTGCTTGATCGCATGTAATAGTAGTTTCATCTCCAGTAGCGGTGATAAATTGTATGCCTTTAAATATTTCATCTTTTAGAATTACCTTTTTTATATTTGCTCCTTCTTGGAATTTAACTCCGTGGTATGTACATGCTCTTTCTAAAGCACGCATAAGCCTTCTTCGATTGTCAATTTGTCCATCTTGGCTGAAAAATAAAGCATTTTTCCACATTGGATGAATACCAGGGATTTTATTTTTTAATTGCAATTCACTTAATACTTGTCCATACTTAAGGGTTGGAAATTTCTGTAAATCCATTTCATCTTTAAATGGTACTAATATTCCACATTGTCTTAATCCACATTTTATTTCACTATCTTTTTCAATAGACTTAATCCAATCTGGTATCAGAGCTTGACTCCTTTGCCCAAAATCAAGCATTTCATTCTCAAGTCCTTCCGCATGAGGGGCTAACATCCCAGCTGCGACAAAACCTGCAGACTCAGATCTATTTCTACTTATTACTTCCACTTCAAAATTATTTCTCGCAAATTCATAAGCTATTGATAGTCCTATTAATCCTCCGCCTATTATTAAGATCGATTTTTTTTGATTTGTAATCATTGAATTATTTTCTAGATT
>Ga0160422_10002376_pt1 | contig 11785 bp, 13 predicted proteins | sample Fk160mmetaG_FD_108192 | JGI IMG/M metagenome (GOLD analysis project Ga0160422, IMG submission 108192) | Marine microbial communities from the Central Pacific Ocean - Fk160115 60m metaG | ecosystem: Environmental > Aquatic > Marine > Oceanic > Photic zone | place: The Central Pacific Ocean... | reverse complement strand
TCCTCTAATATTTTTAAAAATAGAATTCGCTGCTTTTGTTGATATAAATTGTGAGATAACTATGCCTACAAGAGTATCAAATTGGTTTTTTTTATTCGGCTTAAAAACAATATGACCATTTGTTTCAATTATTTTTTTTAGTTTCTTATCTTTCTGACTTAAATATTCTTCTTCTTTTGAAAATCTCATTAGAGAATTTTGTAAATCTAAATTATTTTAAGAACTCTAAGTACTCTAAAGACTACAAAGATTATTACAAGACATATAGTCCAACCCAATATTATATCTCCCAAATCAGCCCCTACACCTATCTGATTTGCGCCACCTGCACCTCCAATAAGAGCACAAATGGACCAGCCGAGTACTTTATAAAGTTCTAATTTTTGTTTTCTATCTAAGTTTTTAAATCTACCAAACATATAAGTATCTTAATTGTTTTAAATGAGTTTGAAATATTTTAAAGCCCGGAATACGACATATAAAGTTATAAAAAGAATTCCTAGAGCATAAATAACTTCACTAACGCTAACATTTGGAGGTACATGAAGTCCGCCATATCCTAAAGCAAGTACAATACCAAAAACTATTTTGATCCATTGTTTTTTTCTTTCATCAGAATCTTCTGTTTCTTGAGCGGTTTTAAGATTTTTTTTAATATAAGCATAAATAAGCTGAAAAAAATTCATAATTAAATTATATAAATTTTGACGAGGTTTTGTTTTAAGAGGAAAAAACCCTGTGGCCAGAGGCAGAATCGAACTGCCGACCCCTTGTTTTTCAGACAAGTGCTCTACCGACTGAGCTATCTGGCCAATATTTTAGCGGGGACGACGGGATTCGAACCCGCGACCTCCTGCGTGACAGGCAGGCGTAAACTCCAGACTTTACCACGCCCCCATATCTAAAAAAGTATAAAACAATTATTTATTTAGATACCTATAAATCTACTACACTTAAATAAATTAATAATTATGTTAAAACAATTCATTAGGTTTTTAGTGCTTCAAACTCTTCTGACATGGATCACAATCTCATATTTTGACTTTTTTTTAATTGGTGAATACAAAGATGGTTTTACAATCATTGCTGAAAATTTAATGGAAGATAGAGATAGATTCTACCCATTTTTGAATCCAAATTTAGTAAAAATCGATGTTTATATTGCCTTCTTTGTTTTTATATTTTTAATTGTTTTGTATTCTTCAAAATTCTATTCATATGTAAACGAGCTTTCTTTTTCACTCAATGAGAGACTTCTTGATGAATTTATCTCAATATATTTGTTGTGGACGAGTTCTTTACTAATATTTTTTCAAATTTTTAGATTTACAACTATATCAAGGCTTTATGTTTTAGGGTTGACTTTTATAATTCCAGTAATCCTTTTGTTTTTTAGAAATAGTGAATTTATGTCGAGTCTTCTTGGTAGAAACCCATCAAAAGAAACTGTTTTATTAATTAATATAGATAACTCATCTCAATTTAGAGAGATGCGATTATTGAAATTTAGGAAAGTTGTTAGTGAAGTAAACTTTGAAGATAATCTTGAAAATAGAATTATTGAATACACAGAAAATCTTTTCAAGTCAGAAAATATAAATCTAATTGTAATTAACTTAGATAATGTATCGGAACTTAGTTCTAATTTTGAAAAATATATATTAGATTTAAATAAAAAAATTCTTTTTATTTCAAAAAATGAAATTACATTCAAAAATAACTTTATTTTCAGGAGATCAATGTTTAAGGATGAAAATCTTGTCTACTTAAATAATGATATTCAATACGGATCAAAGTTTATTGCAAAAAGATTTTTAGATATCCTGTTAACAGTTTTGCTATCACCGATAATCTTTACAATTCTGATACCAACCTTTCTATATTTGCTTATTCAAGATGGAAGGCCCGTTTTGCATAAACAAACAAGGGTAGGTCTTCATGGAAAAAATTTTAAAATGTTTAAAGTCAGGACAATGAAAAAAAATGCACATGATCTTAGAAAAGATCTAAAAGCTTTAAATAGGAAGAAAGGGCCTCTTTATAAAATAGACAATGATCCAAGACTTATAAAAGGTATGAATCTTGTAAGATCTTTAAGCATTGATGAAATACCTCAGTTTTTCAATGTTCTAAAAGGAGAAATGTCAATTGTTGGACCTAGACCTTTGTTCCCTGAAGATAATTCATTTTACGATAAACAATATATCCGAAGATTGAATGTTTTGCCTGGAATCACTGGATTACTTCAAATAAACGATAGGAATACTGATGATTTTGAAACTTGGTTTAAATACGATTTAGAATATATTGAAAACTGGTCCATATATTTAGATTTAAAAATCATAATCTCTACACCATTTTCACTATTAAAAAAGAAAACACAAGGGAAATAAATTTTTGTGGGTCGGGTGGGAATCGAACCCACGACCTTGAGCTTAAAAGGCTCCTGCTCTACCAATTGAGCTACCGACCCTGATAAACTATATTACATTAATTAAAGACTAAAACTTAATTATTATTCTTCTTCTTTTGAATCTGAAAATGTAAGATTTTCGTTAATTTTATGCCTGTAAGATACAATTAATTCTTTAATTTCATCAATGTCTGAATTGGATTGATTTATTTTTTCGACTTCATTAAACAATTCATCAAAATATGACTTTACTTCTTCTATTTTTTTATTAATTTGATCATTAATTTCACTCATAATATTATTTTATATATTTGCTTTATCGGAAAATTTTAATTCAGGATTTTTAGAAAGTCTTTGTTTTGCCCACCTAGCTGGAGGTATTAGTCTAAAAAAAGGTGGTAAAAAAGGTCTAGTTATTTTCAATAAAAGTAAATTAAATTTCAGTATTACGTCATTAATTTTTGTTGTCTTTATACCATAAACATCCTTAAATTCTTGTGGAAGAGTATTAAACGCAGTGAATGAAATAAAAGGCCAAATTGGTTTAATGTGTTTTGGTACGGGCCCTCCTGAAATAATTCCTTGCACGTCCTTGGCTACATCAGTTAAAAGTAAATACTTGTTTTCTTTAGATTTATTAATTACCCATTTTTTTAGATCTTCATGGGTTTTTGGCATGTTATCAGTGTCAATCAGAACTAATTTGGCTGACAACATATTTTCAATATGATATTTATTTTTCTCCTCATCAGTTAATTTCTTAACTGTTTTCTCATAAAAATAAATCGATGAAAGCTGTAAGCAAGCATGGACCCATAATAATTGTTCGTTATTGAGAGCATCGTAATAGCCACCTGTAATTTGATCTTTACCTTTAATTACTTCGTGTAACTTATTTATTCGAGTAGCACTTTCATTAGCTTCTATAACAGTTCCAAAAGTAACTGAGTTTTGAAGTGATAACGTTCTAATAAGTCTCTTCCAAGGATCGCGTTGATAAAATGATGTTTGTCTAGCGCCAGCAGCAATCAAAGGATGTGCGGCATGCATTAATAAAGCTCTTGCACCACCAAAAAGAACAGTTATTTCTTTATTTACTTTCCACATCATAGAATCTGGACCAAAATATCCAGGATCAGCACTCATAAAATATATATTATTCAAACTATGCAATATCACATAATTCTTGTAGTTAAAATTAAAATGTATTTAAGTTCTAAATTAAGAGATAATAAAATTGTATGAATAGCAAAATTTATGAAATTTGTGGAGAATCTGATTTACTGCCAGAGTTGGAAAATATAAAAAATGATCCAAACTACGTATTTCAACCAGACCCAACATTTACTTCAATAAATCTTTTTAACGAACTAGGAAATATAATAACTGTCAATTCATGGATTGAGTGTGCCAATTATGTAAATGGAGGATGGTTAAATAGAGTTATAGAAACTACAAATTATGAAAGAAACCTATTCTTTGGACTTATATCAATAGTATTAATTATTTTTATTCCTGAGATAATTAAATTCTTTAATAGATTTTCTTTTTCTAAAAGGGAGAAAACATTTTAAAAAATATAAACTTATACAAATTTTTTTTTCTTGTTGTTTTAGTAATTGTTCCTTGGATGATTAATTCATCTGAAAATTTAAATAATGCTCCAGAGTTAAATGAGCTAACTATTGGCGAATTTGAATCAAACATCTGTGAATTTTCTTTTTTTGAATTTTGGCTCGAGAATATAAATAATGACTATATTATCCAAACCGATAATCCATCCTCAATTAAATGTTTTTCCAAAGTTAATGGGGCAAGCATAATTAATGATAAGAAAATTGTTTATATTGGATCTAACCTAAATATAGATTTGTTAATTCAATCAATGTTTTGGTTAGTATTATTATCATTTATTCCCAAAGATAAAAATATTAAAAGTAGTCCATTCAAATATAAAAATATATCAATATTTATAATTATTTTTTTATTATTTATTCACTTTATTTCTGAGGAGTCTTTTTACAGTTTAAACTCAAAGAAATTTTCAACTGATATCAATGAAAATTTTCAGCTATATTCATTGATATTGTCATTGTTTATTTTTCTAAAATTATTTTCAGACATATTTGAAAAAAGATATAAAAACTCTATATATTTCCTTCCGTTTATTTTTCTAATTCATGGAACTTTCAATAGCTCAAACTTAAATATATATTTAATTAGCTACATTTTTATTGGACTATCTGCACTGTTTGTAAATAATAAATATAAAATTGCTTTTGTAATTTATCTAATATTGACTTTTATATGGATAAACTTTAAAGAGGTAAATCTACCATATTTTGATGTGGATAAGTTAAAAGGTTTTTCTAGCTCATCATATAATGAATATTCTATCTTTTTTTGGTCGATTTCTTTTTTCTTAGTGGTTATAGGGATGTTGTATTATTTTAAATTTTCACTAAACGATTTAAATATATATAAATTGAGAGTTAGATTTTTATTGTCGGGATCTTTAATTGTCTTTTTTTCAATATTATCAGCGTTAAATCCTGTCATTAACTTTTTTACATATTACTACTTTGGACTAAATAAAACTGCAAGCAAGACCTTCTCTTCAGTAGCAGGCAATGCCTGGAGAGGGATTAGCTCTAGCGCCGAAGCGGTTGGAGAATTTTTTGCTTTTGTAATATTGTTTACAATCATTCATTCATTATATGAAAAGAATTACAAGTATAAATCTTTTGAAATATTCTTAATTTTGGTGAATATTTATGGTTTGTATAGATCAAATAATTTCTCTGCATTAATTTCAATGATTGTTTTAATTGCCTTAGTCACTGTTTACCTAAAAGTATTTAATAAAAAAATTAAATACTCACTAGCGATAATCTCAATATTTATTTTTCCTATAATTTACTTTTCATTTTTTAATGTTCATAACACAGAAGAATCAAGTAAAAAACTTATGATTGAAGCATTTGAAATTTCAAATATTGAGTATCTTCAAACAAATGAATTTGGACTAACACCCATAGATGAAAACAGATTTTATGAAATAATTCTTAATAGTGACAGTAAAGAAAAAATATCTACATCTTTAAATTTTTTAGTTGAAGAATATCATTTTAGTAAAAGAAATTTTATTCCAAATATAACAACACTGATAAGTTCTGTTGCTACCCCTATAAATAGAAGTGAAAAATGGGGTATATTTTTTGCTAAGTATAATCCCAGCAGTCAAACATTATTTTTTGGGACTGGTCCAATTAATTTAACTAATTACTATCTAAGTCATGAAACTAAAGCAAATACAGGACTCATACTTCCACATTCTTCGATATTTTCATATTTAGTTTTTATCGGTGCAGGGGGGTTATCGATTATTTTGATTTCTATATTTAATAATTTAATTCGGAACAGAAAAAATGTTTTTTTTATTGTTATAAGCTCATTCTTCCTAATAAATATATTAAAAAGTGATTCGTTACTTTACTTCAGCTCATTTGTTTTATTTATATTTGCATTAAATACAAGTCAGTTATTTAAAGTAGAACAGAAATATGAGTAACAAATTTAATAACAAATTAGTTTATTTGACTTATCAAAGTTTTCCAGCCGAGACTGCTAACTCACTACAGACAATTACAAGCATTGTTGAAATGGTCAATCAAGATGTTGATATTGAACTAATTTTTCCAGATAGGGAAAAAACAAGCTCTGATGATATTCAAGAGTTGAAACGTTATTACAATTTTGATGTTGATTTTAAAGTAAAAAAATTAACGCATAATTTACCATTTGGAAAATTTAAAAAATTTAAAAAAACAAGCTACCATATAAGTCATTTCATCTGGGCTATGAAATCGGTAAATCAAATATCTAACAACATTAGTAACATAATATTTATTACACGTTCTGACTGGGTCTTATACTTTCTGGCAAAAAAAAATTTAAAGGTTTTATTTGAGTGTCACCAGCCTTCTAAGCTTAGAAATTTAATTTTAAAATATGCTTTAAGGAAATCATCTACAAAAATTATTTTTTTAAATGAAAATTTATATGAATATCATAAAAAATATATTGTGCATAAAAACAATTCAATCATACTAGGTAGTGCCTACAAGGATGAGTTTTTTCAAGATAAAATTGAAAAAATACCCAATCAAGTTGTTTTTGCGGGACAACTACTCAGATTTGGTTCTGATAGAAATATAAATTTTTTAGTGTCTTGCTTTGAAGAAAAAGAATTAGAAAAATTTGAGCTTAAAATTATTGGTGGTCCTTCAGAATATATTGAAATATTTAAAAATAAAAGAAAAAAACCTATACCAAAAAATGTAGAATTTATTGGCCGCATAGATCATAAAAATACGACAAAAATGCTTTTACAATCTGAAATTGGAATACTTATAAATAATGAAGATAACCATGCATTAAAATATACTTCGCCATTAAAGTATTTTGAATATCTTGCTGCAAATTTAAAAATAGTAGCTGTTGATTTTAACTCTCACAAAAAGTTGCCATTTAGTGACAATATATTATTTTTTCAAAATAATCAAAAATTAAGTTTTATAAATTCAATTGTTAATTCTAAAAAGACGATACCAGTTAAAAGCGAACATTATGAAGAATATTCACTTTCAAAAAGAGTAAAAAGAATAATTAAATTTGCACGCCTGGAGGGACTCGAACCCCCAACCCTCTGATCCGAAGTCAGATGCTCTATCCAATTGAGCCACAGGCGCAGAATTTTTAAAGTTTTATACTGTATATATTAATGAAAAAAAACTTAATTTTGAAAACAGCAATTAACGAAATTACACTTAATGATCTTGTATCTAAATTATTGAACAGTGATAGTCTTTCAATAGCTCTATGTAATGCTAATTCTGTTGTAAGAGCTTACAGAAATGATGCTTTAAATGATACTTTAAATAAATTTGATGTTTGTACATCAGATGGCTTTCCTGTTGCCCTAGCTTCTAGAATATTGTATAAAAATAACCAACAAAGAGTTGATGGATATAAATTGTTCAAACAAACGCTCATTGATAGTAAAAATAGAAATACTACACATTACTTTTTTGGTAACACTGAGGAAGTAGTTACAAAAATTATAAATAAGTTTAAAATTTCTCACCCAGAAATAAATATAGTTGGTTATCAATGTCCTCCTGTTCTAGAAGTAGAAGAGCTTCTAAATGAAAAATATGTAAGTGAAATGCTAAATATTAAGCCAGACGTAATTTGGGTATCTCTTGGCTTCCCAAAACAAGAAAAATTTATATCAAAATTTATTGAGATGTATGATTCGAAATCTAATATGATTGGCATAGGTTTTACTTTTGACTGGATAGCTGGCACAAAGTATAAAGCTCCAGAGCTGCTAGCAAACATTGGGCTAGAATGGTTATTTAGATTAGCACAAGAGCCTAGAAGATTGTTTAAACGTTATTTGATAGATAATTTTTTATTTATAATTTACTTTATCAAACAATATAGTAATAAATAGATGTATCAATTAACAAACCTAATAGAAAGTCTTAAGAACTGTCTAAAAAGTTTTGATATTTATGAAGAAATAGATTTAAGAATATGCAACGAAGATCGTTATCAATTTCAAATAAATAACCTTGTAAAACATACAAAAGAACCGGCGATAGAAAAAATAATTTCTTCTTTTGCTGAAATAATTGAAAAAGAAAAAATTATTGAAGAATTTCAAATAAATGAAAAAAGATTTATAAACCTAAAAATTGATTTACAAATCTTTTCATATACTTATAAAAATATTAGAGAAGTCATTAAAACAAAGAAAACAAAAAATATAATCATTGATTATGGTGGACCAAACATAGGTAAGCCTTTGCATGTTGGACATTTAAGATCCTTAAATATTGGAAGAAGTTTGTACCAAATAAATACTTTGGCTGGAAACAATGTAATTAGTGACATACACATGGGTGACTGGGGAATGCCAATTGCTCAAATAATTTGTTACACCAATTCAAAAAAAATTAATTTAAATGATTTAGATGTAGATGCACTCGAAGAGATTTATCCCATATCTTCTGCTTTATATACAGAGGATGATAATTTTAAAACTTCAGCTCAAGAGATAAATAAAAAACTAAACACAAATGATAAAGATTTAGTTGAAAAGTGGAAATCATTAAAAAACATTTCAATTGACTCTTTAAATCAAATACTAGGAAAGATGAGCCATAATTTTGATTTAATGTTGGGTGAAAGTGATGTTAATTATCTAATTCCAGAAATGATTCAGGGCCTTGTAGATAAAAATAAAATCATACAGGATGATGGTGCTTATATTGCAAATATAAATGTAGACCCAAAAATTTTGGTTACAAAATCTGATGGGTCATATTTATATCTCACAACGGATTTAGCAACCGTAATTCATAGATCTAAAAAATACGAATTTGATTCAGTAATATACGTAGTTGATAAAAGACAAAGCCTACATTTTAAACAACTTTTTGAATGTGTGCGTTATTTTGAACTAAGCGACGCAGATTTTAAACATGTATCTTTTGGCACCGTCAACGATTCAGATGGTAACCCCCTTAAAACACGAGATGGGGGAACAAAAAAATTAGAAGCTCTTTTCAATGAAACATATGAGCATATAAAAAAAATTAATAAAAATATTGATCAAGAAACAATAAATAAATTATCAAATACTGTGTTAACCTTTAGTGATTTAATTACAAATAGAAAAACTGATTATAAATTTGATCTTGAAAAGTTCTCAAATATCAATGGTAAAACTGGAATATATGTTCAATACGCTCAAGTTAGAGCTAAAAAATTACTTTCTAAATCTAAGTTAGATCAAAAACAGAAGATAAATCCTAAAGAACTGGACGAGAAAGATATACGTCTTTTGAATTCATTAATGAAGTTTGAAATTTACTTCAAACAAGCAATTAATAATAATGAACCTCACTTTCTTGCTGATTATCTATATGAAATATCAAATGAATATAATTCAATATATCAAGATGAAAAAATTCTACAGAACAAAAGTAATGTAAAAATGATCAATAAAATAATAATAACAAAATATTTTGTTGAATATTCATTACTACTTATGGAATCGTTAGGAATTTTTCCAGTTGATGAAATGTAATTTCTAAAGAAAAATTTGTGAGGACATTATCCAAATAAATAAAACTAAACTATACGAGTGATTATCTTTTATTGGAAATGTTCTAATTAAGTTGTGATGCATAAACAATGCCAGCGGAATTGTGATAAATCCTGAGAAAGAAATTGCTTTTCCAATATCTACAATATCACTAGTTACTGAATTAATAGGATTAAGAAAAAATTGAAAAATTAAAAGGAACAGAAGTGATAAAAAAATTGCAATTATTATATTGATAATTAAATCTTTAAATGAGGAATTATATAATTTAAAAGTGTTTAAAAACTCTACTGGAATAAACAAGATAAAAATAGAGATACTTAAAAGAATTAAAAACCAAAATAGTCCTTGAGCACTCCAGGTAATTATATTTTTTTCTACAAGACCTAGAGATTCCATCAAAAGGTAAATAGAATAACCCAAAGTTGTTGTTCCAAGAGAAAAAAGATATAAACCAAAAATACTATAAAAATACTTTCTTTGAAAGTTAAGATTAGTTATTTCAATGTTTATATTTTGATAATTCATACTGTCATATATTAATGATTTTTATATTAAAATTAACATTAAATATGGAATTAATTGATACTCCCAATCCAAATGCAAAAAAAATAATACCTAATGAAAATTTGCTTACAAAATTAAATTTAGATAACTTTAGAATTTTTGTTTCAGAAAAGTTGGAAAGCCTTGAAGGGGTTGAATCAATTTTCTTCGGACCAAATTTTTTAACAATAACTAAAGAACCAAATATTAAATGGGATTTAATTACTCAAGACATTGTTGACATCTTTGATAAACTATAATCATGGAAACATTTAATGATGATCCAAAACCAGGAAGACTGGTTCTTCCACTTGTTCTTATTGGAATGATAGCAACTACGTATACATTTATTAATCGAGTAGCAACTAACAATAATTTAGATATAGAGCCTGTAACAACTGATTCCCAGGTCATAGATGATGAAGAGGAACTACCAGTTGAAGACTCGACTACAACTTCAACCACAACCACTCTTCCAGATGAAGTAATTACTTATTTAGAAGAAATTTCATCTGAAAAAATACAGTCAATTGATTTGGCCACAAGCGTGCTTGAAGCAAATGACCGATGGGATAACGAGCAAGTAACATACCAGGAGGCCAAAGATGAATTTAGAAGTTTCATAGATGATGCAGAACAATTCGCACTTACTGTGAATGAACCTGGACCTCCTTCAACATTTGCGGGATTAGTAAAAAGCCATGAAGAACTAAAAACACTAGCTGATTTAATATACGCGGATACTCAAGAGCTTCTTGAAGGTCTTACTTCGTCTGACACAGGTGAAAGAAGAGCTGCTGCATTAGAATCCTTTGACACCAACATAACATTATTTCAAGAAAAAATTGAAGAAATTATTTCTATTAATACCTCTGGATAAATTAATTTGAAGCTGCTGAACAAACAGTGTCGATCATTACGGTAGCTATTACGTAAGGGTCTGCATTTGCGTTTGGTCTTCTGTCCTCTAGATAACCTTTTTTATCAACTTCTACTTGCCATGGAATCCTAATTGAAGCTCCTCTGTCACTTACACCATAAGAGAAAGTGTCAAATCTTTGAGTTTCATGGTCTCCAGTGAGGCGGTCTTCTATCCCAGCACCATAGTTTTGAACATGAAATTCAGCATTTTTACCTAATGCTTCACATCCTGCCACAATTGCATCGTATCCACCATCTTCACGCATTTGTTTTGTAGAAAAGTTTGTATGCATACCTGCACCATTCCAGTCTCCTTTTACTGGCTTTGGAGTTAGGGTTGCAGAAATGTTATAGTCTTCAGCAATCCTATACAAAAGCCATCTTGCAATCCATATTTGATCTCCAATATCAGGTGCTCCTACCGGACCAATTTGAAATTCCCATTGTCCAGGCATAACTTCTGCATTTGTTCCAGATATATTTAAACCAGCTTCCATACAAGCAGTTGCATGATCCTCAGAAATTGAACGCCCATATACTTCATCTGCTCCAACACCACAGTAATAACCTCCTTGGGGAGCCGGATAGCCTGAAGGAGGGAATCCTAAAGGTTGTCCATATTTTAAGGAATCATACGATTGTTCATAAAATGTATATTCTTGTTCTAAGCCAAACATAGGTTCGAACTCAGAAAAGTTTTCGGCTGAGGCAACACACGCTGCTCTTGT
>Ga0160422_10002373_pt1 | contig 11789 bp, 10 predicted proteins | sample Fk160mmetaG_FD_108192 | JGI IMG/M metagenome (GOLD analysis project Ga0160422, IMG submission 108192) | Marine microbial communities from the Central Pacific Ocean - Fk160115 60m metaG | ecosystem: Environmental > Aquatic > Marine > Oceanic > Photic zone | place: The Central Pacific Ocean... | reverse complement strand
TGGAAATAAGGGAGCAACATCAGCCCACATAGAATGGGTTTGAGGAAACCCATGGAGAAGCACTACCGGAATGCCTTTGCCCCTCTCGACAAAAAATATTTCACATTCATCTGTGACTAAACGCTTTTTGTTAAATTTTGGAAACATATTATGTCTGAACATTTCTTATTATAGATAATTTCTACAATGCTAAATCATGTTTTAAATCACAAAAATTTTAGTAATTATCACCATATTTAACAAATGTACTTTAAACCATTTTTATTAAAGACCTTACAACCTATACCGCATGCGTCAATCAGGACCATTTTTTATCTAGCTTCTTTGTAAACTCCTGCTATCTATTTATTAGAATTAATAATTCTTTGACATATTTGATAAGATGAATATGTTGACGAAAGGAATGTTTGTTGGAGCACTTTCAAACGACCCAATTGAAAGAATAAATAATGAATTACGACGACCAAATTGAAGCATCGATTAGACTTTTACATGACGAAGGCAGATATAGAACTTTTATAGATATTGAACGTGAACGTGGAAACTTTCCCAATGCTTCATGGAAAACTCCAAGTGGGGACTTCGAAAAAATAACAGTTTGGTGCGGTAATGATTATTTGGGAATGGGGCAGAATAGCTCAGTCCTTGAAGCAATGCATGAAGCTCTCGAAAAGGTAGGTGCGGGTTCTGGTGGAACAAGAAACATTTCTGGTACAACAACTTATCATAAGGAACTTGAAAGAGAATTAGCAAGCCTTCATGAGAAAGAATCCACTCTGCTTTTTACAAGTGCGTACATTGCAAATGATGCGACGCTTTCCACTTTGGCGAAATTACTTCCTAATTTGATAATATATTCGGACGAGCTAAATCACGCTTCCATGATAGAGGGTATCAGAAGAAATGGTGGTGCGAAACGAATTTTTAAACATAATGACATGAACCACCTTCGCCAGCTCTTGGAGGCAGACGATCGATCAGCCCCAAAATTGATAGCATTTGAGTCAATTTATTCAATGGACGGAGACTTTGCACCTATAAATGAAATATGTAATTTGGCTGAAGAGTTTGCAGCTTTGACTTACCTTGACGAAGTTCACGCTGTAGGAATGTATGGGGCGACTGGCGCAGGTGTTGCTCAAAAAGAAAATCTTATGGACCGAATAGATATTATTAACGGGACCCTCGCAAAGGCTTACGGCGTGATGGGTGGATATATTTCATCAAGTGCAAAAATCTGTGATGCTATCAGAAGCTATGCCCCAGGCTTTATTTTCACTACATCACTTGCTCCAACATTGGCGGCGGGCGCTCTGGCGTCTGTTCGTTACTTAAAAGATAATCAAGAAATAAGGGACCAACACCAATTGAATGCAAAAATTTTAAAAATGCGTTTAAAAGGTTTGGGGTTGCCAATTATTGATCACGGTTCACATATCGTTCCAGTAATTGTAGGAAACCCGATACATACAAAGAAACTTTCGGATCTTTTATTGGTAAACCACAGGATTTATGTGCAGCCAATCAATTTCCCCACCGTACCTAGGGGAACGGAAAGGTTGCGATTTACACCCTCTCCTATCCACGGCTCAAAGGAAATTGACTATTTGGTAGACGTGATGAATGAGCTATGGTCTCATTGCGCTCTGAATAGGACCGAGCTTTCTGCTTAAAGGCGCTCTCGAACGGTTATGTGCAATAAAGAGTAATTGTGCTAGGTGTTTGAATGTAAATTGCGAATCGACTGCAGAATCTTACTGGTTGGAAAAAACATGAAGTGGCGAGAGCCCAATAATAACGAAATTTCTCAAACGGATCACCCAAAGGGTTTTGATGATTATGAATTTCATCTGGGCGACATTTTACGGGGTGAACGGGCTACCTTGGGCAAATCTTTACTTGATGTAGAAAAAGAACTTAAGATTAAAGCTAATTATATAGTTGCGATAGAAAATTGTGATCCAACAGTATTTGAGTCCCAGGGATTTATTTCTGGTTCAGTTAGATCATATGCCCGATATCTTGAGCTCGATCCAGACATCATTTACGAACTTTTTTGTAATGAAAGTGGTTTCCATACCATGCATGGAATGGCAAATTCCGATCAGCATAAAGAAGAAAAGAATTATAGCAGAAAAACCGAAGATAGTTTATTTATAACGCCAACAACGGCGTATCTCCCTGAGCAAAAAAAATGGTATGAAAATATAGAACCAGGGGCAGTTGGCTCACTTTGCGTCACAATAGCACTCGTTTCGGCACTAGGGTATGGAGCTTGGTCGTTTTTCCAAGAAATACAAAAAGTTGACTTAACTCCTACCGAAAGCCAACCGGTAGTACTTACCGAACTACAGAACTTACCTACCGCTTTAGATATTACAAACAATCTTATGCTGGACAAATCAGTCAGCTCAAACGAAAGATCGTCGCGTATCAATAGAATTTACAGATCAACTGCGCTAGACCAACCAGTAATTGTCGCAAGAGATGAACCAATATCTAAATTAGACCCAAATCAATTTGGTCTGTTCACGCCCACTCCAACAAGCGATAAAGTTGAAATAGAAGAAATCATTTCGGCTTTAATACCCAAAAAAAATTCTGGCAATGAAAAACTTGAAGCAAACTTTCCAAAAGTATCTGTAGACACTCCCCCAATAGTAACATTAATTACTTCAAAAGAAGCTTGGATAGAAATCATAGCTGCTGATGGATCTGTGATCTTCAAAAATTTGATGCAACCAGGATCAGAGTTTGCCCTTCCTCAGACCGAGAAGCCGCCCAAACTATTAGCTGGAATGTCTGGCTACGTGTATATGGCAATAGACGGCATGCTATACGGCCCTGCTGGCAAGGGTGTGAATGTCGTGAAAAATGTTGCGTTGGACGCTAAATCTATAATTGCAAGCTATAAGCCGGCACAAATAAAAGGTGACCCAGATTTGCAAAAGTTAGTAGCCGAGCTTAAGTTCAATAGCTTCACTATTAAATCGTTAGATCAATAGGTGCCTTGCTAGAATCGTAACTAAGTCTTAGCCTTAAACCAAAATAAAATGTAACATTCGGGGAATAGTATGTCTATCAACCATGTTCGTCCATGGCGCACTATCGAAAGACGGAGTTCGAGACAAATAAATGTAGGCAATGTCGCAATAGGTGGGGATGCACCAATATCGGTTCAGACTATGACGAATACAGATACAACGGATGTTAAAGCAACCATAGACCAAATAACAGCAGCAGCCGACGCAGGTGCAGATTTAGTTCGCGTCTCAGTCCCTGATGAAGCAAGCAGCGGTGCGCTAAAAGAAATTGTTCAAAATAGCCCTGTACCAATAGTCGCAGATATTCATTTTCACTATAAAAGAGGCATTGAGTCTGCAGAAGCCGGTGCATCTTGCCTACGGATCAATCCTGGTAATATTGGGTCCGAAGAGCGCGTAAAAGAGGTTATAAAAGCGGCCAAAAATAATAATTGTGCTATCCGCATAGGTGTTAATGCGGGTTCATTGGAAAAACACCTTCTCGAAAAATATGGTGAGCCCTGCCCTGATGCGATGGTCGAGAGTGGTTTGGATCATATTAAAATTCTTCAAGACAACGATTTTCACGAATTTAAGATAAGCTGTAAGGCTTCAGACGTTTTCATGGCAGCAGCAGCCTATCAAGCACTAGCCGAAGCTACAGACGCGCCGATCCATCTTGGAATCACTGAAGCTGGTGGACTAACTAGTGGAACAATTAAATCAGCAATTGGGCTTGGAAGTTTACTATGGATGGGGGTAGGCGATACAATTCGTGTTTCATTATCGGCTGATCCGGTACAAGAAGTTAAAGTGGGATATGAAATCCTAAAGTCACTTGGTCTTAGACATAGAGGGGTAAACATAATTTCTTGTCCATCATGTGCTAGGCAAGGCTTTGACGTCATTAAAACCGTAGAAATTTTAGAAAAAAAGCTTGAGCATATAAAAACTCCTATGAGCTTGTCTATCATCGGTTGCGTTGTAAATGGCCCAGGTGAAGCTCTTATGACCGATGTAGGCTTTACAGGCGGTGGTGCTGGTAATGGGATGGTTTATTGGGCTGGTAAGCAAGACCATAGAATAGAAAACACAAAAATGATTGATCATATTGTAGAATTGGTTGAGCAAAAAGCATTGGAAATCAGCTCAGCAGAAAAAGCTTAGGCTTCGTGTAAATTAGTTTTCGTTAAGGTGTAATACAATCTTTTTAAAGATACTCAGTTACGTTAGGCAAAGGGCAGTCTGGTCCTGGGAGGGGTTTTCTCACGTTTTGACCACTGAGCGAAGTATTTATCAGTGGGTTTTTGCAAATGCTATTTCTGTGATCGCAGCTATTACATTACCAATATCAGTGGCCGAAAGGTCTTTATTGATAATGGGAGGAATTTTCATTCTAGCAATGGAATGCATGAATACTGCTATAGAAAGAGTTGTTGACGATATTTCTGAAGATAAAAGAGATCTTGCTAAACAGGCAAAGGATACCGCCAGCGCCGCAGTAGCACTATCCGCGGTCGCTGTTGGGTCTGCATGGATTGCTATTATTTTGGGTATTTTGAGATAGCGTAATTATAACGAGCTATTTTTTAAAAATTTCTTATGTTCTTTTAATTGGCGTAGTACAGATTGCTTAATTTTCGTATCTGGCTTGCCAAGGTGGTTTCGAGTTGTATTTTTCTTCTTTTCAAATTCTGATCTAGCCAACTCACTTATTTCAGAGACTTTAAATCCTTCTAATTTTTGACTTCCCATTATATCCCCCAACCTTATAAAGCTATGACACGCTACTCAAGTACTGATGTCAAGACATATGACAAAATTAGAAAATTTACTCAAGAATATCTATACACTATATTGGCATAAAAATAAGATGACAAACTCAGAGCGATATTTTTACTGCAAAAAAATCGAAAGATCTTAAACAAAGATTATCAGCTAACAAGAATTTCGATAAAATTTAAAAGTTCTAATTACCCAGCATTGGCAGAATAAATTTTGGGGCTAACTCTCTTGTAGATGGGACCTAAGATGACTGCTTAATGAGTATTTAATGATTAAAATACACCGCTTATCTGACTACGCATTTTTTGCCGGAATACTTCTGCTATTTGCTGTCCAATTCGATAAACATACATACCAAAAGCATCACCAGTTTTTAGGCAAAGAAGATATTGAAATTATTGAGAGTAAGCCATCCTCAAAAATTTTTACAATTATTTGTCACGGCTATGCAGGTTCTAAAGAAATGATGAGGCAACTGGCATTCGACATTTCGAATGCAGGGAGTAATTCAGTAATATTTGATTTCATTGGCCACGGCTCCAACTCTCAAAAACTGGTAAACAATCCCACAGAGCTTTCAGGAACTACCCAACAGCTTGTTGATCAATTAACCGGTATAATAAATTTATTAAAAACAAAATATGGTAGTGAAATAAAAATAAATTTGATTGGGCATTCTATGGCATCAGATATCGTTATACGCGCCAGCGAAAACCAAAATATAACGTCGATAGCGGCGATTTCACCTTATTCAACAAAAGTAACGGCAAGCTTTCCTAAAGATCTATTACTTACATCTGGCCAGTTTGAGGGACATCTACGTAAATATTCTTTGAAATTTACCCAGCTAGTTGACCCAGTTGCAGATGAAAATATTGAATATTCCAATGGAACTGTCAGAAGAAAGGCTTCATATACAAAAAACACAGGTCATGTAAGCGTTATCTATTCGCCAAATACAAGCAGCGAAATTATTGAATGGTTTAACCTTAAGAATTATGAAAGATCTATTTGGGCAACACATATAATTTGGGTCCTGCTCGGTTTAACAATGATAACTTACGGATTGTCACGCCTGAAATTCTCAAATAGAAAATTCACAAAGAAACAGCAACTTAGCTCCATAAAGTTAACCACTGTCAGCATTGCATCAATAGCCATGGCTATATTTTCTGGCCTACTAGATTATCAACCTTTTTCAATCTTTGGGTTTGGTAGCATAGCAGCTTTTTTCGGATTAAATGGCCTTGCAATCTTAATATTATGTAAAGAGGCCCGTGATAATTTAGACAATTTTAAATTTTACTCATTTCTTAAACTAGTGGTGGCTTTCTCATTTTTAAGTATTTTGATTAATCACTTTATTGGCTCTTACTCTCTCACGGGTCATAGACTACATGCATTTTTAATAATGATTATCCCCGTTACTATTTTTTGTTTAGCAATCGAAAATCTTATTGCGATGTCATCTACTACTATCGCAATTTTCATAAGAATTATGCCAATAATTGGGTTTTCATTTCTATTAGCAATTTTCCCAGAAAAATATGGCGTTATGTTTACTACAGTCCCAATTTATATTTTTTATTTTCTTGTCTTTGGTTACATTGGAAAGTTTCAACGAAATAGCATGGGATCATTTACAACAGGGACCACACACGGAATTTTTCTCGCCTTCGCATTTGCAGCAACAAATCCAATTTTCTCAGTTTAGACCCAGAAGTCCCGTAACTAACTTAAGTACCACAACATTACTTTATAACTTAACCAAACGCATAGCAGCGAAAAAATCAAAGTTCCAACAAAGTAAAAAAATAGAACACTTAAATTTTGTTGGTCCCATAGTTTTAGAACATCTACAGAAAACGCCGAAAAGGTTGTAAAACCACCTAAAAACCCCGGCATTATAAGAAAGTAAAACCTGGCATCTAATTTATTTATGAAAAAAGCAATCACAGCCCCAGCGAAAAAAGCACCTAAGATGTTTACAGCCATTGTACCATAAGGGAAACTAACCAAGTTACCTATACCAAAACGTAACATTGAACCCAGAGCACCACCCGCTGCAACAAGTAAAAAACTTTCTATCACAGTACAAATCCTTTAAATAAAACTCTTATAATTGATCAAAAAATAATCCAATTATTATGCCAACTATAAGAGCGATAAGTAACTTTTTTTTATCCATTTTTTTCATGTATTATTTAAATTACTGTCTCAAAACCCTCAAATACAGGATGACCAAGGTAAATTTCAGAATGGTTACCGGCGCCCTGATGAGCTTTTCTGAATGCTTCAGATTTTGTCCAGTTCGTAAAATCTAATTTTGATTTCCATGTAGTATGAGACGCATACAAGGTATATTCATCATTTGATTGTCCCTTTATTAAGTTGAACGTTAAGAAACCTGGCACATTATTGAGGTTACTATCACGGGAACGCCAAATATCTTCAAACGTGCTTTCAGCTCCTAAAACTATTTTAAATCTATTCATTGCGATAAACATTGTGTCCCTTTCTGCTATCAACAAGCTCACAGTGGTATGAATTTTTTTCCGTCATCATCCCAGCTTAAGATTTTAACTTCCAAGAGACCCTAACTCTTGTGAATATTTTATGCTAGCACTCAAAGGCAGTGTAATCATATTAGGGGAAACCGAACCAGACACTAATCCTTGAAAAGCAACTGTAGTTTCAAAAAAATTTTAAAGTTATCTAGCCTCCAAATAACATAATATGGACGTTATTCTACAAAATTATTGTTTATTGATTTAGTTTTTTGTTGAAATAGACATCTATTTACATTGGCTGACCTGAGTAGTTTTCAAAACAAATCAGTAGACACACCTTAATTAGGTGATATTATTAAAGCGTTAATGCCAGCGTTGTATTTTTCAGTCAGCCTTGACAGATTTAATTGAAACAAGGGTGAAAAATGGACACGTTTTATTTATACCATTCGTTAAGTTTAATTTTAGTAGTGGCAATCTCTTTTTCGGCAGGCTTTTACACATGCCGAATGTTAAAAAAATATTCGACTTCAAAAATATCAAAAGATTGATACTTCAATCCACCAATTTGGAAAATAAAGTCGGTTATGTTACAACACAACTCAAGCGCAAGGTACCCGCATTGGCTTATTCAAGCAGCACCGAAAATAATCAAACATATGAATGAAGATCATGCAAACTCAATTGCTTCAACTTTAAACGGACAACATGGAATAAAAGATAAAAATGCCCAAATGGATACCCTAGAGCTTAACGGTTATTACATTCGGTCAACAGGTGAACTGTACTTTGTCAAATTTACAAAAGTCTGTGCATCACCAGAGGAGTACAAAACCGAATTAGTCAAGCATGCTCACTTATATAGGGATTTTGAAGTATCTTAATTACCAGAAACTCCTTACAAAGATTTCAGGAAGATGCCATTGAGTACAGTAAGTAGATATAATACCTTCATTGAAGAAATTTCAAAACCGCTTGGTCGATTATTAATCGCTCAAGTATTCTTGATACTAGGTTATCGAAAAGTAATTTATTACGATGCCACGGCTGGATGGATGGAGAGCATGGGAATATCAGGCTCTCTCTTACCTCTTGTCATAATTGTTGAGATTCTTGGTAGTCTTGGCCTAATTATTGGCTGGCAAACTCGAATATGTGCTATTTTACTGTGTGGTTATTGCTTTTTAACTGCTTTGTTATTTCATATGGAATTTTCTGATCCAATGCAGCAAATCTCGTTCATGAAAAATATAGCTCTGTCTGGTGGGCTATTATATATTTTTGCAAGTGGAGCAGGTAAATTGTCTCTGGACAATAAAAACCAAGTCTAGGTACACAATGTAGTAAAATAAAACGCGTTGCTAACTCCTATTTTGCTAATTTGTATGTACTTTAAGCATTCACAAGCACCCTATGTTAGGCGAGTGGTAGGCAGGTTGGCACACGGATACCCCTAAAAGGGGTTAAGTTATTGATTTATATAGGAAAGTGATGGCGCGGTTGACGGGGCTCGAACCCGCGACCCCCGGCGTGACAGGCCGGTACTCTAACCAACTGAGCTACAACCGCGTTAGTGGCTGTTTATTCATACGGCTGACGCCCGTCAAGCGCTCAATTAGGCAAATATGTTTTTTTTTCTGTCTGGTAGGTTTCATTATGTTTCGTGGTTGGACATAACAACACATTACTCAAATGATAATAAAATCATCTTCATAACATTTTTTTTGAAATATTACACTTATCTATAATTTTTCTGATAAAAAACTAAAATAAAAGAAAACACCGGTTGAATAAAACGAATAAAACCCCACTTCTTATCTAAGAACTTAACAGGCGTACATAGGCTGTGCGCAACTGATTATCGAGCAGCAAAAATGGTGAACAATATGGCTAATGATTCAACTTTATATCCAGTGCTTCCTCTCCGCGACATCGTGGTCTTCCCTAATATGGTTGTTCCACTGTTTGTAGGCAGAGAGAAATCCGTAAAGGCACTCGAGGTGGTCATGGCCGAGGACAAAGAAATCCTTTTATCCAGTCAAATAGATGCTACAGACGATGAGCCAACGAGTGACGGTATTTACAGTGTTGGCGTTTTAGCTAATGTGTTACAGCTTTTAAAACTTCCGGATGGGACTGTTAAAGTACTCGTAGAGGGAAATAAACGTGTAAAGATTTCCAACTTTATCGAAAATGATGAGTTTTTTGAGGCCTATGCAGAAGAGCTAATTGAGGATGAGGGGGATCCTGAAACGATCAGGGCTCTACAAAAGACAATTGCTTCAGAATTTGAAAAATACGCTAAAATAAAGAAGAACATTCCGGAGGAGGCGCTAGTATCCGTAGCCAATGCGGAAGATCCTCGTCAATTGGTTGATTTGATAGCAGGACATCTTGGAATTGAAGTTGACGAAAAACAAAAGTTACTAGAAAATTTGGTTATTAGTGAACGCTTAGAGCAGGCTTACTCGCACATGCAAAGTGAGGTAAGCGTCTTGCAAGTAGAGAAAAAGATAAAAACTCGAGTTAAATCTCAAATGGAGCGGACACAACGGGAATATTATCTCAATGAACAAATGAAAGCCATACAGAAGGAACTTGGTGATGGCGAGGATGGTCAGAACGAAATTGCAGAGTTGGAAGCAAGGGTAAAAGCTACCAAGCTCAGCAAAGAAGCAAAAGAAAAAGCGGAAGCTGAAATTAAAAAACTTAAGTCCATGTCACCAATGTCTGCAGAAGCAACCGTGGTAAGAAATTATTTGGATTGGCTTTTGTGCCTTCCTTGGGGGACAAAATCAAGGATTAAGAAAGATCTTAACCGAGCCCAAAAAATACTAGATGATGATCACTATAGTCTAGAAAAAGTTAAAGAACGAATTATAGAATATCTTGCTGTTCAGCAACGGAGTAAAAAAGTAAAAGGTCCAATTATGTGTTTAGTTGGACCTCCTGGGGTAGGAAAAACTTCGCTTGGCAAATCGGTAGCAAAAGCCACAGGTCGTGAATTTATCAGAATTTCTTTGGGCGGGGTCCGGGACGAAAGTGAAATACGTGGCCATAGGCGTACATATATTGGCTCAATGCCTGGTAAAATTATCCAAGCACTGAAGAAAGCAAAAACGACTAACCCATTGATTTTGCTTGATGAAATTGATAAGATGGGCCAGGACTTTCGCGGAGATCCTGCATCGGCGATGCTCGAAGTTCTTGACCCAGAACAAAATAGTACATTCTCAGATCACTATTTAGAAGTGGAATATGACCTCTCAAACGTCATGTTTCTCACCACAGCAAATAGCTATAATATGCCTGGGCCATTACTTGATAGAATGGAGATTGTTCCATTAGCTGGCTACACCGAAGATGAAAAACGAGAAATTGCTATCCGGCATCTAATGGAAAAATCACTTAAAAACAATGGATTAAAAAAGGACGAGTTTTCTCTTTCCGACGAAGGGCTAACTGCTATTATCCAATTTTACACTCGTGAAGCCGGCGTGCGAAACTTAGAACGTGAAATAGCGAGGCTAGCGCGAAAAGTTGTCACGAAAATTGTAAAAAAAGAAAGTCAATCAGTTAAAATCACATCAGAAAATTTATCTGATTTCTTGGGCGTAAAAAAATTCAAATATGGTTTGGCGGAACTGCAAGATCAAATAGGAGTGGTTACTGGGCTTGCCTACACGTCAACAGGTGGTGACTTGTTGCAAATAGAAGCTCTTAAATTGCCAGGCAAAGGCAGAATGAAAACGACCGGGAAACTAGGTGATGTGATGAAAGAGTCGATTGACGCCGCCAGTTCATATGTGAGGTCCATTAGCCCAAAGATTGGAATTAAACCCACCCGATTTGACAAGCTAGATATTCACGTTCATGTTCCAGAAGGAGCTACACCGAAAGATGGACCAAGTGCAGGACTTGCAATGGTGACATCAATTGTATCAGTTTTAAGCGGAATTCCAGTAAGAAAAGATTTAGCAATGACTGGTGAGGTAACTTTACGAGGTAATGCATTACCTATCGGCGGTCTGAAAGAAAAGCTACTGGCAGCGCTGAGAGGTGGAATTAAAACAGTGCTTATTCCACAAGACAATGAGAAAGATTTGGTTGAGATACCAGACAACGTAAAAGAAGGCCTAGATATTATAGCGGTATCTCATGTTGAGGAAGTACTGAAATATGCTCTAGTTGAAGAACCGGAACCGATAGAGTGGGATCCAAACTATGACGACGAACAAAAAAGTTCATCTTTGACAGAAAACAATGGATCTTCCGGCGCAGTTACTCATTGACTTTAGTTAGTTATTTTACCGCTATGCTATCAGCAGATTGGGGACCAAAAAATACAAAAATCTATTGCACATAATTCGAGCATTAGATATGACGCGTGGAAGGGTGATTAGCTCAGTTGGTAGAGCGCTTCGTTTACACCGAAGATGTCGGGAGTTCGAGTCTCTCATCACCCACCACC
>Ga0160422_10002371_pt1 | contig 11796 bp, 7 predicted proteins | sample Fk160mmetaG_FD_108192 | JGI IMG/M metagenome (GOLD analysis project Ga0160422, IMG submission 108192) | Marine microbial communities from the Central Pacific Ocean - Fk160115 60m metaG | ecosystem: Environmental > Aquatic > Marine > Oceanic > Photic zone | place: The Central Pacific Ocean... | reverse complement strand
CAGCTGTTCTTCCTCGTAAGCGGTTTTTTCGCCTGCATGATGTGGCTCAAGAGAGGCTCTTTTGGTCTTATCTGGCACCGGTGCAAACGTATCCTGCTTCCTCTCCTTGTCTTTTCTCTCTTCATTATTCCGGCCCTTACCAATATGCCGAAACTGGCAAAGCAGAAGGCGCGGGCAACTCAGGAAGCCTCAAGGTCCGAAGCCGGCAAACCCGCCAGAGCCTCGACCGCATCGATCTGGGATGCGGCAAAAGAGGGAGACCTCTTGCGCATACAGAAACTTATCGATGGCGGCGCTAACATTAATCGTCCCAAGCCCGGGCTCGTAAGGGCTACCGCTCTTCATCATGCCAGTGCAGCCGGTGAGACCGAGGTTGTTTCCTTTCTGCTGAATGCCGGAGCGAAGATTGATGCAGTCGATGGCGAAGGCGCAAGTGCCCTGCATTGGGCTGCCCTGATGGGGCAAGCCGCAGTCACGGAGATTCTCCTTGAGGCAGGAGCCTCTCCCCAGCAAGAGAACCAGGACAAGGAGACCCCGCTGAAGGCTGCTCATACTCCCAAGGATCAGACGCAGATGGCAATCTGGTTTCTCAAGATGCCCGTATCGGTTGAGGAGGTCATGGCTGGACGGGCTCAGGTGCGGGCTCTGCTCACGGGCGAGAAGCGCGGCCTCTGGACGAAGTTGGGAAGCTTTTTCGAACGAAACTACATGAGCGAGTTTTTCGGATCAAAAATCGTACTCCATCACCTCTGGTTTCTTTACGATCTTTTCCTGCTGTGTCTCGGTTTCGCTCTTCTCATCGGTCTTTTCCGCCTCTTGCTACGGGCCGTGACCGCGTTCATATCAATCTGCGTGAAGCGTAAGGACGCAGGGTCCTGCTGGAACCGGTGGAAGCCACTTTCCCGGAGAGCCGTCGCAACCGGGCTTGGAGCGTTCGCCTTTCTCCTGATTTTCGAAACCTATCGCGGTCAGGATGAAATGGGCACCGCAGAATTCGGTCCTCAGACCGCTGTATTTGTCAATGCAGAGCCCCTGCCACCCCTGCGGGTTGTCTCCGATGATGTCATTCGCACCCTGCGCAGAAAGGGCCTGACGGAAGAGGCTCTTTCTGCTCTCCGGGAGGCTGGGATTTCAGAACGGGTAATTGACGACGCACGAAGGATGGCCGCCGATACTGGAGGGAGACTGAAGAAGGCAGCGGCAGAAGAACTTGGCTCCTCAAACCGTCTCGGCCTGCACGTGGAAGAACTCCGGGAGCATCTCATGGGACTTCCCGCTCATCTCAGGCAGAAGGAAGACAAGACTTGGCGCTCAGGACCTCAATACCTCGCTGATAACACCTTGATCGCAAGAGTTCCCCTTGAAAACATCGCTTTTCCACCTCAACCGGCATGGTGGAAGCTATGGCATTACGGCGTCTATTTTCTTGTGGGAGCGATCCTTTTTCAATTTCGCAGCATCCTCAACCTGCTTCGCTTTGCGTGGCCTGTTCTCTTTGCTTTGGCCGCAGCAACCTTTGTCCTTTCCCTCGCCGAAACCCGCAAGGAGCTTCCAGAATTTATCAACTTGTTCGTTTCACTTTCATCTGCCCTTGGGAATTTAGCCGGCCACTTTGTAGAGTGGTTTAACGGAGCCGATGGACAGTCTGCCAAGGCGAGAGGATGGACAATGACCAAGGCTGGCTTCCTCTTGACTACCTACAGCTGGTTGATGATCTTCGGGTTCATCGGGCTCTTCAAGCTGATCTGCTCCAAGCCCCGAGGCTGGATCCGCTTCACCTCCAATTCTTCCTACTGGCTCTATCTGGCCCACATGCCACTCGTTGACGTCCTTCAGATTTGGGTGAGCGACTGGGGAGCAGGATCGACTTATTGGACCGAGGATAATCAATGGATTCTCATTTTCATGAAGCTGGGCTTCGTCTGCCTGCTCTCCACCGCCCTCCTCCTTGGCTCCTACTTCCTCGTCCAGTACACCCACGTGAGCAATCTTCTCAACGGCAGACGCAAACGGATCTTTCGTGAAAAGGAAGCGCGTGCCGAGAATCCACCCGTGCGTTCCACAACGGAGGACAATTACGCGTAGATTCAGGTTCGGGACTGAGCCCGGATTGCCTACCGGGCGCGCCCCTTTGGCAGCGGATCGAAAGTGAGCACGCCGTATTGTTATTAACGACCGGAAAATCTAAACCCATCGCCATGCGAGGCTCAGGAAAGAACGACAAGCGGTCGTTGAAAGACAGGATTGTCCCTCCGCTGATGCTCCTTGGGTCTCTTCTTATTCTAATAATCGTCTACGGAAACCTTTATGGCTGCAGGCTCTGAGAGCAGCCTTGAAAGGAGTCACTAACGATGGACCAGGGAACAACGATCCTGAGGCCGCTATTCCAGATTCAGTCGCTAACAAGCACGTCGTCAAGGGACAACCCACTGAAGGCATCGGGGCTTCCGTCGCTTATAAAATTCCATTCGATCACGAGAGGGCCTCCGATCAAATTCGAGGGGACGGGGATTCGGATAGCGGTCCAATCGGTGTCAAGGATACTCATATCGATCGGAAACTCTTCGCCTAGAGAAATCAGGTCAGTCCCCCTCAGGAAACGAACCGAAGCCATGTCTCCGAAGCCATCCGCATCGCGGAAGATCTCGAAGGATAACTCAGCTTCCGTGGCAACACTGAGATCAATCAGGGGAGACCTCAGGGAGATGTCAGAATTCGGACCATAGTCTCCAAGGTTGGTGGACCATGCCCGGAACGAACCATTCGCCCCGGTGAGAGGTCCTGTGGTAGCGGAAGGAGTACCAAGCTCCCAGTTAGTCTCGGCTGTCTTATCATTCACCAAACTGGTCCAACCCTCCGCATCTTCCTCGAAGTCCGAGAAATGATATACAACCGGAGGCGGCTGAAACTCCTCGATCACGAAATAGCGCTCGGAGTCCGGTGGGCGCTGGATCGTCAGGGTGTTTGTCTCGGGAGTAGCCGCAAGGTTCCCCTGATCAGCAAAGACCGGCCACATTGCTGGATCTCCTGAGAGATCCGTGGAACTGCGAAGGTTGTAGCGCTTGCCCGGCTTGCTCTTCCAGGACAGGACGAGGTCCCCCTGCTGTTCACTGACAACTAGAGCAATCCGATCACCCGCAAGTAACGACAGGTGCCGCTGGAACACTTCCGGGGAGAGAGCCTCATTATAAAAATTGACCTCATCAACAAGACCTGAAAAGGACTCCTGGGCATCCCATCGCCCCCCCACGCCAAGAGGACTAGACCCCAACGGATAGGTTCCCCCCGAGTTCGTGAACGGCCCGATGACTGTCAGGCTATTCTGCCCGGCGGTGACATCTGCGACATAGTTGGTCCAAGTCACATTTCCCGCCCCCGCTGTGTAGGATCCTGCGACATAATACCAGTGCCCTGGGGTAAAACTCTCCAACACGGTGGTGGTATTGGGGTCACTGTGCGAATTTCCCATGCTACTCCTGATCGTCCTTCCGTTACTGGGAAGAGGACCGCCCTGGGTCAGAAAATAACCCCGGTCATTTCCCGTTCGGGTTGACAGGATATAGCCAAGGTTCCATTGGCCACCACGAATTTCGGACTCGAGTGGTGAGAAGAGAATCTCAAACGATACCGTCCGGCCAAGGGTGATTGAATCCGTGCGCAGGTAAGCTCCTTCCGTGTTATCCCTGCCGGGTCCTCGATGCGTCTGCACGGCCTCCGATGAGTCGTCGAATCCTTCAACCCCAAACTGGAGCTGGTTGATCGTTCCACTGCCAAAAGTCCGCGCCGCAAGATTCGCTCTTCCCTTCCGGTCACTCATCCGCTCCTCATCGGTAGTTCCATCAAAGCTGTAGCGGTGAAGCAAGTTGGAATGAGAGGAGGCCGCAGCCTGCCAATCTCGAACCGAGGCTTGAATCACTGTGACAAGACACAGTTGCATGGCAACTCGGACCGAAATTATCCAACCGGTTTTCATTACCTGTCATTCCCTCCGGAGGACCACGCGAGGGCAACCGAAAAAGGCCATCTCACATGTTTGCAGGACAAGACAGATCCCAATCCCCATGCGATAGACGACTGTCTGATTCGCAGGGCTATTTTCCGAACCATCTTGCTCTGATTGCCGGTCCTTCAATCCTTCTTTCCGAAGGCCCACAAATGATCCCGCGTCCGAAGGTAGAGAATGTCGTCGACCACGGCCGGTGTGGCATAAATCTCCTCTCCAAGATCATGCTCCTTCAGAATCGTGAGTTCGTCAGCATCCTTCAGAACGAGAACAACCCCACGCTGCGCACAAAGAATAATCTTGTTACCCCACGCGATGGGACTCGAGTAATATTCCCCACTCACACCGCACCGCTTCGGTCCGTAAAGTGTCGACCCCTCGTTCGCGTCAAGGCAGGTAAGAACTCCTCCAGTTTTGACCAGGTAGAGGCGGTTATTCAGCAGGAGAGGAGAAGAAACATAAGGCAGCGCCTTACCTTTTTCGTAGGTCCATGCCACGCCCTTCCCGGGAGTCAGAACATCTTCGCCACCAGCATCAACGGCGACAAGAATATTGCGACCCGGAGCAGAGGAGTTCTCGATCCTCGCATACTCTCCCTTCGACCAGGAGTCATCCCGGTTGGTGTCAACAAAGTTGAACACGTCCAGAGCGCGGCTTGGAGGAAGCTCCTCCCTCGTGATCAGCCCGTTTCCATCCTTGTCGAAGCGCTTGAAAAACCAGCTCGGATCGGCTGCTTCCTCCGGGGTCACCTGAATATCACCCCAGAAGGTCTGATCCCTCTTCTCCTTTGCGTCAGCGTTGGGAGTTGCCCATGCGGCGAAGAAAAGGCGGTCCTTGCTGGCAGCGGGGGTCGTACAGGGAAAGACGCAAAGGTCGTCCACCTTCCAGAGCAGGGAGCCGTCCGTGGGGTCGTAGGACCTAAGGGAGAGCATCCCCGGAACAACAAGTTCAGTCCTTTTCGAATTTTTCCAGACAAAGGGCGTGGCATAGGTTGTTCGGAAGCCTGGACGAGGAATTTCCCACTTCGTAGTTCCGTCTGTGGTCGAGAGTCCCAGAATCGCTGCCTCTTTTGAACCATCCCGATTAAGCACCAGCAGATCCCCATGTAGAATTGGGGAGGTTCCCGTCCCAAAGGTATTGGAGCGGAATGCGAGCTTCCGCTCCCAGGCCAGATCTCCACTCTTCGTTTCCCGTGCGATAAGCCCATAGCCTCCAAAGTAGAAATACACCCTTTTCCCGTCCGTGCATGGGGTAGGAGCCGCCGGATTGGCCGCCCGGTGCCCATAGCGCCCGTTCTCCCTACCCGAAACCCGGTGCTGCCAGAGGACTCCACCATCGGACCGGCGGTAAGCCGTCATGACAAAGGTCTTTCCCCCGTCTTCCGCGGAGGAGAGAAACAGCGCCTCGCCCGCAATCGAAGGCGAGGAATGCCCTGATCCAGAAGGTACTTTCCAAAGAAAAGATTCCTTTCCCAGCTCAGAAAGCACCCCTCCATCACTCCCGGGCGATCGGGCAAGCCCTTCGCTACCGCGGAAGCCACGCCACTCCTGAACCTCTTCAGCAGTTGCCGGGTTGAACAGAGCAGACGCGAAGAGAGAAATGAGGACGAATTTGGCTTTCAAGGCAGGGTTCTGGATTGATCTCGAGTGAGGCCTCTACACCTACCGTCCTGAATTTCGATCGTCAATTCCGACTGTTAAATCTGCGGGAGAGCATCCAGGAACTCGTTGATTCTACCCCAATCTTATGATGCTGCCACGCTTGCCCTCGGAGCCCGGTGGATGCTAGGTATGAAGACATGAAATTCGGCCCAATCTTGATTCTTGCACTGGTAGGTCTTTTCCCTGCCTGCGTCTCTCAACAATCCCAGCCGTCTTCAGCCCAATCAGAGGCAACCCGCTCGGCCCGGCAACTTATGGCGGCTGAATCCTATCAAGAGCGCATGACTACAATCAGATCGGCCCACAGGTACTGGGGTCCTCAGGAGTATGGTTCACGCAGGGATGAAATCGATAGCGCCCGTGCCCTGCTCTTGAACTCTGTTTACTCCGACTAATCTCATCTTCTGGCAGACTCCGGCTGAATCCGAGGCACACAGCAGGATCTCTTCCCTCTTGTGCAGGGAGCGCTCCAGCATCGACCACTATCGGAGGCCACGGAGCCGCTTATCATTTCGGGCATCTTTCCAAGAGAACAAGTCTCCTAAACACCGCCCGCTCACTGGCTCGCGCCGCGAGGGTTCTTCGGCCTCTGTGGTGAGCCATTTGGATTTATCACGGCATTTCCAGTCTCCTTGCGGAGTTCAGCCGCTGCTGCGGCAATGTCCGGATGCTCCTCACACAAATGAGGAATCTTTCCTACCGCCGCAGTCGCAATGGTCACGGTCAGAAGAAAGAATCGATAAAGTAGAATCATAACCCTTGAGGTCAGAGGGAGAATAACCACCTTTTTCGCGAGATCTTTTTCGAGAAGCCGGCGTCTACGGCCTAAACAATAATGAAAGCATTGTAACCTGCGGTGAGTGTCTCTCGCGCCACCGAAAGGCCAGGGCCGAGCTCAACACTGTTCATTTCGTGCAGGTAATCGCCGGGAAGTATCCTCTTTCTAGGAGATCTGCTTTCTTACATCTGATCCCGTATTTGGCGCCCTTGAAAAGACGATGTGACCACCGTCAGACGGCACAACTCTCTGCTTCGCCATCTCGCCGCTTGAGGACTACGTGTTGACGGAGTAGGAAATGGCATGAAAAAACTTCTTCCGCTGTTCTTGCCTCTTGTGATGGCCTGCGACAGTCCTGGCGAAACCCCTCCGGTATCTCACTTGGATACTGCTGAACAGTCCAATTCAGCCGTTTCTGGTGGCAAGGAACAAGGGGGTCTCCTGAGAGCACCGCGGAAGCACCTGGCCGCTGGCGACAAGGCACCAGACTTTCGAGTCGAACTTTTGGGGGGCAACTTCCTGAGGCTGTCGAGCCACGTGAAGAGCTGTGGCGGCCCGACGATTCTGTTGTTTGCACGAGCCCACTGGTGACCTCCATGCATGAAACAGCTGGTTCAGCTGCGAGAAAAAATGGCCGGCATCCTGACCGAATCTGAATCGAACATAGTGGTCATTTTTCGTGAGGAACAGGATGGGCAGCGAGGTTTACGCAAGGTCGCTGACAAAACACAGGTAAGCTTCGCCCTGGCGCTCGACACTCCCGCGCGGCAAACATCAGGCTACAGCCAAGGAAACCGCGTACACGATAGTTATATTATTGATAAGAGCGGCGTGATTCGATCGGTCCTTAAAGGAACAAGACACGACCGTGCCCAGGCCGGGGAGTTTGCACGGGAACTGGAAAAGATCATAAGATCCGGCAAATGAAGGGACGGCTGGAGGAGCCTCACAAACTCCCGTTGATGCTTACCAGGAATTGAACATGAGCCGTAAGACCTGCCTTTGAAAGCATGAGCACGGATTCAAAGTGTGACACCCTGCTCTTGGGACCGACGACTGAAGCAAGAGAAGCGCTTCCCGGTGACAAATACACGCAATTCGTCTAAAGCTCTTTTATGCGTGCGCACTTTGCACTCCGTTTCCTGACTACGGTCCTTCTTGTTCAAAGCGTCTTTTGGGCAGGCAGCAGTTCTCTCACGGCAACGGAAGCTGCCACACTCCGATTGGTGGCTTACAACATGAAGCATGGTCGCGGGATGGACAACAGAGTCGATCTGCACCGGATTGCCTCTGTCCTGCGGAAGCTCAAGCCTGACATGGTGGCCCTTCAGGAGGTCGACCACTCCTGCACCCGTTCGGGAAAAGTCCACCAGGCCGCTCTACTTGGCAATCTTCTGGGAATGCATCACTCTTTCGGAAAGTTCATGGACTTCCAGGGAGGCCAGTATGGGCTTGCCGTCCTCTCGCGCTTTCCCGTGCAGAAATCTACCCGTCACCAACTCGCCCCCGGCGCGGAACCCCGCTGCGCTCTGGAAGTGACGGTCCGACCCATTTCATCCGGCCCTCTCCTTTCTTTTGTCAGTATTCACAATGACTGGACAAGGGAATCCTTCCGGACAGCACAGGTATCCGACCTCATTGCAGGCCTCAGGGAGCGCACGCACCCCATCATTCTGGCTGGAGATTTCAACGCCGAACCGGGAGCGGATTCGCTGGTAAAACTCAAAAACTCCGGGTTCCTTTTTCTTCCGAAGACAAAGGACCCTCGGACCTTCCCTTCTCCAGCCCCAAGGTTAGAGATCGATCATTTCATGGCACGCGGATTTCCTTTCGACAGGCCACCACTCGCAGTTGTCCACGATGAGAAGATCGCTTCTGACCACCGGCCCATTGTGATCGATATTCCCCTTCCGGAGTGACGGCGAAAAACACGATTACCTGATGGCAGGTAACGTTGTACCTAACTTCACCGGGGACCTACCCCGGGGTCTTCGCCATAAAACCGACCCAAACTGAGCCCGTATCCGTCAACAGGATCATCCGCCTTTGAAGGCGCGGTAGATAAGGAAAATACCGATAACAGTGACGACGCAGAACGTGATAGTGCCAATACCAGACGATCCAGAGTCTTCTTGCGCAGCTTCAGCCAGCAGCATGAAATCAATAATCTTCATCGGTGATTACTAGCACGATTTCCCATTCTGTCGAATCATGAACACCGAACCGGCAGCAATTCTTCCCGGGCAAACGGAAGCCTTTCCCCCCTGCGATCTTATACGAGAAGTGCTCTCTCAGCTAATTCAAGACTGAAAGGCTTGCTAGCTCTGGGGCCTCTTTGGTCTATAAGGAGGAAGGCTAGGAACTTCGGTAAGGAGGACTCCTGAATATTCGCCAACCGGACCGGCTCCATACATCAATTCCTTTGTCTACGATTCTGACCGCGGAGGACAACCAGTGAGATTATACTCATGCCTCATCCTTCTGGCCGGAACGGAGTTGGCCCGCACGCTTCACCTGTCACCTTTACCATGCCCCTGCATCAGATATCCCCGAACATTTTTCTCAAACATCCAAGGGAATAAAATCCATGGCGTTTCCGCCTGCTAGTCTGGGAATAATCTGGCGAACCAGCTTTTGGTGCTCGGGATGTCTATCATAGGTCGCGAGATCCTCTTTTTTATCGAAAATAGAAATCTGGCCGTATTGAAATCCTCTGTGCCAACGCGCCTCATTTTTTCCAACTACCAATTCCTTGAGGACTGGAATCTTGGCTTTAAGGCCGGCGAGCTTATTCATTAAGTCCGCAATTTCCTCCTCAGGAACCTTCGGCTTAAACTTGAAATTGAAGGCATGAACGAAGTGTCCCTTATAACTCGTTCCACCAAGTTTCGTGTTCGGTTGACCGATAGGGAAAAAATCCATTCCATTTCCGACCTCCAGTCTCGGAAGGATTTTCTTAACCAGCTTCTCATGCTCAGGATGCTTTTCATAGATCATGAGATCCTCTTTTTTATCAAAGACCGCGACCTCACCATACTGAAACCCATGTGTTCTCTGGGCCATATTTTCGCCTATGAAGAACTCCTTGAGAACAGGTATTTTCCCTTTCAATGCGGCAAGCTCCTTCATCAGGGAGGCAATCTCCTCTTTTGGCACACCTCCTTTGAACTTGAAGTTGAACCCATGGACAAATGGCCGCGGAGAAGGTTCGGCAGCGTAGGAGGCTCCTTGAGTTCCTGCGGCCGCCAAACCGCTCAATTTCAAAAAGTTTCTTCTAGTGCTCATCAATTCGCAGAGTTTCCTGACTCGCACCATACATACCATCCGCCCGGCGCCGTCGAAAGCCAGGAATCGGATTGTATTTCCCATATAATAGCTGGCCGTTACGCCCATGGTTCGGGTAGACAACTTCGTTAAAGGTCACTAGATGGACTGATGTAGAATTAGTGGCATGGAGTCAACCGTGCCCGATTTATCTGAAACAAGTTAAAGCACCGGAATTCTTGCCTCATTCCTTATCCTCGAACCGTGCCTCTTCTGCTATGAGAACGCGGAATTGTTCTACAAGGCCTACTCCCCGCACCGCCGTCGGTTCCCTGTCTCAAGATAGAGAAGTGCCTTTTGGTAACTGGCTCCAGTGAGAAAGTGATCCAGATTCCCATCAATTTTATTTCGGTTCGCCTGATGCCAGGAAACGATGGCTCCACTCACATCCTTCAGGGCCTCAAGGTGGGCATCGGGATCACGGTCCCGGAATTGATGATCGGCAATCACCGCAAGCCGCATTTCAAGGAGTTTTGCCAAATCCGGGAAGTTCATACGAAGGACACATCTTTTCCCCAAAATAGGAATCTAACAACTGAATTCTAGGAGGGATATGACTCGCTCGGCATCCTGTTGGGCACAGCAGTAGATCCTATCCTTTGTTGATCCAGTCATGAGGGGAAAACGAATTCTCGAAGGCTCTCGCCGATGAGACTAATCCTGGTGTTCTCAGCCTGCAACTCAATGCATCAACTGATCTTACCTTCCGCCCCTTCTCTCTACTGACCAACGGTAACAACCAGTCGCAGAAACTGCTGCGAATTTGACCCCAGCGAATTCATGGCGCGAACATTGTAGGTAAGGGTTCCATCATCATTGTCCACAGGTGAACTAACGTCTTCCACGAGTGCAGGAGATCGCTCCCACGAGATAAGATCTTCTGATAGCTCAACGGCGTAGGAAACGTCATTAGCATCTTTCCTGACACGATAGCTCAACATCGGATACGAATCATCGCCTACACTCACCACGCTGACGACAGGCAATGCCTCTCGTGGATTCTCGACAAGGTCTCCCCCAGTTGCATAGGCAAGCAGAAGGGAGATCCCACTATCACCAAATGGGGACTGCGGATTGGTATTGCCCTGCTCGGCCATCCATGAAGAAAACATACTTTCAACCTCAGCTGCACCGGGGCTACCAAGCGGACTGGTAGAACCGCGCCAGTTGGCTGCGAGGGTGTGATCAGGTACTGCATCCGGGTTAAACAGCACAAGCGAAGCTCCTCCTCCATCAGCTGAAATCGGCCAAGGTGCCGTGTCGTCGTAGGTGAAGTCCCTGATGCTGTCTCCCGCTCCAAAGGAGAGCTTCAACCGCTCCCCTCCATTACTGAGTCTATCCCCATCCTCCCATTGCCCCGCGACTGGCAGAAGATTGCCGTAGCGATATTCAAAGGCCTCCAGATCTGCTACCACAAGAACGAACTGACCCGGAGCAAGGGTGGTGACTGACGAACCAAAAAAATCAAAATCGATGCCCTTGGTGAATCGAAGATCAGTTAAATCGAGAACAGTGTCTCCTGCGTTGTAGAGTTCGATGAACTCAAAGAAATCATCACTATCATATCCTGCTGCAAGTTCGGCAGGACTTGGGGCTTGAGGATGATACATGAATTCCGATATCACCAACGCCTCGGTGTAATCTGAGATATCGGGCAGGGTAGTGGTAAATTGCAAGGGATCTGACCAATGGCTCCAACGCCCCGTCACGTCCTGATGCCGCACACGCGCCCTGTATGTCCTGCCTGACCGGACCGCAGTCGTGGGAATGGAGGCATTACTCTGAAATGTCGTAAGAACACCGGATTCCCAAGCAGCCTCCCACTCAAGTTTGAATTTTTCCGTAGGATCATGATTTGGTGCCGAAGGATCGGTGATCTCAGCAATCCGCCACTCCATGGCTCCAAAGCTTCCAGCCCCCTGAGGATCGACGAAGCGGCTACTTCGAAAAACAAGGTCATTCGTCGGGAAACCCGCGGCACCGACATAGCTGATCCGTGGCCTACTGGGAATCTGCCCTCCTTCCCCCCT
>Ga0160422_10002370_pt1 | contig 11796 bp, 9 predicted proteins | sample Fk160mmetaG_FD_108192 | JGI IMG/M metagenome (GOLD analysis project Ga0160422, IMG submission 108192) | Marine microbial communities from the Central Pacific Ocean - Fk160115 60m metaG | ecosystem: Environmental > Aquatic > Marine > Oceanic > Photic zone | place: The Central Pacific Ocean... | reverse complement strand
GGTTAAGGTTGTCGCCATCGGCTTTGGTGATGGCAATAGCATCGGCCATTTCCATAATACCTCTTTTAATGCCTTGCAGCTCATCGCCCGCTCCAGCAAGCATAAGCAGTAAGAAAAAGTCTACCATAGAGTGTACAGCTGTTTCAGATTGTCCGACCCCCACTGTTTCTACCAGAATTACTTCATATCCGGCTGCTTCACAGAGTAAAATGCTTTCTCGTGTTTTACGGGCCACGCCACCCAAGGAACCTGCTGTGGGCGAAGGGCGTATAAATGCCAGTGCATCTTTACTCAATTCTTCCATGCGGGTTTTGTCGCCTAAAATACTTCCGCGGCCTTCTTCGCTGCTGGGGTCAATGGCTAAAACAGCAACTTTTTTCCCCATGGCGGTGATGTGTTTTCCAAAGCCTTCGATAAAGGTGCTTTTTCCCACACCTGGAACACCTGTAATACCTATGCGAATAGATTTTCCAGTCATAGACATGCTTTGCTCCAATATTTTTTGTGCCAAGGCTTGGTGCTTGGCTTTTGTGCTTTCTACTAAAGTTATGGCTCTTCCCAAGATGCTGATGTCGCCATTGGTCAGTCCCTGAACGTATTTTTCAGCGCTAAATTCTTCTTTTTTATGGGTTTCCTTAGGCTTAATCATGTAGGAACATATTTTCTAGAGTCAGACTGAAAAGCTCTTTTAAGCTTATGCCATAACAAGCGGCTTGTTGCGGAATGATGCTTTCTTCCGACAAGCCCGGAATGGTATTAATTTCAATTAAATAAGCTTGGTCTTTTTCAACAATATAATCCATGCGAACCAAGCCTTTTAAATGAAGGGTATTGTATATTTTTTTACTTATAGATTGAACCTGCTCTTTGATTTTATCACTCACTCTAGCAGGTGTAATTTCTTGTGATTTGCCCTCGTATTTGGCTTCGTAATCGAAGAAGTCGTTTTCGGTGGTAATCTCTGTTAGGGGTAGTGCGATTAGTTCACCCTCTTTTTCAATAAGCCCACAGGTTACTTCGATGCCATCAATAAAGGCTTCTATGAGTACCTGATTGTCATGCTTAAAGGCTTCTTTAATGGCCTGTTCCCATTGTTCTGATGCTGTAACTTTTGAAACACCGAAGCTTGAACCCGCTCTGTTGGGTTTTACAAAACAGGGCAGGCCTATGTTGTTTTCTATGGCTTGCGTATCATAGGCTTCTTCTTTATTGATCATTATGGCTTTGGCACTAGTAATGTTGAAGTTTTTTAAAAGCGCATTACACATGCCTTTGTTAAAGGTAATGGAAGCTTCAAAGCTGCCAGAACAATTGTAAGGTATGTTTAGGAGGTCAAAATAGGCCTGTAATATACCATCTTCTCCTGGTGTTCCGTGTATGGCCATAAACACGCCATCAAAAGATATTTTGTTGTTCCCTGCTGAAAATGAAAAGTCATTTTTATCAATAGGGTAGGAATGTTGCTCACAAACTGCATGCCAGTTTGTACCTTCTATATGAATGATGTAAGGTGTGTATTTATTCGTGTCGATATGCTGTGCGACTACTTCGACACTTTTTAATGATATAGCGCTTTCTGAAGAATCGCCGCCTCTAAGAATGGCAATGTTTTTTTTCATATATAATTTGGTCTTCCTGTGGGAAGAAATTAAAATTGAAAGTTAAAGATTAAAAGTTAAAGATTAAAATTTAAGTGATTTGCCCTGTTATTGGAAGTCATAGAAACTTTTGCGCTTGTTAAGCTTTAAATCTTGTAAAATTGTTGATTTGACATTAATACTTAGGTTAAAGCTTTGTTGAAATCCATACGGTATCCAGTTAAATCGGAGCTCCCAACAATGTAGGTCTCTATAGAAATCGAGTGAGGTATAAGAAATCTCATTATTGTCGAAGTCGTATCCCGAATTGAAGCCAATTTTCCATTTTTCTGTGAGTCTTAAATTACCATTAATGTTTAATGTTTGTCTTACGTTCTTTTCAAATACGGGCTTGCTGTAATTGTAGCTATAGTTTAAACCTATATCCCATGGAATATTAAAGTCTACGTAATTGTCTATTTGATTTTGTATCATGTTCCATTCTTTGTCAGATGCATTTTCAGGCCTTTCTCGGGTATTAGATTTTTCAGCATTTTTAAGACTCCAATTAATCGTAAAATTAAAGTTGGTTAAGCGACCTAATGATAATTTATTATTCCATGCATATTTATTAATTCTTGTACCTTCACTATTTAATTGGTATGGATTTATAGATCCATTAAATTTTACATTCATTCTTGGAATTAATTCTGTCCATCCGTTAATTGTGAAGTTGGATAAATTTAAGGAGTCTACAGCAAGATTATAGTTACTTGTAAAATTTAGACTTCTAAACAGAATGATTTTTTTAAACTCAGCGATGCTATCGTTTTGCTTTCGAACTTTAATTTCAATATTATTATCTATATTAAGTCTAATATTACCAGATTTTCCAGACGGTGCAGTCCCAAAAATCCCTTGGCTGTAAAAAGAGTATGATTGTTCGTTGCCAAGCGTATCGACAGTAGTAGTTCCGTAGTATCCCCATTTTTCGTCACCAAAGTCAGGTCGGTATGTGTATGATATACTTGGACTGATAACATGTCTTAGCGCTTTAATTTTTTTAGATTTAAATGAATACATACCGAATATCCTAGTGTTAAATCGCATGCTGGTGTTAAAGTCTCTTACAGCGCGAATGCCATTCACGGTGTTTTCTTCTACGTAAAGAGAATCTTCGTTCCATGATTTTTCGATGCGTTTATAATACCAGCGTTCGGTGAAGTTGGCTGCAGGACTTACATTAATATATTTAAACAGTTTGAATGAACTGTTGATTGGTATTTTATGCTGAATACCATAACGCATATTGTCTATGGTTTCTCTTGTAAAGAGAAGGCTGTCTATTGTTTGAATTTGGTTTTTTGCATTTGCATTATAAGCAATGGTTATTTTTTCGTACCATTTTTGTTTTCCAGAAGCTTGTTTTCTTTTAAAAGGGTTAATTCTGTTAATGTTAAATGCCATATCTGGTAAGCTTAAACTCAAGGCATTGTTAAGCGTGTTTTGGCTGTGTCTAATATTTGTTGAGAGATTAAAAGGTTTTCCAGGCCAAGTATAGCTGTAGGAGATGTTGGAAGTGAGCGTATTTTTCAAATAATTATTATCAATTGTGGAGTTGAGCTGGTTGAAACTACTCGAACCGGCATTCACTTTTGCACTAAAGCGTCTGTTTGGATGTGCTTTAGGGTCTTGGGTATGAGTCCAATTAATAAAGAAGTCTCTGCGGTCTTCAAAATTTGCTAGACCTCTTTCACCTAAGAGGTTTTTTGAGTAACTCAAGCTAAAGTTTCCGTGATATGCGTAACGTTTTTTATAAGTACTTTGTGTTTTTAATTGCCATGATCCTAAGGAAAAAATGTCTCCACGTAATGCCAAGTCAATGTAGTCATTAAGAGCAAAATACCAACCACCATTACTAAGGTTATATCCACGGTTTACAGAATAGCCGTAATTTGGCATTAGCAAACCAGAGCTCTGTTTGTCTTGTATTGGAAAGAACCCAAATGGGATAAATAAGGGTGTAGGAACATCAGCAATAATTAGGTTCGCAGGACCGCTAACAATTTTTTTGTTTGGTATTATTTTAAGTTTTTTTGCATTTATGTAAAAGTGTGGTTCATCGTGGGAGCAAGTTGTATATTTACTTTCTTTAACAAACATAGAGTTGTCGGGGTTTTTTTTTAGTTCATTTCCATGAATATAGCCCTCTCCATCTTGTGTTTTCATTCCTTTAATTTTTCCTTTTTTACTATTAAAATTATAAAGAATGCTTTCGCAATAGTAGGTTTTTCCTGCTTCTTTAAAGATGGGTTCGCCAATAATTTTTCCTGTACTGTCAGGTAGACCAATAGCATAAACTGTATTATCGTTCCAATTGAGAATGATGTGTTCTGCTTGAAGTTCGATATCTTCGTAATTTACTTGCGCTTGATGATATAAGTATACTTTTTTATTATGAGCATCTATTTGACTAGAATCTGTTGCAAAGTAGTGAACTTCAGAAGAAAGGAAAGGTGAGGATGTTGAAGTGCTGTCATGTTCTACATTTTGCGCATGAATAGTTATTTTAGTCGAAGCTAAACAGATTAATGAGATTAAAAATAAACGGTATTTGTATTTTCCTGACAAAAGTAAATTTTCTTTTTATTTTTGTTTAAGACTAAAAAAGCAAAACTAACTAAAAAAAGCTATCCTAGGTGAAACGTATTGTAACGATATTTCTTGTCCTATATTCGATTCCTGTTTGGTCTTACTTATTTTCAACAGATTACAGCTCAGCACTCAATAAAGTAGTTATCGATCCTGGTCACGGTGGAAAGGATCCTGGGAATTTAGGTACCGGGAGGTACCAATCTCAAGAAAAAGATATTGCGCTGGATGTGTCTCTAAAACTAGGTACCTATATTAAAGAGAATATGCCCGATGTGGAGGTTGTTTATACGCGTGATAAAGATGTTTTTCCTAAGCTTTATGAGAGAACAGCTCTTGCAAATAGAGAAAAAGCAGATTTGTTTATTTCCATTCATTGTGATGCTTTTAGCGATCCTCAAGCACATGGATGTTCTTCTTTTGTCGTTGGAATGAATCATGGAAAACAATCTCGAGTAGCCATTAAGGAAAATCCTATTATCAATTCTGAAGAGGATAAGTTGAATTATGGGAACTTTGACATTAACAGTCCAGAATATCAGATTGAAGTTTCTCTATATCAAAAAATGTATGAAAAGAACAGTTTATTATTAGCTGAAAAAATACAAACACAGTTTAGAGAAAGAGTTAGTAGAAGAGATCGTGGCGTAAAGCGCGAACCTTTATATGTTACAAGTAGGGTTGCCATGCCTTCTGTTTTAGTTGAATTGGGATTTTTAACCAATCCTAAGGAAGAAGATTTTTTAAACACAGATCAAGGAAAAACTTATATGGCTTCTGCTATTTACAGAGCCTTTAAGGAATATAAAAGCGAGCAGGAGGGGGTTATTAAAGAAGTCGCAAAGTTACAAGATATTGTCTCTGGAGAAATAAATCAAGACCAATATAATTTGCCTTTAAAAGATGATTTAATCTGTTTGTCTGTTCAGGTTTTTAGTGCATCTAATAAAATAAATAAGAAGGATTTGAAAAACTTAGATACACCTTTTTATTTGACTGAAAATAACATGTACAAATATTTTAGTGGGTGTTTTACTGATCTTCAGGCTGTTAAGAAACATCAAAAAGAGCTTTTAAATAAGGGTTATAGTGATTGTTTTGTTGTAGGTGTTCATAATAAAAAAAAGATCAATATTGATAAGGTGTTAGAACTCCTTAAATAATTCGTATTTTCGTATCATACAATGTATAACAGATGAGGTATACTAAAGAATTAGTCATCGGGGTTACTGCAATAGCTACAATAATTTGTTTTGTTTGGGGTTTTAATTTCTTAAAAGGAAAGAATGTTTTTACTACCAAACGTGATTATTATGCCTTTTATGAGCATGTTCATGGTTTACAGGTAGGACAACCTGTAACTATTAATGGTTTTAAAATCGGTCAAGTTACAGAAATTAACTTTAGTGGATCTACTTTAGGCTCTTTGTTAGTGGGTTTCCATATTTCCGAACCTATCGACTTTAGCAAAGATACTAAAGTTGAAATTTATGATATGGATATCATGGGTGCCAAAGGTTTGCAATTAAAGCCTGGAGTATTAAAAATGTTTGCATCTCCTGGTGATACACTTATTGGTGATATACAGATATCTTTGACTGAACAAGTTACTAAACAATTTGTCCCAATTAAAGATGGAACAGAAAGGTTAATTACTGTTTTAGATTCAACCTTAAAATCTATTACTATTCTTACAGAAAAGGCAAGTCTTCTAATTGATGCAAATCACGAAAGTATTACCAGTGCTTCAGGTAATATTGATACACTATCATATTCATTAAATGCTCAGCGTAAACATTTTGAAGATATTATAAATAATATGAAATCTTTTAGTGAAAGACTTATAGTAAGTGATATTGACCAGGCGATTTTACAATTCGATGAAACGATGAGCAGCTTAGATCTTGTTTTGAAAGATGTCAATTCAGGTCGTGGTAGCTTTGGTAAATTTATCAAGGATGATGATTTTTACTCGGAAATGAATGAGTCAATTACACAATTAGAATTATTGCTTAAAGACATGCGTGAAAACCCAAAAAGGTATGTTCATTTTTCACTTTTTGGTCGTAAGGATTCAGAGTTTTCAAAAGATTCAATTAAATAAGGTAAATTATTATGGAGGTTTCTAATTTGATATTTGCTTTATGCTTAGTTATTGCATCTTTCTTCTTCGGAAGGAATGTGATTAAAGTCAAGCAAAATATCAATTTAGGTCGTGATATTGATCGGTCTGATAGACCAAGAGATCGCTGGATGACCATGGTAAGAGTTGCATTAGGGCAGTCTAAAATGGTTGTTAGACCGGTGGCAGGTTTTTTACATATTTTGATTTATGTAGGATTTGTAATTATCAATATAGAAGTTCTTGAAATTGTTATTGATGGACTTATAGGTACACATAGGGTTTTTGCTTTTATGGGTGCTTTTTATAGCTTTTTAATTGGTTCATTTGAAATACTTGCTTTTTTAGTTTTACTGGCTTGTGTGCTTTTCATGATAAGAAGAAATGTGTTGCAGATTAAACGTTTTGTAATGCAAGAGATGAAAGGATGGCCAAAGCTTGATGCCAATTTAATTTTGATTTTTGAAGTTGTATTGATGAGTGCATTCTTGTTAATGCAAGGTGCAGATTTGGCGCTTCAGAATATGGGCGCAGATCATTACGTTAAAGCAGGTTCTTTTCCTATTAGTTCTTTTTTACTTCCTTTGTTCGATGGGATTAGCATTGAAGCGATTGTGATGATCGAGAGAGCTTGTTGGTGGTTTCATATTTTAGGCATTTTAGCATTTTTAAATTACCTGCCTTATTCTAAGCACTTTCATATTATCCTGGCTTTTCCAAACACCTATTATTCTAATTTAGAGCCTAAAGGTTCTTTTACCAATATGGCTTCTGTGAAGAATGAAGTTCAAATGATGATGGATCCTAATGCCGATCCTTATGCTGCACCTCTAGAGGCAGAGGATGCGGAAGCTCCAGGTCGTTTTGGGGCAAAAGATGTGAATGACTTAAATTGGGTTCAGCTGATGAATGCATACTCCTGTACAGAATGTGGTCGGTGCACCTCTGAATGCCCTGCCAATCAAACAGGTAAGTTGTTGTCTCCGCGTAAAATTATGATGGATACGCGAGATCGTTTGGAAGAGTTTGGAGCACATGTTAGTGCAAATGGAAAGGATGGCGACGACGGAAGATCTTTATTAGATGATTATATCACCCGTGAAGAGTTGTGGGCTTGTACATCTTGTAATGCCTGCACTGAAGCTTGTCCAATTAATATAGATCCTCTTTCTATTATTTTAGATATGAGAAGGTATTTGGTTATGGAAGAATCTGCTGCTCCTACAGAGTTGAATATGATGTTTACTAATGTTGAAAATAATGGTGCGCCGTGGCAATTCCCTGCGGTAGATCGTTTGAATTGGAAAGACGAAGCTTAATATGGAAAATAAACCAGTATTAAAAGTTCCAACAATGGCCGAAATGACTGCTAAAGGTGAGCAACCAGATGTTCTATTTTGGGTTGGTTGTGCTGGAAGTTTTGATGATCGCGCTAAAAAAATTACCAAGGCTTTTGTTAAAATTTTAAATCATTTAGATTATAAATTTGCTGTATTGGGAGCAGAAGAGTCTTGTAGTGGTGATCCGGCTAAAAGAGCAGGTAATGAGTTTTTATTTCAAATGCAGGCAATGGCAAATATTGAGGTGATGAATGCTTATGAAGTAAAAAAAATTGTGACTACATGCCCGCATTGTTTTAATACCATTAAAAACGAATATCCTGAATTGGGTGGACTATATGATATTATGCACCATACCCAACTTTTACAGTCTTTAATAGATGAAGGCCGCTTAACAGTGGAAGGTGGAGCCTATAAAGGAAAGAAAATTACTTTTCATGACCCATGTTATTTAGGTAGAGCTAATGAAGTTTATCAAGCGCCTCGTACATTAATCAATAATCTTGACGCTGAGTTGGTTGAAATGAAAAGATGTAAGTCTAGAGGTTTTTGTTGCGGTGCCGGAGGTGCTCAGATGTTTAAAGAGCCTGAAAAGGGACAAAAAGATGTGAATATTGAACGTACAGAGGAAGCTCTAAAGATCCAACCTGATTTTATTGCTACTGGTTGTCCTTTTTGTAATACCATGATGACTGATGGTATTAAGAATAAAGAAAAAGAAGAAGACGTCAAAGTCCTAGATATAGCTGAGATGATTACCACTGCTAAAGACTTATAAGATGTGGGTAAATTTTGATGAATTACCGTTGCAAAGTCGTGTTTGGGTGTTCCAATCTAATCGAATAATGACCTCTAGTGAGCAATCTTCTATTGATGATGCAGTAAAGCATTTTGTTCAGAAATGGTCTACCCACGGAGTGCATATGCTTGCTTCTCATGTTTTATTTCATAATTGTTTTGTTATTATTGCTGCAGATGAGGAAAAGCAGGTAGCTTCGGGTTGTTCTATCGATTCATTTACGGCTTTATTTAAAGCGTTTGGAACGCAATATAATCTGTCTTTTTTCGATCGTTTTTCAATTGCTCATAAATTGGGAGATGAGGTTGTAATAAGTGATCTAGATGACTTTAAACAGTTGATTTGTGATGGACGCATTACGCCAGATACGCTTGTTTTTAATAATCTTATTGAACAGAGGAAAGATTTATCTACAAAATGGGAACTTCCTCTTAAAGAATCTTGGCAAAAAAGATATCTGTAAGTTTACAGATTTATTTAGTGTTTGAAAGCACTTGGAATTATAATTCTGTATTATTTTTAAGATTATTATAACTATCAAATTAAAAAAAGGCTGTACGAGACAGCCTTTTTTAATTTGTTCAATTTTAATTTTTAGAAGAATAAACTAAAGTTAACTCCTAGGTTAAATCTTGTACCTTTAAGATCATGAGACTCAACAGTTAAATTTTCTGCATTGTAAGATTTTTCTTCACCGTTCATGAAAGTTAAGTTTAAAAACGGCTCAACTGCAAAGTGTTCTCTCCACACAATAGTATATCCTAAACCTAGATTAAAATTCAAAGTTTTTATAGAATTATCAACAACTTGAGGAGCTTCTTGCAAGTCAATTTCTTGCTCTAAAGTATTAGGGTCGATTACTGGAACACCATTTTCATTAAAAACCGGAGCATAAACGGCAATTGTGTCCCAAGATTCAGCATTACTACTCATACTGCTCAGTGAAATCTCAGTAAATAAATTATTTGACACATAGTAGCGACCAAAAACACCTATTTCAGCTACGTCATTATTAAGCTCATAAGCATTCATGTCTACATTATCAGAATGGAAGTTAATTAATGCACCGATAGCAACACCATCTTGAACAAAATAACCAACCTTAGGCGTGATAGCAAGTGTAGTCCATTCGTTATTAGACAATTCACTACCTGCACCAAGTAATACAGTTCCTTTACGAGTTTGAGCATCAGATGATAGAGTAAAAGCTAACACTGCTGCTAATGAAAGAATAATCTTTTTCATACCTATTGAAATTTGTTTCTTTTTATTTCTTTTTCTATTCTTTGAAAGCGTGAATTTACTAAAAATTCGAATACTACAAAGTTTTTGGTCATTATTATTGATATAAAAGTGTGTTTTTATCAATTCTTAAGGCTTTATTTATCCTATTTTGGCATTTATAGTAGGTGATATTTATGCATTTTACGCTGTATGACATTATCAATATTTGATTTATCTTTCCATATAAATCCTCTTAAAAAAAATTCATTTATGTTTGTTTTACTCATAGGATATAGTATTGCATCAGGTTTTTTATAAAAATTGATGTTATCAATTTGTCTTCTTTTAATTTTTATATTCATATCGCTACAAATTATTTTGTTAACGCCTATTGCTTCAATCTTTTTTTCATCTTCTACATAATAAATGCTTTCACCATTTCCAATAACCTCTATGCTTGATAGTTTGTTTTCATAAAAATACGCTTTCATGTTTTCTCCACTTATTTGATTAAACAAATTACTGTCAACTTCTGATGCGATGAAAGCATTTTTATTAAGATATGCCATTTTGATTAGTTTTTTGCTAAGAATGATTCGAATTGAATCAGAGGTGAATTGGAACTGATCTAACCAAATTACCGGTTCTTTGTTAAGAAATAGATTTTCTTCATTGGTTGAATAGCTTAAAGAATCACAGAATCCAACCATGTTAATACTTTTGAAGTTTGCTCTAGGATAAGCTTCAATTAAATTACCTTCAGCTCTTTTTTTTTGTAAAAGTGTATCTGCAGTTATGTATAAGGTATCTTCATTAAGAGGTATTGAAAGTAGTGTGTTTCCATATGAAATTGAATGATTCATTTCATTGAATAAGAAACATGTATCTGCACGTAAAATAGAGTTGTTTTGAAGATCGGTAATTTGAACATTATTGTTTATAAATGCTTTTTCCTTTTTTTGATTTACCCAACCAGATTGAGCTTTAACATTTATTTTATTATTTTCAATTGATGCATTTGACTTAAATAAGGCGTATTCATTTTCTAACCAGTAGTATAGGGTGTCGGCGCTTATTGTTTCTTTTTCAGTTTCTATTACAACCTCATTATAAAAGTCAAATTTTTCTTTTGAAGTGTAATAAGTTCCCTTATTGCTCCTGAGAGATTTATTTTTTTGATTGATGAGAGCTTTTTGGTCAAATAAACCCTTTTTAAGTTTGAAGTTGTATTTCAGCTGCTTTGAGATAAGATTCATATCATTGTGCTGAAAACTAACATTCTTTTTAATTTCTGCAAGTTGATTATTTCCAAGATAAATTAAGTAATCACCTTTTAAACTTAGGCTGTCGCCCTGCCAGATATGAACCCTACTAAATGCCTCTATTTTATTTTCATTTGCGTAATAGTATGCGCTGTCGCATGACATGAAACGATCTTTGTGTTTGGTTTTTACATTTCCTGTGAGCACCTGCCGGTCTTTGTTATTTTTTTTATTAAATGAAATTTTGTCTGAATTTATAATTTCAATTTGTGTTTGAGCTACACAGGATAGAATTGAAAATAATGAATATATGTAATATGTAAGAATTCTGTTCATAAAAAAGTCCCGATTTCGGGACTGTATTTTAGTTGTTGAGAATTGTTTGAGTTCTGTCAGGCCCAACAGAAACAATTGTTATTGGTGTTTCAAGTTCCTTTTCCAGATAAGTTACATAATCGATAAGTTCTTTTGGTAAGTCAGACATATCTGTTAGTCCTGTCAAGTCTACTTTCCAACATGGAAGTTCTTTGTAAATAGGTTCAATATTATCACCTTCGATATTATATGGGAGGTAATCAATAATTTCACCATTGTATTTATAATGTGTGCAAACCTTTATGGTAGGGAAGTTGCTTAAAACATCTGCTTTCATCATCATTAATTTGGTAACACCATTAACATTGATAGCGTATTTTAATGCTGGAAGATCAATCCATCCGCAACGACGAGGTCGGCCAGTAGTTGCGCCAAATTCATTTCCTGCTTTTTGAATATCAGCACCAGTAGTATCATGAAGTTCTGTTGGAAATGGTCCGCTTCC
>Ga0160422_10002369_pt1 | contig 11797 bp, 14 predicted proteins | sample Fk160mmetaG_FD_108192 | JGI IMG/M metagenome (GOLD analysis project Ga0160422, IMG submission 108192) | Marine microbial communities from the Central Pacific Ocean - Fk160115 60m metaG | ecosystem: Environmental > Aquatic > Marine > Oceanic > Photic zone | place: The Central Pacific Ocean... | reverse complement strand
TATACATTATTATATTTTTATTTTACATTGGAAGGGTTGGTAGCAATTATGCCATCAAAATTTCTAGAGATTTTGATGTATGCGGCAATTCTTAATCCGTTTATTTGCAGTTATTTAATTTATCTGGCATTAAAGTCAATTAGAAAGGATGATGAACTAGTTAAATCATTGAATAGAATTAGATGATTTTCTGTTAAACTCAATAATTTCCAGATTTCCAATTCTTTTACCATCAATTTCAAATCTTACCATTGTTCTCTTGTTGTGAAACCCATGTTTTCCTATGGCCCCTGGATTAATATGAAGAAGATCATGTTTTTTATCATTCATTACTCGTAAAATGTGAGAATGACCACATATGAATAAATCTACTTTTTCAGATTTTAATCTATTTGAAATTCTTTTACTGTAATGACTTGGATAGCCACCAATGTGAGTTATCCAGACCTCAATATTTTCACAACTAAATCTCTGATCGATAGGAAACTCATTTCTTATTAAATGGTTGTCAATATTTCCATAAACGCCTTTTAAGGGTTTAAGCTGCTTAATTTTATCTACGACTTCAATACTTCCAATATCTCCAGCGTGCCATACCTCATCCACTGATTTACAATAGGATAATATTTTGTCATCAATATATCCGTGAGTATCTGATATTAGAAGAATTTTTTTCAAATTAATTTTAAATAATTATTAAGTATATATTTGTTAGACAAATTTACAAATAGATTGAGATACTTTATTGAACTTTCCTATAATGGCTTAAAGTACCATGGATGGCAAAGCCAGCCTAATGCAACAACTGTTCAACAAACCATTGAGAATTCGTTACAGTTAATTCTTAAAAATAAGCAGTTAAAAATTGTTGGGGCAGGAAGGACAGATACAGGTGTTCACGCAATACAGATGTTTGCCCATTTTGATTATGATCAAAAATTTGACATAAATAATTTAATTTTTAAACTAAATTCCTTTCTTGATAAATATATTGTTGTGAACAATATATTCCGAGTAAATGATGAAGCTCACGCAAGATTTGATGCTTTTCTGAGAGAATATAAATATTTTTTAACAACTAAAAAGGATGTTTATAATCCTTATACAAAGTATTATTTTACAAAAAAACTTGATTTCAATCAAATCTCAAAAGCGATAGAAATAATTAAGCAGAACACTAATTTTAAATCTTTTTGTAGAACAAAAACAGACGTAACAAGCTATGAATGCAGTATTAGAAACTTTGAATATGAAGTAAAAAACTCAGAAGTAATTTTTACAATCAGTGCAAATAGGTTTTTAAGAAATATGGTTAGAGCAATAATTGGAACAATTTTAGATGTTGGGTTACGTAAAATATCCGTAGAAAAACTTAAAGTTATTATTGATAAATCAGAAAGAATTTATGCTGGGCCATCTGTTCCTGCTCATGGTTTGTTTTTAACAAAGGTTAAATACCCCGAAAATATTTTTATAAATGAGTAGTAAAATTAAAGTATATAATTTAACCCTCTTTAAAAGATTATTAAACTATATAAAATCATACAGGAATATTTTTATTATTTCAATTATTTCAGTCTTTGCTCTTTCTGTATTTGGAGCACTCAGACCTATTATTCTTGAAAAAATTGTTGATGAGAATCTTACTGCATCTAACTATGATTTTTTTGTTGAATACATAATTCTTATGTTTTCTTTATTACTATTAGAGGTAGTTAGTAATTACTCGTTCATCTTCAATGCTGGACTTTTAGGCCAATCTGTTGTAAAAGATATCAGGGTTAAATTATTTGATCATATTCAAGGTTTTAAGATGAAATATTACGATAAATCATCTGTGGGAGTTCTTATCACAAGAACTGTAACTGATATGGAAAGAATCGCAGATATTTTTGGACAAGGACTATTCATGATTATTAGTGACACATTAAAGATGTTAATTGTTGCAATTGTAATGATTTATATGAATTGGGAATTAAGTTTAATTGTTTTTATTTCATTACCATTCATAATTTTAGCAACTAAAATTTTTCAAAAATATATGAAGTCAGCCTTTGATGAAGTCAGAAATGAAGTGGCTAATTTAAACTCCTTTGTTCAGGAGAGGGTAACGGGTATGAATATCTTGCAACTATTTGCAAGGGAAAAAATTGAGTTTGAAAAATTCAAAGAGATTAATGAAAGACACAAAAAAGCTTGGTTAAAAACGGTTTGGTATAATTCTATATTCTTTCCTGTAGCAGAAATATTTTCTTCATTAACCTTGGGTCTAGTGGTATGGTATGGTGGTATGAATACGGTTCTTGATAAAACTGCTTCAATAGGTGAATTGACAGCATTTATCATGATGATACCAATGTTATTTAGACCTTTAAATCAGATTGCTAATAAGTTTAATACTTTACTTATGGGAATGGTTGCAGCAGAAAGAATATTTAAAATATTAGATACAGATTCACAAATTTTTGACGAAGGATTAATCTCTGCTAATGAAATCAAAGGGCAAATCAAATATCAAAATGTTAATTTTTCTTACAATCAGGGGGAAAAGGTTTTAGATAATTTAGATATTGAAATAAATGCAGGGTCAACCAATGCAATTGTTGGTGCTACCGGATCAGGAAAGTCAACAATGATCAAACTACTGAACAGGTTTTATGAATTAGACTCAGGAATAATATATATTGATAATAACGATATAAAAGACTATTCGATATCATCTCTCAGAAAAAATATAGGATTTGTTTCTCAGGATGTTCACCTTTTTTCAGATACCATTTTAAATAATATTACACTACAAAATAGCAATATTTCATTTTTAAGGGTTAGAGCTGCTGCAAAAGAAATAGAACTTGATGATTTTATTAGTTCTCTACCTGAGGGTTATAACTATGATGTAAAAGAAAGAGGAGCTGGTTTATCTACAGGACAAAGGCAATTAATTTCATTTTTAAGAGCATACATAAAAAACCCCCAAATTTTAGTTTTAGATGAAGCTACTTCATCAATAGATACAGACTCAGAATTGTTAATTCAAAAAGCGATTGATAAAATTACAAAGAATAGAACATCAATTATTATAGCCCACCGATTAAGTACAATTATGAAAGCCGATAAAATAATTGTGATGGATAAAGGAAAAATTGTTGAGGTAGGTAAACACGAAGAATTACTAAAAAATCAGAACGGAGTATATCAAAAGCTATATCAAGCTCAACTCAAAAAAGAAAATAATTTTAGTGTTTAAGAAATATCTTTTTCTATTAATTTGAAAAGTTCGTTCTCAGAATTAAAACCTATAAATTCACCATTTTTAATATATGATATTTTTCCGTTCTCTTCTGAAACTACAATAGCAACTGCGTCTGTCTTTTCTGTTATACTTACTGCTGCTCTGTGTCTGAGTCCATATTTGCTAGCAATTTTTGTTTCGTTGTTTATAGGAAGAACAACTCTAGTTGCTCTAATTATATTATTTGAAATAATTATTGCTCCGTCATGAAGTGGACTATTCTTAAAAAATATACTTTCCAAAATAGGCTGAGTTACGGTAATATTCATTTCATCACCTGAGTCACCTAAAAAATTCAAATTGTTGCTTCTTTCAATAATAATCAAAGCACCTGTTTTAGTGTCACTCATATTGTAACAAGCAGAAATAACTGATTTTAAATCTGTAGTGTCTCTTTCTAGCTTTTGGTTTTTAAAGAATTTAATTTTTTCAAAAAAAGAACCCTTTTTGGCTAGATTAGCCGAACCAACCATTAATAGAAATTTTCTTATTTCAGGTTGAAAAACAACAATTAAAGCAATAATTCCAACACTCATGAATCCACCAATAATGTTAGAAAGTAGTTCCATTTCAATAAAGACTGTTCCTCTCCAAACAATATAAATTAAAATAATTCCTGTAAATATATTTATTGCTACTGTGCCTCTAAGCAATTTATATGCATAATATAGGAGGGTAGCAACTAGAAAAACATCTAAAACATCTACTATTGAAAAATTGAGTATTTCTTTAAAAAAATCCATTATTAGTTAGTGCAAATATAGGATTAAAAAATTTTAGCTTTTCAATTGACCTATGATTTTAACACACTCAACAGCTTCTTTAACATCGTGAGTTCTTAATATATCAGCTCCTTTTAAAAGTGAAACTGTGTGTAATATTGAAGTACCATTTAACGCTTTTTCTGCGGTTGAATTAAGTAATTTATAAATCATTGATTTTCTTGATAAGCCAACAAGTAATGGTTTTTGAAACTGTTTCAAGAAATCCAAATTATTTAGCAATTCATAATTTTGTTCAATAGTTTTTGAAAATCCAAAACCAGGATCTATTATTATATCATTGATTCCCTCAAGTCTTGCCTTTTCAATTTTTTCTGAAAAATATTTACAGATTTCGTGAGTTACATCAAAATAATTTGAATTTTTCATCATATTTCTCGGGTTACCTTTCATATGCATTAATATATATGGGGCTTTTAGATTTGCAGCAGTTTTAAACATTTCAAGATCTAAATTTCCACCTGATATGTCATTAATTATATCAGCCCCTGAAATAATTGATTCGTTTGCTACCCTACTTCTAAAAGTATCAATTGAAATTAAAGAATTAGGAAATTCATGTCTAATAAGTTTGATTATGGGAATAACCCTTTTTAATTCTTCACTGATGCTTATATCACTTGCTCCAGGACGAGAACTATATCCTCCAACATCAATAATCTCAGCACCTGAAATAATCATTTTTTCAACTTGCTTTAGTATTTTATCATGTGAGTTATATTTACCTCCATCAAAGAAAGAATCTGGAGTTACATTTAAAATTCCCATAATTTTTGGAACAGAAAAATTCAATAGCTTACCCTTGATATTTATAGTCATTTTAATATGTTAAAAAAATTAAACTTGTTTCTTTGATGTTTAAAGATATTTAATCGAAATTTACGTAAAATTACTTCTATTTATGCAAAAAACATTAAAGCAATATGATAATGTTACATCAACATGTAAAGCGCTTTTTGAAAAAAAAATGCATGATTATGGAAGTGCTTGGAGAATTCTTAGATTATCATCGTTAACTGATCAGATTTTTATTAAAGCACAGCGTATAAGAGGACTTCAAAAAAATTCAATTCAAAAGGTTGACGAAGGTGAGGCTGAAGAGTTTATAGGAATTATTAATTACTCAGTAATAGCATTAATTCAAATTGAAAAGGGAATCTCAGAAATTCCAGATATTGAAGATAAAGAATGTATGCAGCTTTACGATAAAATGATTAACAAAACCAGAGATTTAATGATGAATAAAAATCATGACTATGGTGAGGCTTGGAGAGAAATGAGGGTCAGTTCTTTGACTGATTTAATTCTGCAAAAATTATTAAGAGTTAAACAAATTGAAGATAACGAAGGAAATACATTGGTTAGCGAAGGGATAGACGCTAATTATACAGATATTATTAATTATGCAATTTTTGCACTAATACATCTTAAAATATGATTAATATAATTGTTCATCTTTTCAGATTTTTTGTAGGATTTTTATTTATTTTTTCTGGTCTTATTAAACTGAACGATCCAATTGGTTTCTCATTTAAATTAGAGGAATATTTTGGTCCAACAGTTTTTAATCTTGATTTTTTAATTCCTATTGTTTTACCAATGGCAATATTTATAGTCATTTTGGAAGTTATTCTTGGAATATTTTTAATCACGGGTTTTAAGAAAAAGTTTACTCTCTGGAGTTTAATTTTAATGATTATATTTTTTACTTTTTTAACATGGTATTCAGCATATTATAACAAGGTAACTGATTGTGGATGTTTTGGTGATGCTATTAAATTAACACCTTGGGAATCATTTACAAAAGATATTGTTTTGCTTGTAATGATAGGGTTTTTATTCCTCAAACAGGATATGATAAAACCTATTTTTAATAAAAAAGTTCAAAAATTCATCATAGGCTTTTCTTTAGTTTCTTGCTTTTATATAACTTATTATGTTCTCAATCATTTACCAATCTTGGACTTTAGAGCTTACAAGATTGGGGACAATTTACTTGAAAATATGGCAATCCCGGAAGATGCACCAAAAGACTTGTATGAGTATGAATGGAAATTTCAAGAAAATGGGCAAGAAAAAATCTATATTACAAATGGAGAATACCCAAATGTATCGGGAAATTTTGTTGATGTTGAAACAAAATTAATTCAAAAAGGCTATGAGCCTTCCATATACGATTTTTCAATCGAAGTAAACGGCAGGAATCTTACGGATGAAATATTAAGAGAAGAAAAATTACTCATTTACATTTCTTATAATATTGAAAATTTTTCTGATAATGCCATAGAAAATTTAAAGCATTCAGCAGAAAGGGCAAAAAATAAAGGATTCAAAGTAATAGGTCTTACCGCTTCATCAATTGAGGAAAGAAATATTTTCATAAAAGAAAATAATTTATTTTTTGAGTTTTATACATGTGATGAAACCGCCTTAAAAACAGTTGTTAGGGCAAATCCGGGAGCTATTGTTTTAAAAGAAGGAAATGTTATTGATAAAAAACATTATAAAGATTTTTCCGATTTAAATTTTGATTGATTGTTTAACTATACTTTAGATAAAATATTTTACTCAGCATTAACGATGTTTGGGGTTGTGACTGTAATATTTTTTTTATTTAATGTTCTCCCCGGAGATCCCGCCCAGATGATGCTAGGTCAAAATCAAAATTCAGAGCAATTAGAAATTGTTAAAAAAAAATATGGTTTTGATAAGCCACTACCTAATCAATATTTATTATATATAAATGATTTATCTCCCATATCATTCCATTCAAAAAAAGAAATTGACTATTCGTTTTTTGATGATAATTATTCAGGAATTGAACTATTAAGTTTTAATCAATTCTCCATTAACCTTAAATACCCTTATTTAAGAACCTCATTTGTAAATCAAGGGAAAAAGGTGTCTGAGATTATTTTAGAAACACTTCCAAACACATTTATTTTAGCGCTTTCTGCTATATTTATTGCTATATTTATCGGATTATTTTTTGGAATAATATCAGCACTTAACAGAGGAAATTTTATTGATTTATCCATTCAGTTTATTAGTACAATTGGAATGAGTGTCCCATCTTTTTTTAGTGCTGTAATATTTGCTTGGATCTTTGGTTTTTTACTCAAAGACCTAACAGGGCTTGAAATGACTGGTAGCTTATATGAACTTGATGATTATGGTGAATCATTTAATCTTAAATTAAAGAATTTGATACTCCCTTCAATAGTTTTAGGTATAAGGCCTTTAGCTGTAATTAGTCAATTAGTCAGAAATGAATTAATTAATGTATTAAATCAAGATTATATAAGGACTGCCAAAGCTAAAGGTTTATCTCAATTTAATATTATTAGAAATCATGCTTTGAAAAATGCTTTAAACCCTGTTGTAACAGTGATCTCTGGCTGGTTTGCTTCTCTATTAGCAGGATCTGTTTTTGTTGAATTTATTTTCGGTTGGAATGGAATCGGAAAAGAAATTGTAAATGCTTTAAATCAATTAGATTTACCTGTGATTATGGGAGCAGTTTTGGTTATTGCATTAATGTTTATAATAATAAATATATTAGTTGATATTATATATGTAAAATTGGATCCTAGAATTAAAATAAATTAAAATGAACAGAAAAAAAATTGTAGCTGGTAACTGGAAAATGAATATGACGATTGAAGAGTCAGGTAAACTTATTAATCAACTTAAAGAAATCTCTAAAAATAATGTTGAAATTAAAATTGCACCCAGCTTCACAAACCTACACAGCGCAATTTCATTACTAAGTAATTCTGAAATTGAAGTTATTGCTCAAAATGTTCACGCTGAGAATAGAGGCGCATATACAGGAGAAATTTCTCCCGAAATGCTTACAAGTATTGGAATAAAAACAGTAATTATTGGTCATAGTGAGAGAAGAAAATACTTCAATGAAACTGATATGGTTTTGTCTAAAAAAGTTAAAGCAGCTATTGAAAATTCATTAAATGTCATTTTTTGTGTTGGAGAGGAATTATCTGATAGGGAAAATGGAAATCAATTTGAAATAATAAAAACTCAATTAAACTCAACCTTAATGGATTTAGACATTATTGAAATTAAAAATATAGTTATTGCTTATGAGCCTGTTTGGGCAATAGGTACCGGAATTACTGCAAATACTCATCAAATTCAAGAGATGCATGAGTTTATAAGGGAATTAATCAATAAAAAATTTGGTCATGAAATTTCTACTAAAATTAGAATTTTATATGGCGGAAGTGTTAAGCCAATTAACGCAAAAGAGATATTTTCCTTGGAAGATGTTGATGGTGGTTTAATCGGCGGAGCATCATTAATTTTTTCTGATTTCTTTAAAATTGTTAATGCAGCTAATGGATGATTCTTATATTTCTATAAATTTCAAAGTGTATCCCGTTTCAGGTATTGAAATTCTTATTGCTGAGCTTAGTTTATTAGAATTTGAGTTATTTGAAGAAAATCCTAATGGTCTTATTGCGTATATTAAATTATCTGAATATTCGCAAAATATTTTTCAAAACGTGAGAATATTAAATTCCAAAGAATTTGATATAGAATACAAGATAAAAAAAATTCAAAATAAAAATTGGAATCAAGAATGGGAAAAAAATTATGTTTCTGTTGAAATAAATAAGTTCTGTACGATAAGAGCTCCATTCCACAAACCATCTGGGAAAATTTATGACATAGTGATTAGGCCTGAAATGAGTTTTGGAACTGGTCACCATGAAACAACTCAATTAATGATAGAGTTTTTATTTGAGCAGGAATTAGAAAATAAAAAAATTTGTGATATTGGATCTGGAACTGGTATTTTGTCAATTATTGCTGAAAAAATTGGAGCAAAGGAGATAGATGCAGTCGACATAGATTTTAATTGTTTTGAAAATACAATTGAGAATACTAGAAGGAATAATTGTAAAAAAATAAACGCAAACCATTCTTCTTGTGAGGTTTTAATCGGAAACAAATATGATATAATATTATCAAATATTACACTGAATAATTTGAAAAACAATTTTGAAAGTTTTAAAAAACTTTCAAATCAAAATACGATATTGATTGTTAGTGGCTTTTACAAAAAAGATTTAAAAAAAGTTAATCAAATGCTAACAAGTTTTGGATTTGAATTATCACATTTTAAAACTAAAAATAATTGGATTGCATCTAGATATCATTACAGCTAGTTTCAAGTGTTGAATTATAACAACTTTCATTTAAATTAGATTTTAAAATCTCATTGAATCCCTCAGTAATATTAACCATCCCACTATATCCCTTTTTTCTTAGAATCGAAATCGCTATTACAGACCTATATCCTCCCGCACAATGAACATATAAATTTTCTTCGGATTTTAATTCCTCAGTTCTACTTCTTAATAGTCTTAGAGGTATGTTGGTAGCTCCTTCAATGTGTTTAGTTGAATATTCTGATTCTTTTCTTACATCAAGAATATTTATTTTATTCAATTTTAAAACATCAATAAAATTTTTAGACGTTATCGTTTCTAGTGACGAAACTCTGTTCCCATCATTCTCCCATTTTTCAACCCCGCCTTTCAAATAGCCTAAACAGTTATCAAAACCAACCCTAGAAAGTCTAGTTACAGTTTCGTTCTCTTTACCTTTTGGTGTGATAAGTAGGATTTTCTTGCTTGTATCCTCAATAATACTTCCTACCCAAGGCGCAAAACTACCGTTTAACCCAATGAAAATTGAATTTGGAATATGTTTTTTAATATAATCTTTTTGATGTCTTACATCAAGAAGGATAATATCAGGGTTTAAAAGAAAGTGTTTAAATTCTTCAATATTTAAAGCCCTATTTCCTTGCCCAATAACATCATCAAATGAGTTATATCCCTGTTTATTCATCATAGCATTTTCTTTGAAATATTGAGGAGGAGTGGGCATACCGTCTAAAAGTTCTAATACAAACTCTTGTTTAGACATATTTTCTCTTAATGCATAATTTGTTTTTTTCTGCACACCAAGAGTGCTGTAAGTTTCTTTGCTAAGATTTTTTCCACAAGATGAACCAGCTCCATGAGCAGGATAAACAATGATATCGTCATCTAATGGTAATATTTTATTTCTTAAAGAGTCAAATAATACACCAGCTAAATCTTCAGTTGTTACATTCGAGCTTGTTGCTAAATCAGGTCTTCCAACATCTCCAATGAATAGAGTATCACCAGTGAAAATGGCTTTATCTTTACCATTTTCATCAGAAAGTAGATAACATGTAGATTCGGGAGTATGACCAGGCGTATGAATAGCTTTTATTTTTATTTTCCCTATGTTGAACACTTCTGAATCTTTAGCATTATATACAGGGTAGTCTGTGTTGGCATCAGGTCCAAAAATAATTTCTGCACCAGTGTTTCTTGCTAAATCTATGTGTCCAGAGACAAAGTCTGCATGGAAATGAGTTTCAAAAACATATTTAATTTTGACACCATCTTTTTTAGCTTTATCTATATATTGTTGTGTTTCTCTTAAAGGGTCAATTATCACAGCCTCTTTTTCAGAAACAATATAGTATGAACCTTGAGAAAGGCAGCTAGTATAGATTTGCTCAATTTTCATTTATTGTAAAATTATGAAATTATTAGCATAATAATTCCACCGATCGCCATTCCTTCAACATATGAGATCCATAATGCATCGAAAGTTGATAATTTTATTGAACGTAAAATTTGATCAATATTTTCTTTGTAAGGTCTTGTAATTAGATATAAACAACTTGCTATCAAAATATAAATTGAAATAATTTTCATACTATAAATTTACAAATCTTTGGTAATGAAAGTTTTAATATCTTTATCTAAAATATTCCTATGTATTCAATCGATTTTAATCAAGATTTGATCAAGGACGTCGTGTTAATTGATATTGACAAATTAAATCCACACGAAAAAATAATTGAAAAAAAGAAGACTTCACTTGCAAAGTTTATTAAGTCATATGAAAGTTATTATATAATATCATCGATAGTTTGCTGCCATGAAAGTTTATTGATAATTGATGGCCATCATAGGTATTTCGCTCTAAAGGAGTTAGGGTTTAAAAAAGCTCCAGTTACATTGATTGATTATAAATGTGATTCTATTAGAACAGGTAAAACAAATACTTTAGAAAAGAAACATATAATTGATTTAGCAAAAAATTCAACTCTTCTTGAACCAAAAAGTACAGAGCATGCCGTATATTGTAATAAATCAAAAAAATGGGAACCAATAATTTTATTGTCATCTATGTTTAAAATTGAAACCAAAGAAATTATAAAACAAATTATATGATACTTTCAACTACCGAGTTTATTCCAAATAGAGAAATACAAAAAATTCTAGGTATAGCTAGAGGATCAACTGTGAGGTCTAGAAATGTAGCAAGAGATATAGTAGCTCAACTTAAAAATATTATTGGAGGGGAGATTGAAGAGTATACAAAGTTACAAGCTTACGCCAGAGAACAGGCTCTTGAAAGATTAATTTTAGATGCTCAAAAATTAAATGCTGATGCAGTTTTAAATATAAGATTTACAACATCGGTTATTGCTCAAGGAACATCTGAAATATTAGCTTATGGAACCGCAGTATCACTAAAATAAATATCATGTGGAGTTTTATAATTAGTATAGTAGTAGTAATTTTGTTTATATGGTTGATTATAAACAGAGTAAACCAAACCGATAAAGAAAAGTTTGATAAACGTA
>Ga0160422_10002368_pt1 | contig 11797 bp, 10 predicted proteins | sample Fk160mmetaG_FD_108192 | JGI IMG/M metagenome (GOLD analysis project Ga0160422, IMG submission 108192) | Marine microbial communities from the Central Pacific Ocean - Fk160115 60m metaG | ecosystem: Environmental > Aquatic > Marine > Oceanic > Photic zone | place: The Central Pacific Ocean... | reverse complement strand
GAATTGAATTCAACAATAACAGAAATGGAAATTATGATGTCAGATGCCAATGCTACGATATCATCAATGACTGGTATGGTAGACGAGTTAACTCTTATGAATGAACAGATGAGTTCAGATTTAAGTGCATCTCAAGCACAGAATGAAGAATTGAATTCAACAATAACAGAAATGGAAATTATGATGTCAGATGCCAATGCTACGATATCATCAATGACTGATATGGTTGATGATATGACACTTATGATTGCAGAAATGAATATAAGAATTGGTGATTTAGAGTATGAAAATGACTCACTTAATAATTTACTTTTGGCATCTCAATATGAATTAGCCCTGTCTAACACTACAGTTGATTCATTAATGGTTACCATTGACGTTATGGCCTTAGATTATGAAAATATGTCATCAGTTAATGACTCATTATCTAATCCGATTTCTATCGATCTCTTATCTGGTTGGAATATTATTGGTTATACGCTTCAAAATGCTCAAGATGCTGTGGCTACATTCGATGGTATAGTTGATGTTTTATCTGTTGTTAAAAATAATGCTGGTGAAGTTTACTGGCCAGAATTTGGATTCAATGGTATTGGTGATTTGATTCCTGGACAAGGGTATCAAGTTTTAATGGATGACTATTATGAAGGATTTGTTTTTGAAAACCTAAATGGTTTAAGAGTTGAACTTTCTCCAACTATTCCACAATGGGCAATTGACATGGAAGTTTACACGCATCCAAATGATATTAAAACTCTAGTTAGAGTAATAAATAATCTTGGTCAAGAAGTTAATCCAGATGATGAATTTAAAGGTGCCATTCTGTATTATTTATTCAATGATGGTAGTGTTGAGAAACTTGTGAAATAAGTTTTAAATAAACTCATAAAATGCCGGCAATTGCCGGCATTTTTTATTCTTCGAACAAACTGTTATTAGTGAAGTTTTCATCTGTCAATGATTTTAAAAAGACTATGAGGTTGTCTTTTTCTTCATCAGTTATGCTAAAGCCAGTAATCAATTCACTTTTATTAAAATGATTCTTTCCACCACTTGCATAATGCTCTATAACTTCTTCAAGAGATGATATTGATCCATTATGCATGTATGGTGCTGTTATTTCAATATTTCTTAGAGAGGGTACTTTAAATTTACCAATGTCTTCATGAAGATTAGTTAGACGATATTTACCTGAATCTTCATAAACTTCATATAATCCATTATTTTCAATGGTCTGATTTGTAAAAAGAAAAGTACCATGGCAGGACGAACAAGCAAGCTCATCGCTAAAAAATAATTCTTTTCCATTTTCTTCTTTTTCATTCAATAGATTACGATCATAATTTGAATCACCACTTAGCATTGTACGTTGGAATGAAGCAAGTGCTCTAGTAATAACAAATGCATCAGGAATTCGATTATATGCTCTTAAACTCGCATTTATATATGTAGAATCAAGGTTAAGTTTTTCAGCTACAGAAAGAATGTTATAATCCATTTCATTGTGATCTTGAATTGGAACCAGAACTTGCATTTCTAATGTAGGTACACCACCTTCTCTCATCAATGCTCCTTGATAAGCCATATTAGCCAAGCTCATAGAATTTCTAAATCCTAACCGACCTTCAACACCTGCTGAAATTGCTGTATTATCTGCAAATGCATATTCTTGTTTGTGACAAGATTCACAAGAAATAGTTCCATCTTTAGATAAAATTGGGTCGTAAAAGAGTCTTTTTCCTAATTCTATTCTTTCATAATTTAATTGATTGTCTTCAGGAATTATTGGATCTGGAAATCCTTGTGGTATATCTAATTGAAAAATTTCATTTTGATTTGCTATTTCTTTTCCACACGAAATAAACAAAAAGGTTAAAAATATTAAGAGCCATTTATTCATACAAACAAAAACTTTCTGATTAGTTTTTGAGCAATTTTATGTTCTCAGTACCTGATTTACTTTGAATATATAGTATATAAATACCACTTACTAATGATTCGGTGTCGATTCGCTGTTCACCTTTGTCTAGTTTAGACTCATGTACTAGTATACCGAGTGAATTGTATACTTTAACAATTGAGTTTTCATTTAAATTAAGTTGAATTGTATTTGAAAAGGGATTAGGAAAAACAGCAATAGAAACGTAAGTTTCTTTTAGGTTTAAGTTTTCAGGTACTGTAAAAACATTATTTCGAGAAAAGTTATCCATTAATAGACCATTTTCTTCGTGTATTCCATGATAAACTCCACCTTCATCTGTGCCTATATTCTCAATTAGTTTATTATAATTAGCATTAATAAATATTGTAACATTATTCTCATTTTCAATAATACCGTTGCAGGTAATTGTATCAGAATAATAACTATCATCAACTGGGTGATATTGAAAAACAGTTTCCATTATAGAATCTTGATTTTTATCAATCATACCTTCAAGTGCAGCAAATCTGTATCCAGCAGCCCAACCCCAGTGCATACTTGGTAACTGAGGTGCTAGTGGATGACTAGAATCTTGTAAAGAAGGATCAGCATGATTTAGATTATATTCAACACCTATGTTAAAATTCAATGAGATTAAATCATCGTCAAGTAGTTCAATTTCACCGATATTATAATTATTCTGATTAGCATTAACTAATATATATTTATCAATCAAATCAGTAGCTATATTTTGATTAGAAATAAGACTATTCAAATGAATGTAATATTCAATTCTGTCAAATCGAATTGGTATACTATCACCAACAATGTAAGTATTATCAAAATTTAATACTTCACCATCATATAAATGATTTATCACCACTGCAACTTCTTTATTTTGTCCTTTAATTATGTAATTGAATAATATGACAAATGTTAATGATAAAATTTTTTTCATTTTAGAAGTTTTTTGTTAAAAAAAAATAAACATGGAATTGCTAATATACAAACAGTTAAAGCCATTATCAAGAATGCACTATTTAATCCATATTGATCAGCTATCCAACCAATAAATGGGGCAATAATTGCAAAATTTGTTCTGATTATAAAACTACGAATACTCATTACGGTTGCTCTTACATTTGATTCTGTATGACGGTTAATATAATTTCTAAGTAAGGGCGTGGCATATCCTCTATTTGCATAGAAAATAAAAAGGATAATTAGGCCTACATAATTCATATTATTTGCAATAAAGATGTAGCCCAATACACAAATAATTCCAACGATAAATAGGCTCTTTAATTCGCTAAGTTGTGTTTCAATTTTATGAGCAAAGAAAGCAACAATACCAACCATAATATTTAGAAGAGCCCATATGATGCCATAACTTTTCATATTTATTCCTATTTCCTTCAGAAAAGGTTGAGCAAGCCATGCCATCATTAATGTACCTAATCCTATTACAGATGAATAAATAATGTGTGTTCTTAAAATTTTTGATTCAATTAAAGAAAACTTCACCACATTTTTGATCGATTCCCATGAGCTTTTTAGTCTTTCTGTATTGACTTTAGGTTCTACCAGAGAAATTGCAAAGGGTATGGTCATTAATGCTATTAGAACTTGTGCATATGCAGGGTAACGAAATGATATAGAGGCTAAAAATCCACCTAGAATTCCAGCTGCTGCTTCTGAAAAATTTCCAATTGAAATACTGCGTCCTTCATATTTTAGAAATTGATCTTTTGCTTTTGCCTCTAACAGACTGTCGTACATTAATGCAGTATCTGCTCCAGAAATAAAACTATTTCCAAAACCTAATAGTATTTCAGCTATTAGAAACCACCAAAAATCATAAGAAACAGAAAAGATACTAAATCCTATAAATGCTAATATACATCCTAGTATTAGTGTTTTTCTTCTTCCAATAATATCTGCAGCATAGCCCGAGGGTATTTCCATTAAACTTAAGGACAAGGAATAACAAGCTTGTAGAGTCATTATTTGTTGTAGATTCAGACCATTGTCTTGAAAAAATAAGACAATAATGGGCATGATAATCATGAACCATAGTGCTCCTTTAATTACAAAGAGTTTCCAAATATTTGAATGGGGTAGTTTAATCATTTTCTAGGGTGGTGCTGTATGATTTCTTGTCTAACAAAATCTCTATCTATATGCATATAGATTTCTGTCGTACTTATGCTTTCATGACCTAACATGGTTTGAATTGCTCTTAAATCAGCTCCTCCTTGTAATAAGTGTGAGGCAAATGAATGTCTAAAGGTATGTGGACTTATATTTTTTTTAATCCCTGCTTTTTCAGTATGTTTTTTTACAATGGTGAAAATCATCATTCGAGTTAATTGTTTGCCTCTATTGTTTAAAAAAACAAAGTCTTCATGACCAGTTTCAATATCTTGATGTGAGCGTATTAAACGTATATAATTTTTAAAATATTTAATCAGAATCTTGTTCAATGGTACAGCTCTTTCTTTATTCCCCTTCCCATTAACAATTAAAAAGCCATCCTCCAGAAAGAGTTTCGAACATTGTAGATTGATGAGTTCAGAAACCCTTAATCCACATGAATATAATGTTTCTAATATCGTTCTATTTCTTTCGCCATGCGGGTTTGATAAATCAACAGAGTTAATTATGTCATTGATTTCATCTGGACTTAATGTATCTGGTAATTTCCGTTCTATTCTAGGCCGGTCAATTTTATCACAAGGGTTTGTATCTATTACATTTTCTATACTTAAATAATGATAAAACGATTTGATGCCTGAAAGTATTCGAGCTTGTGATTTACTACTGGATTTACACTCATGAAGATGAATGATAAATTCTCTAAGAATTGTAATTGAAACTTTAGTAGAGTCTGTGATTTCTTTATTTTCTGTACAGAAAGATGATAATTTTTTGACATCACGAAGATATGCTTCAACAGAATTGTTTGACAGAGCCTTTTCAAGCACCAGGTAATTGCGATATTCTTTTAAAGCTCTTTTCCAGTTCATTTCTTATCTTAGCACAACCAATAACAAATATATGAAAGTGATCATCATCAATGGCCCTAACCTAAATCTTTTAGGTAAAAGAGAGCCTTCAATTTATGGTAATGAGTCTTTTGAAGCGTATTTATCAATGCTTAGGTCTGAATTTTCAGATATATCTATAGACTATTATCAGAGTAATGTTGAAGGAGAGATTATTGATAAAATTCATGAAGTTGGCTTTTCATTTGATTATGTTTTAATTAACGCTGGTGGCTATACGCATACTTCAGTTGCAATTTCGGATGCCATTGCTTCAGTTAAAACACCTTGTATAGAGATTCATATTTCTCAACCTTCAGCTAGAGAAGAGTACAGGCATAAGTCATTAATTGCTGGAAAGTGCATGGGAAGTATTAGTGGTTTTGGATTGGATTCCTATCGATTAGGGTTGGTGTCTCTTAGCTCATAGAAGCTCAAATTTATTTCTATTAAACTTATTTACTCATTACCAATATATTTCTATGAATTCTAGAGAAGATAAATTAAATGCTTTTGGAAGACTACTTGATGTTATGGATGAACTTAGAGAAAAGTGTCCATGGGATAAAAAACAGACCATGGAAAGCTTACGTCATTTAACCATTGAGGAAACGTATGAGCTTTGTGATGCTATACTAGATGATAACATGGATGAAGTCAAAAAAGAGTTAGGTGATCTTCTGTTACATATGGTCTTTTATGCTAAAATTGGTTCGGAGCGAAAGTCATTCGACATCGCTGATGTACTCAATGGAATTTGCGATAAGTTGATTTTTCGCCACCCACATATATATGGTGATATTGAAGTTCAGAATGAAGAAGAGGTAAAACAAAATTGGGAAAAATTAAAGTTGAAAGAAAAAGGAGATGTTACTTCAGTATTAGAAGGTGTTCCCAACGCTTTACCTGCATTAGTAAAGGCGACTCGAATACAAGATAAAGTTAGAGGCGTTGGTTTTGATTGGCCTAATAAAAAGATGGTTTGGTCAAAAGTGTTGGAAGAATTAGAAGAGTTTGAGGCTGAGGTTGAACGTCATAATATTCAAGAGATGCAATCTGAATATGGAGATGTGTTATTTTCATTAGTAAATTATGGCCGTCATTTAAATATTAATCCTGAAGATGCTTTAGAGCGCACAAATAAAAAGTTTAAGGCACGTTTTCAAGCCATGGAACATTTAATATTGTTAGACAAAAAGCGTTTAACAGAAATGACATTAGATGAAATGGATGTGTATTGGGAAATAGCTAAAAAACAGATGAATGCTTAAGTTTATTCGTGTCTTAGTGCCTCTATAGGGTCTAGTCTTGAAGCTTTTATAGCAGGGTAAATTCCTGATATAAGACCAACAAATAAACATAACAGTATACCTGCTCCTAGCCATACCCAGGGTATTACGAAAGCCGAATCTATAAGTATTGAAGTAATATTTCCGATTAAGATGCCTAATATGATTCCAACAATACCACCTATCTGACATATAACAATAGCTTCCATTAAAAATTGTTGTCTTACTATTTTTGAAGTTGCACCAATCGCTTTGCGTGTGCCAATTTCTTTTGTTCTTTCTGTTACACTTACGAGCATGATATTCATTAAAGCAATTGCAGCTCCTAATAGTGTTATAAAGCCAATAAGTGTTGCAGCACTTGTAACATATTTTAAATTATCCATTAAAGAGCCTGCAAGACTGTCACTCTTAGTAATATGGAAATTATCTTTTTCTTTAGGATTTAATCTTCTTATACTTCTAAAAACACCTGTAGCAGCGCCTATTGTAGCATCAATTTCATAATTGTTATTTGACATAATGCTAATTGCAACTGAAGGGTTAAAAGATAAATTATTTCTTAAATAACTTATGGGTACCATACAGCTTTTGTCGCCACCCATTCCCATACTAGATCCTTTTTCTGCAAGAACACCAACAATCGTAACACGCTTATTGTTAACAGAAATGACTTTGCCAATTGCTTTTGGTGATGCATTGAATAATTGTTTGAAAATATCTTGACCTATAAGTATAACATTGCTATTTAAACTTAAGTCATGTTGATTTATATTTCTTCCGTATTGAATTTCATAGCCAGAAACTTTCAAATAATTCTCATCAATTCCTAGAATACTGATGTTTGGGTTTGTTTCTTTAGAGAGGTAGTTAATCGTTGCGGTCCCTGTAGCACGATAAGATATAGATGTGGTTGAAGGGAAATCAAATCTATTTTTAAATTCTATTGCCTCATTGTATTTTATTTTTGGGTTGTCTTTTACTCTGTTGTCACGAGAGCGTGTTCTTCTCCCTTTATCTTGAATTGTAAAAGTATTTGCGCCCATTATTGAGAAGTTATCATTTAGTGCATAATCAATAGAGTCTATAGCTGTTAATATTCCTACAAGAGCACTTATTCCTATAGCAATGATGGATACTGTAATACAAGTTCTCAATAAGTGCCCTTTGATAGAATTAAGAGCTATTCTAATGTTTTCTATAAACGTTGAATTCATTTAGATTCCATTTAAAAGAAATAATTTACCATTTTTTATTTCGTCTTCGACTATTGAATTTAGTAATATTTTGGTTTTTTGATTCTCCTTCAGCTTCTAAAGCTTTTAGGATAGGCTCGATGATTCCGAGATCTTTAAATGTCATAAAATATATCTAATCAGTAAAGATAGGTGAATAGATTTAATAATTAATATTCCTTAATTCATTATAAAATAACCCCATTTTGATAAAATTATCGGATTAAAATTAACAAATCAAAATAGGGTTGGTCAATTCATAAAAGCGTAGTAATTTGCAGCCATGCAAGAAAAGATACTTATCCTCGATTTTGGTTCTCAGTACACGCAACTTATTGCACGTAGAGTGAGAGAATTAAATATTTATTGTGAGATTCATCCTTACAATAAAATCCCTGAATTAACTGATAATTTAAAAGGTGTAATCCTATCGGGCTCACCTCACTCTGTTCGTGAAGAAAACGCACCTATTCCAAATCTTGATGATATTAAAGGTAAGTTACCTTTGTTAGGTGTTTGTTACGGGGCACAACATTTAGCCCACAAATATGGTGGTGAAGTATTGCCTTCAAAAATTCGAGAGTATGGTCGTGCGAATTTATCTTTTGTTGACGGTTTACATCCTTTATTAAAAGGTGTTCCTGTTGGATCTCAGGTTTGGATGAGTCATGGAGATACTATTTCTTCACTTCCAGAAGGATACAAAATTATTGCTTCTACACATGATGTAGAATGTGCAGGTTACTATATTGAGAATGAAAGGACTTATGCGATTCAGTTTCATCCAGAAGTTTACCATTCTACAGACGGCAAAATATTACTAAAGAATTTCTTAGTTGATATTTGTGGCTGTTCTCAGGATTGGACTCCAGTATCTTTTGTTGAAACAACAGTAGCAGCTTTAAAAGAGAAATTAGGAAATGATAAAGTTGTTCTTGGTTTGTCGGGTGGAGTAGATTCTACAGTAACTGCTGTTTTGTTACACAAAGCAATTGGCTCAAATTTACATTGTGTGTTTGTAGATAATGGACTATTGCGTAAAGATGAGTTTACAGGTGTATTAAAACAATACGAAGGAATGGGCTTAAATGTTAAGGGGGTTGATGCTAAACAACGTTTTTATGATGCTTTAGCAGGTGAGTCTGAACCTGAAAAAAAGCGAAAAGCTATTGGTAAAGTATTTATTGATGTATTTGATGATGAGTCGCATAAAATAGAAGATGTAATTTGGTTGGCTCAGGGTACGATTTATCCTGATGTTATTGAATCGGTATCTGCAACTGGAGGGCCTTCGGCAACAATCAAGTCTCACCATAATGTTGGTGGTTTACCTGATTATATGAAATTAAAAATAGTTGAGCCCTTAAATACTTTATTTAAAGATGAAGTTAGAAGAGTAGGGAAGGCTATGGGCTTGTCTCACGATCTATTAGGTCGTCATCCGTTTCCAGGACCGGGTTTGGCAATACGTATTTTGGGAGAAATTACACCAGAAAAAGTAGCTATTCTTCAAGATGTTGATCATGTATTTATTCAAGGATTAAAAGATTACGGTTTATATGACGATGTATGGCAGGCAGGCGCTATGTTACTTCCTATACAATCTGTTGGGGTTATGGGAGATGAACGTACTTATGAAAAAGTTGTGGCACTCCGTGCTGTTGAGTCTGTAGATGGAATGACTGCAGACTGGGTCCCTTTACCGTATGAATTTCTAGCAAAAGTTTCAAACGATATTATTAATAAAGTGAAAGGTGTAAATCGTGTTGTTTATGACATCAGTTCTAAGCCTCCCGCTACTATTGAATGGGAATAATTAATTGAATTAAATATTATTAAACGAGTTGTATAAAAGATGAATTAAGGTTCGATCCTATTTTTGTTTCGATGATATACAAACCTGAATGCTCATTTATTTCAAAACTTTTATTTCTTGTGTTATTATTGAAATAGGTGATATCACTCATTTTTTATTATCGGTATTTTTTTCATGTTAATTACAATACAATTCTACTGTTGACTATTGAATGTTAATTACTTTATAAAAATATTCAGATCACCATGTTAAAACATTTTATCTTAGTACCATAAATGAAATATGGAATTGCACATATTAGCATTATACCAATGCGAGCTGAGGCGAATGACAAAGCTGAGATGGTTAATCAGCTTTTATTTGGTGAGCACTACAAAATAATAGAAAAAAGAGCCAAATGGTTGAAAATTCGTTTGGGGCATGATCATTATGAAGGTTGGATTTGTCACAAACAGTATTTTCAAATTGATAAAGCACAATACCTTAGTTTGTCAGAAGATATTCAATATTACAACTATAATTTAATTGATGCTTTAACGACGGATTTAGGTGATATCATTCCTATTAGTTTGGGGAGTACATTGCCTTTTTATGACGGAAATCATTGTTTAATTAATGGGACACGTTTTCAGTTTGAGGGTGCTCATAAACCAAAGACGAAAATTAACAAGACAGATCTTGTTAATATAGCATATATGTATTTACATGCGCCGTATCTTTGGGGCGGTAGAACACCTATGGGGGTAGATTGTTCAGGTTTTACGCAAATGGCTTACCGTTTAAATGGGATTTCTATTCCCAGAGATGCTTTTCAACAAGTTGAATTGGGTACAACTTTAAGTTTTATAGAAGAAGCAGAACCTGGCGATTTAGCATTTTTTGACAATTCTGAAGGATTAATTATTCATGTGGGTATGATTCTTGAAAATAATCACATAATTCATGCCTCTGGTAAAGTTCGTATTGATAGAATAGATCAACAAGGTATTTTTAACAAACAGTTAGGTGAGCATACACATAAATTACGTTTAATTAAGCAAATCTTTTAATTACTTTTAATTTAAAATTATTTTTGAATAAAAGGATTGTTTTGTCTTTCAAATCCAATTGAAGTACAAGGCCCATGTCCTGGGTACACTTTCATTTTATCAACAAGAACTAGTAATTTTTCTTTAATTGATTTTAGCAGTGTTTTATGATCACCCATAGGAAGATCTGTTCTTCCAATACTTAAGTTGAATAATACATCTGCTGAAAGAATGATATTTTCTTCATAATTTACCAAGCATATATGACCTGGTGCATGACCTGGTGTGAATAAGACATTAAATTTGCTATTTCCAAATTTAATGACATCACCTTCTTCAATAAAACTTGTGACTCTAGGTAACTTATTTAACTTAACACCATATGTTTCAGCTGCAATACTAGCGTATTCAAGCATTGGTATTTCAGCTTTATGTATGATTGGACTTAAGTTGTAGGTGTCAGTAACAAATTTATTTCCAAAAATATGATCAAGGTGACAATGTGTATTAATAAGAGCTACTGGCTTTAAGTTATTTTGATTAATGAAATTTTTGAGAATTTCATTTTCTGTTTCATCATAACATCCAGGGTCTACAATTATACATTCTTTACTTTCATCGAAAGCAATATATGTGTTCTCCTGAAAAGGATTAAAAGTGAAGTTTTTAATTGATATCATTTTATTATGATTTATAAGTCGACTAAAATTAGGTATTTTTCGATTATAATAGTTTAAATTAGCTTTAGTAATAAATTAAATATATTAAATGTCAAATCCTTTAAAATATATTAAAGGTTATTGTTTGGTTACTGGTGCTAGTCATGGAATAGGAAAAGCTATTTCTTACGAATGGGCTTCAAGAGGTGTTTCTATTTTAGCAGTTTCTATTGATAGTTATGCTCTTAAAGAACTTAAAGAAGATATTGAATCTAATTACAAGGTTTCATGTTTAATTTTGACTAAAGATTTATTAGATATTAATGCACCAAAAGAAATTTTTGATTGGTGTGTTGAAAATAATATTGATGTGCAGATTCTTATAAATAATGTTGGTTTAGGTTCAGCGGGTAGTTTTGAAGATACATCACTAGATTTTGATATTAATATGGTGAAACTAAATGTTTTTCCAATGATTCAATTAACAAAATTATTTTTACCAGTTCTAAAGAAGTTTGACAAATCTTTTATTTTAAATATGAGTAGTTTAGGTAGCCTTAGACCTATTCCATATAAGGCATTGTATTCAGCTTCAAAGGCATTTATTTATTCATTTTCTAGGGCTATTTCTTCAGAGTTAAAAGATGATTCTGTTTATGTATCTGTTTCTTGCCCTGCTGGGGTTTATACAAATGAAGCATCGGTTAGAAGAATTAAATTAAGTGGGAAAATTGGTAAATGGACTAGTTTAAATACTACTATTGTAGCCACTTACATTGTAAATGGAATGTTAAATGGTAAAATG
>Ga0160422_10002367_pt1 | contig 11801 bp, 10 predicted proteins | sample Fk160mmetaG_FD_108192 | JGI IMG/M metagenome (GOLD analysis project Ga0160422, IMG submission 108192) | Marine microbial communities from the Central Pacific Ocean - Fk160115 60m metaG | ecosystem: Environmental > Aquatic > Marine > Oceanic > Photic zone | place: The Central Pacific Ocean... | reverse complement strand
GTTATACGGGTGTAGCTCAATTGGTAGAGTAGTGGTCTCCAAAACCATTGGTTGGGAGTTCGAATCTCTCCACCCGTGCATTAAAGAAATAACATTATATGAAAATAGGATCATACATTAAAAATTCATTTGATGAATTATTAAATAAGGTTTCATGGCCCACCTGGGATGAATTACAAAATAGCGCTGTAGTTGTGTTTGTAGCATCATTAATAATTGCTCTTATAATTTTTATAATGGATTCCATTTTTGGTAAATTGATGGAGTTATTTTATGATTTTTTCTAAGAATACAATGGAAAGCAATGTGTTAGAATATAAGTGGTATGTACTCCGTGTTGTTGGAGGAAAAGAAAAGAAAACTAAATTATTTATTGAAAAGGAAATTGATAGATTAAATTTAGTTGATTATGTTTCTAGAATTTTAATTCCAACTGAAAAAGTTTACCAAATTAAAAACGGTAAAAAAGTTAGTAGAGAAAAGAATTTTTTCCCAGGATATTTATTAGTTGAAGCTAATTTGACTGGAGAAGTTCCTCACATAATTAGAGGAGTTCAAAATGTAATGGGTTTTCTTGGATCATCAAAGGGTGGGGATCCACTTCCAATGAGAGATGTCGAAATTAATAAAATACTCGGAAGAGTTGACGAAATGGCACTCGCTGACGAAAACATTAATATTCCTTTTGTTGTTGGTGAAACCGTTAAGGTAATTGATGGTCCATTTAATAGTTTTAATGCTGAAATCGAGGCTATTGATGAACAAAAAAAGAAACTAAAATTAATTGTAAAAATATTTGGAAGAAAAACTCCTTTAGAGTTGAATTTCATGCAAGTTGAAAAAATATAAATAAAAATATGGCAAAAGAAGTATCAGGAATAATTAAATTGCAAATTAGAGGTGGTTCTGCAAATCCAGCTCCTCCAGTGGGACCCGCACTTGGAGCCAAAGGAGTCAACATTATGGAATTTTGCAAACAATTCAATGCTAGAACTCAAGATAAAGCAGGAAAAATTGTTCCTGTAGTCATTACGGTATTCGCGGACAAATCATTTGAATTTATAATAAAAACTGCGCCAGCTGCAGCCCAGTTATTAGAAGCCGCGAAGCAGAAGAGTGGTTCTGGAGAACCAAACAGAATGAAAGTAGCAACAGTAACTTGGGATCAGGTAAAAATTATTGCTGAAGACAAAATGGCAGACTTAAACGCTTTCAAATTGGAATCTGCAATGAAAATGGTTGCCGGTACGGCTAGAAGTATGGGAATAAAAATAAAAGGAGAATTTCCAAGTAATTAATTAAGAAACAGTAAAAAGATAGTCCATGGCTAAGTTAAGTAAAAATAGGAAAAACGCTATATCAAAATTAGATTTAGATAATTCATATTCTAGTTTAGAAGCAGCTAAAATGGTAAAAGAAACATCTACCGAGAAATTTGATGCCTCTGTAGACGTTGCGGTGAAATTAGGTGTAGACCCAAGACAGGCTAATCAGATGGTTAGAGGTGTTGTTGCTCTACCTCATGGAACTGGAAAAGAATTAAAAGTTCTTGCACTCGTGTCTGCAGATAAGGCAGCAGAAGCAAAAGAAGCGGGAGCAGATTATGTTGGATTAGATGAGTTTATAGATAAAATCAAATCAGGGTGGACTGATATAGATGTAATTATCACTATGCCCTCAGTAATGGGCAAAATTGGAGCTTTAGGAAGAGTTTTAGGGCCAAGAGGACTTATGCCTAATCCAAAATCAGGAACGGTAACTTTGGATGTAGGAAAAGCTGTTTCAGATGTTAAAAAAGGTAAGATAGATTTTAAAGTTGATAAGTTCGGAATTATTCACGCGTCTGTTGGAAAAATTTCTTTTGAAGCTGAAAAAATCTCAGAGAATACAGATGAATTATTACAAACTATAATTAAATTAAAACCTTCTGCAGCTAAAGGAACTTACATTCAAAGTATTTCATTATCAAGTACTATGGGAGTAGGCGTGGAAGTTGATTTAAAATCATTAGTTTAAAATATTTATATAATATTATAAAATGACAAAAGAAGAAAAAAATCAGTTTATAGATGTACTTGATAAAAGTATTAAGGAAAATAGTAACTTTTATTTAGCAGATATCTCAGGATTAACTGCAGAAGAATCAAGTTCGCTAAGAAGACTTTGCTTCAAAAGAGAAGTATCTTTACAAGTTGTGAAAAACACTTTACTTAAAAAAGCATTTGAAAGAAATGATAACAATTTTGAAGATCTTTATGATGTTTTAAAAGGTAATACATCTATCATGTTCACCGATGTGGCAAACGTTCCAGCTAAACTTATAAAAGAATTCAGAAAGAAACATGATAGACCAATATTTAAAGCAGCTTATTTAGATGAAGCTTTCTATATTGGAGAAGAATATCTAGACGCATTGTCAGAGCTTAAATCAAAAGATGAAGTTATTTCGGAAATTATTGCATTGCTTCAGTCTCCTGCAAAGAATGTTATTTCATCTTTAAAATCTAGCGGTTCTAAATTGTCAGGGATTGTTAAAACTCTTGCAGAAAGAACTGAATAATAAATTTGAATGCTTCCAACATTAAATTAAATAATTAAATAATTAAAAAACAAATAAAATGGCAGATTTAAAAGATTTCGCAGAAAAGTTAGTTAATCTTTCAGTAAAAGATGTGAATGAGTTAGCTAATATATTAAAAGAAGAGTATGGTATCGAACCAGCAGCAGCAGCAGTAGCAGTAGCTGGACCAGCTGCTGGTGGTGGTGGTGACGCTGGTGGTGAAGAAAAATCAGAGTTTGATGTAATACTTAAGGCTGCTGGTGGTTCTAAATTAGCAGTTGTTAAATTAGTAAAAGAATTAACAGGTAAAGGATTAAAGGACGCTAAGGAATTAGTTGATAGTGCTCCTACAACTGTAAAAGAAGCATGTGCTAAAGACGAAGCGGAAGCTCTAAAGGCTCAGCTTGAAGAAGCTGGAGCTGAGGTAGAGCTTAAATAGTAAGCTTTTTAATACGATCGGTTTGAATCTTATAGAAATATAAGATACAAACCATTTCGTGTTTTTACAGAAAACTTTTTTTTAACTTAAAACCAAATAGATTGTCAACAATAAATAAGACCCAAAGAATAAATTTTGCTAATATTAAAAAGCAGATGGATTATCCAGATTTTTTGGATATTCAGTTAGAAACTTTTAATGCTTTTTTTCAAACCGGTACAACCGTAGACGAAAGAAAGCAAGAGGGGTTATACAACACCTTTAATGAACTTTTCCCAATTACTGATGCTAGAAATAATTTTGTATTAGAATTTATAGATTATACAATTGATCCACCTAGATATTCTATAGAGGAATGTGTTCAAAGAGGATTAACATATAAAGTCCCATTAAAAGTTAAATTAAAACTATACTGTACTGATCCAGATCACGAAGATTTTGAAACTATAGTTCAAGAGGTATATTTTGGAAATATTCCTTTTATGACACCCAAAGGTACATTTGTTGTAAATGGTGCCGAAAAAGTTGTAGTTTCTCAATTACATAGATCACCAGGATTATTTTTTGGTCATAGTTTTCATTCCAATGGAACAAAATTGTATTCAGCTAGGGTAATTCCTTTCAAAGGCTCATGGATAGAATTTAATACTGATATAAATGATGTAATGTACGCCTACATTGATAGGAAAAAAAAGGTTCCTGTAACAACATTATTAAGAGCAATTGGATATGAAAGTGACAGAGAAATATTACAAATTTTTGATTTAGCTGATGAAGTAAAAGTTTCAAAAAGTGGTTTAAAAAGAGTAATAGGAAGAAAATTAGCATCACGAGTTTTAAAATCATGGGTTGAGGATTTTGTTGACGAAGACACTGGAGAATTAGTTTCTATTGAAAGAAATGAAGTTATAATAGAAAGAGATATTATTATTGAAAAACAACATATTAATGATATTGTTGATTCTGGTTCTGCTGTAATCTTATTACATAGAGAAGAGTCCAACGGTGAACACGCAATTATTCATAATACTCTTCAAAAAGATCCTACAAACTCTCTAAAAGAAGCTGTTGTTTACATTTATAGACAATTAAGAAGTGCTGAACCACCAGATGAAGCTACTGCTATTGGAGTTATTGATAAATTATTCTTCTCTGATCAAAGATACAGTTTAGGTGCTGTTGGAAGACACAGAATTAATAACAGGTTAAAAATTAATACTCCTGAAGATAAATATGTATTAACAAATGAAGATATAATTGAAATTATAAAACAACTTATTGAGTTAACAAACTCAAAGGTTGACGTTGACGATATTGACCACTTAAGCAACAGAAGAGTCAGAACTGTTGGAGATCAGTTAGCCAATCAGTTCTATATTGGATTGAATAGAATGGCTAGAACAATAAGGGATAGAATGAATGTCAGAGATAACGAGGTATTTACTCCAACAGATTTGATAAATGCAAAAACACTATCTTCTGTGATAAATTCTTTCTTTGGTACATCACAACTTTCTCAATTCATGGATCAAACTAATCCACTAGCAGAGGTAACTCACAAAAGAAGAGTTTAAGCTCTAGGTCCTGGTGGATTAACTAGAGAAAGAGCTGGTTTTGAGGTTAGAGATGTACATTATACTCATTATGGAAGACTATGTCCTATTGAAACACCTGAAGGTCCAAATATTGGACTTATTTCATCACTTTGCGTATATGCCAAAGTTAATGATTTAGGATTTATTGAAACTCCTTACAGGAAGGTCCAGAACGGAAAAGTAAATCTAGATGAAAATCCTGTTTATCTTAGTGCTGAACAAGAAGAAGATTTAACAATTGCTCAGGCTAATGCCCCAATAGGTGAGGATGGAACTTTTTTAAACGATATAGTTAAAACAAGATTAGGTCATGATTACCCTGTCACCGAGCCCACAAATGTTGGTTTGATGGATGTCGCTCCTAATCAGATTGCTTCTATTGCTGCATCTTTAATTCCTTTTTTAGAACATGATGATGCCAATAGAGCTTTAATGGGTTCTAATATGATGCGTCAAGCAGTTCCTCTATTAAGAACTGATTCACCGATTGTGGGGACTGGTTTAGAGCCTCATGTAGCTAAGGATTCAAGAGCATTAATAAATTCTGAAGGTGAAGGAACTGTTACATATGTAGATGCTAAAAAGATTACTATACTATATAATAAGTCCGATGAAGAAAAATTAATAAGTTTTGATGAAGATGAAAAAACATATTTGTTAACTAAATTCTTAAAAACAAATCAAAATACATGTATGAATATTAGGCCTATTGTAAAAGTAGGTGATAAAGTAATAAAAGATCAAGTTTTATGTGAAGGATACGCAACTCAAAATGGAGAGTTAGCTCTTGGAAGAAATCTAAAGGTCGCTTTCATGCCATGGAAAGGGTATAATTTTGAAGATGCCATAGTTTTATCAGAGAGGGTAGCGAGAGAAGATTTGTTTACATCACTACATATTGAGGAACACAATGTATCTGTGCGTGAGACAAAAAGAGGAGCTGAAGAGTTAACATCTGACATTCCAAATGTCAGTGAGGAAGCAACGAAAGATTTAGATGAGTATGGAATGATTAGAGTTGGTTCCCATGTGAAACCTGGTAATATTCTAATTGGAAAAATAACACCCAAAGGAGAATCTGACCCTACCCCTGAAGAAAAATTACTTAGGGCAATATTTGGAGAAAAAGCTGGAGACGTCAAAGACGCTTCTTTAAAAGCTAAACCATCTCATGTGGGTGTTGTAATTGGAAAATCTCTCTTTTCAAAAACTATCAAAGACAGAAGAGTAAAGGCTCAAGATAAACAAGAGCTAGAGAATATTGATCAAGAGTTTGATTCTGATGCTTTGAAGCTTAAAAAAGTATTAGTAGATAAATTATATCAATTAGTAGCAGGGAAATCTTCACAAGGGATTAATAATGTACTTGGAGAGGAAGTTATTTCTAAGTCTGTCAAGTTTACACAGAAAATATTAATGCAAGTTGATTTTTTAAGTGTAAACCCAAACAAATGGACAACAAATAAACAAAATAATGAACTTATAATAAAGATTATTCAATCATTCATTAGGAAATATAATGAAATTTTTGGAGAATACAGAAGAAAAAGATTTGCAATAACAATTGGAGACGAACTTCCAAGTGGAGTACTACAACTAGCTACTGTTTACATTGCCAAGAAGAGGAAAGTTAAGGTAGGAGACAAGTTAGCTGGACGTCACGGAAATAAAGGAATTGTGGCTAGAATTGTACGTGATGAAGATATGCCATTTCTAGCAGATGGGACACCAGTTGATATTGTATTAAACCCGCTTGGAGTTCCGTCCAGGATGAATCTTGGTCAGATATATGAAACTATATTAGGTTGGGCAGGACAAGAATTAAATAAGAAATATTACACTCCTGTATTTGATGGAGCTTCAATAGATCAGATTAACGATGAATCTGATGCCGCCGGCATACCAAGGTTTGGAAAAACTTATTTATTTGACGGAGGAACTGGAGATAGATTCGATCAACCAGCTACTGTGGGTGTAATATATATGTTAAAACTTGGTCACTTAATTGATGACAAGATGCATGCTAGATCTATTGGCCCCTATTCTTTAATAACTCAACAACCACTAGGAGGAAAAGCTCAGTTTGGAGGTCAGAGACTTGGGGAAATGGAAGTATGGGCACTGGAAGGATATGGTGCATCGAATATTTTACAAGAAATGATGACAATTAAATCAGATGATGTAATTGGAAGAGCTAAAGCTTACGAATCAATTGTTAAGGGAAGATCATTGCCCTCTTCAGGAATACCTGAGTCTTTTAATGTACTCTTACATGAATTAAGAGGACTAGGTCTAAAAGTTTCATTTGAATAATCTCTTAAAGTTAAAAATATGATACATATAAATAAAAATAAATCTAAAAAACAATCTTCAAACTATAGTACTTTAAAGGTTAGCTTATCCTCTCCTGAGGACATATTATTAAACTCTTATGGTGAGGTAACCAAACCTGAAACAATAAATTATAGAACATATAAACCTGAGAGAGATGGTTTGTTTTGTGAAAGAATTTTTGGTCCTACTAAAGATTTTGAATGTCATTGTGGTAAATATAAAAGAATCAGATATAGAGGAATTGTATGTGATAGATGTGGAGTTGAAGTTACAGAGAAAAAAGTTAGAAGAGAAAGAGTTGGACACATCAGTCTTGTAGTTCCAGTAGCACACATTTGGTATTTTAGAACCTTGCCCAATAAAATAGGTTATCTTCTTGGATTGCCCTCAAAAAAAATGGATCAAATTATCTATTATGAAAGATATGTTGTAATACAGACAATTGAAGGAGCTTTGAATGAGGAAGGAAATCAGATTGAAGTAAATGATTTTATTACCGAGGAAGAATATTTAAATGTTTTAGAAAATTTAGATCCTACAAATCAACATTTATCTGATTCTGACGAAAATAAATTTATAGCTAAGATGGGAGCAGAAGCACTCATTGAAATGCTTAGCAGAGTTGACTTAAATTCACTATCAAATGAATTAAGACACAAAGCGAAAAATGAAACTTCACAACAAAGAAAGACAGAATCATTAAAAAGATTACAAGTAGTAGAGGCATTCAAAGAGGCTCAATCACATACTGAAAATAGACCTGAATGGATGGTTCTAAAGGTTCTGCCTGTTATTCCACCTGAACTAAGACCTTTAGTTCCTTTAGATGGTGGTAGATTTGCAACCTCTGATTTGAATGACTTATATAGAAGAGTTATTATTAGAAATAATAGGCTTAAAAGATTAATGGAGATTAATGCACCTGAAGTAATTCTTAGAAATGAGAAAAGAATGTTGCAAGAAGCTGTAGACGCTCTATTAGACAACTCTAGAAAATCTGCTGCGATTAAAACAGAGGGCAATAGACCTCTAAAATCCTTGTCTGACTCCTTAAAAGGGAAACAAGGACGATTTCGTCAGAATTTACTAGGAAAAAGAGTAGATTATTCTGCAAGGTCAGTTATTGTTGTTGGCCCTGAGTTGAAATTACATGAATGTGGTTTGCCAAAAGACATGGCTGCTGAATTATATAAACCTTTTATTATTAGAAAACTTATAGAGAGAGGTATTGTAAAAACAGTGAAGTCAGGGAAAAGAATTATTGATAACAGAGAACCGGTAGTTTGGGATATTTTAGAGAATGTGATGAAAGGGCATCCAGTGTTATTAAATAGAGCTCCTACACTTCATCGACTAGGGATACAGGCTTTTCAACCAAAAATGATTGAAGGAAAAGCAATACAACTTCATCCCTTATCTTGTACAGCTTTTAACGCTGATTTCGATGGAGACCAGATGGCTGTCCATTTACCTCTAGGGGAAGAAGCTATTTTAGAGGCTCAAATCCTTATGTTAGGCTCTCATAATATTCTGAATCCTGCTAATGGTGCTCCAATTACTGTGCCGTCTCAAGATATGGTTTTAGGATTGTATTATATGACAAAAGCTCGAAAATCAACAGATGAATTTTTAGTCAAGGGAGAAGGTAAAATATTTTACTCATTAGAAGATGTAAAGATTGCGTATAATGAAAAAATAATTGATCTTCACGCTATAATAAATGTTAGAATTATTGGAAGTGACGGAAGATTAAATATTAAAGAAACAACTGTTGGTAGAGTTTTATTCAATGAATTTGTTCCACCCGAAGTTGACTTTGTTGATGAACTTTTAACTAAAAAGTCATTAAGAGATATAATTGGAAGGATACTTTACAAATGTGGAGTACCAAGAACAGTTAAATTTCTAGACGATATCAAAGCTCTTGGATATGATATGGCTTTTAAAGGAGGTCTGTCTTTTAATTTAGGAGACGTAATTGTTCCTAAGGAAAAGGTTGAATTATTAAATGATGCACACACTAAAGTTGAAGATGTTAAGAACAACTATAATATGGGTTTTATTACCAACAATGAAAGATATAACCAAGTCATTGATATTTGGACGAATACTAACGCAAAACTCACAGACACTGTAATGAGAGATATGATTAACGATAATCAAGGATTCAATTCAGTGTACATGATGTTAGACTCTGGAGCTAGAGGTTCTAAAGAACAAATTAGACAATTAGCTGGAATGAGAGGGTTAATGGCGAAACCAAAAAAATCTGGAGATCATGGAGAATCAATTATTGAAAATCCAATTACTACTAATTTTAGTGAAGGCCTTTCAATTTTAGAATACTTTATCTCTACTCATGGTGCTCGTAAAGGACATGCAGATACTGCTCTTAAAACAGCAGATGCTGGATATTTAACTAGAAGATTAGTTGATGTAGCCGCAGATGTTGTAGTAACTGAATACGATTGTGGAACTCTCAGAGGTTTAACAATAAGTGCCTTGAAGAAAAATGAAGATATTGTTGAGACTTTATATGATAGAATAGTTGGTAGGGTATCATTACACGATGTCTTAAACCCCAATAATGATGACTTAATTTGTAAATCCGGAAGTGAAATCACAGAAGAACTAGCCCAAAAAATTACAGATGCTGGTATTGAAGAAGTTGAAATTAGATCTCCTTTAACATGTGAAACTAAAAGAGGAATATGTTCACTATGTTACGGAAGAAGTTTGTCAACATCAAAAATGGTTCAATTAGGAGAAGCTGTAGGTGTTGTTGCAGCTCAATCTATCGGGGAGCCTGGTACGCAACTTACACTTAGAACATTTCATGTAGGTGGGACCGCTTCCAGATCAGCTGTTGATGCTAGTGTAGTTATTAAAAAACCGGGAGTTATTGTTATAGATGATTTAAGAACTATTAATACTACAGATGAAAATGGAAATAGTATTGAATTAGTAATTTCTAGATCCGCTGAATTGAGAGTAATAGATCCTAAGCTGGATGTCGTTATCGCTACACACAATATTCCATACGGTTCTTCTATGTACATTAAGGAAGGTAAAGTTAAAAAAGGTGATATTATTTGTGATTGGGATCCGTATAATGCTGTTATAATTTCTGAAATTGATGGTACAATAGAGTTTGATTACATTGAGGAAGGTGTAACATACAGACTAGAACAAGATGATTTAACTGGATTTAAACAAAAAGTAATAATTGATAGTAGAAACAGAAAACAATCTCCAACAATAGTTGTAAATGGATCTAAAAAAGATGGTCAAAGATCTTATAATATACCTGTTGGAGCAAATGTTTCTTTGGACGATGGTCAGAAAATTAAAAAGGGTACAATTCTGTGTAAAATCCCAAGAACTATAGGTTCATCAGGTGATATCACAGGAGGCCTTCCAAGAGTTACCCAATTATTTGAAGCGAGAAACCCTTCAAATCCTGCGATTGTTTCTGAAATTGATGGAATTGTATCTTTTGGTTCAAAGATAAAACGAGGAAACAAGGAGATAATTATCACTTCTAAAGATGAACAAGTCAAGAAGTATTTAGTTCCTCTATCGAAGCATATATTAGTTCAAGAAAATGATTTCGTAAGAGCCGGTTCTCCACTATGTGATGGTGTGATAACTCCTAGAGATATTCTTGCTATTAAAGGTATTAAAGAAGTGCAAGAGTATATTGTAAATGAAGTTCAAGAAGTTTATAGATTACAAGGAGTGAAAATTAATGATAAACATTTTGAGGTAGTTGTTAGACAAATGATGAGAAAAGTTGAAGTAGTTGACTCTGGAGATACTAATTTGTTAGAAAAACAATTAGTTGATAAACATGACTTTATGGAGGCCAATGATAGAATATTTGATAAGAAATATGTTGAAGACCCTGGAGATTCAGAAATTTTACAATCAGGTCAATTAGTTACTGTTAGACAGCTAAGGGAAGAAAATTCTAAACTTAAAAGAAAGGATATGAAGTTAGTAGAAGTTGTAGATGCTACTCCTGCAGTCTCTTCTCCAGTTCTTCAAGGAATTACTAGAGCATCTTTACATACAGACAGTTGGGTCTCAGCTGCTTCATTTCAAGAAACTACAAAAGTTCTTAATGAAGCCTCAATTAGAGCAAAAATAGATACACTTAAAGGTCTTAAAGAAAATGTAATTGTTGGACATAAAATCCCAGCAGGAACAGGTCTTTTCAGCAGTAAAGATATGATAGTAGGTTCTCAAATTGAAATGGAAAAAATAGAGCATTTAAAAAATGATAAAGCTGATGAGGATATAGTAAATTTATCTGAAGTTAATCAACCAAAAGAAGTTTAATAAAAATATAAAATTATGTCTGATGATAAGAAAAAAGAAGGGTTGAATATTGAATTGTCTGAGGAGGTGTCTGAGGGTACTTATAGTAATTTAGCGATAATAAATCATTCTCCCTCAGAGTTTATTGTTGATTTTATTCAAATGATGCCAGGTATTCCTAAAGCCAAAGTAAAGTCTAGAGTCATCTTAACTCCTCAACATGCTAAAAGATTAATGAGAGCGTTAAATGATAATATTTCAAAATTTGAAGGTCAATTTGGAGAAATTAAAGATATTGATCCTAATCAAGGAATTCCCATGAATTTTGGAGGACCCACAGCGCAAGCTTGAGCACTAATTTATTAAATTAGTAGTAATGCAATAACTAAAATATTAAATTATTGAAATTAATTTCCTTGTAAATACTTATTCTTGCTTTCTCAAATAGAAGAAGTAAAAGCAAGGACTTAGCCAACAGTCTACATTTGATTATAATTTAAGAAATGTAAACGGAATCGAGCTTGCGTTTAATGAGTTTTTACAAGGTGTTTCT
>Ga0160422_10002366_pt1 | contig 11801 bp, 5 predicted proteins | sample Fk160mmetaG_FD_108192 | JGI IMG/M metagenome (GOLD analysis project Ga0160422, IMG submission 108192) | Marine microbial communities from the Central Pacific Ocean - Fk160115 60m metaG | ecosystem: Environmental > Aquatic > Marine > Oceanic > Photic zone | place: The Central Pacific Ocean... | reverse complement strand
TGAGCCACTAGTATGACTATCTATTATATCACTCGCACCACTTCTTAAGAATGCTGTAGAGTTTAATCCATCAAGTGTATCAGCATCTAACCCACTACCAGAACCATCATTACCTGCATGCCAATATTTACTTCCTGAGTTATCTCCTGAGCCTTTCCATAGGTCTCCATCAAGCCCCATCCAAGCGGCTGTTCCGCCCGAGCCTGTACCGAACGCGATACCACTACCTGAATAGTAATTTAAATATATACTATTTCCTGAGTTTGAATCAATATGAAGATTACCGTTTGTTGTTTTTAAAACGGATTGTTTGTTGGCTGTAGAACCTCTTAGATATAAAATACCTTGATTTGTACTTCCATATGTTCCTAATGCTAAGTCTGCTGTTGGACTACCTGTAAGCTGTAAAACATTACCATCATATGTAAAAGTACTTTCAGCATTAATAGTAGTTGAACCATCTGCTGTAAGTACTCTATTATTTGCCATGTTAGAAGCACCAGTGATTGTACCACCACCTGATTGCACAGTAGCAAAACTTAGTTGCCCACTACCATTTGTTTGTAGTACTTGGTTTGCTGAACCGTCTGAAGTTGGGAATGTGTATGCGTTGTTAAATGTTATTGCACCACTATTTGCTATTGTTAGACGACCAGTATCATTAGTTGTTAATTCTAGTGGGTGATTAGAAACAACACCAAATCTAAGTTTAGCAGCTTGTGCTTGTAATCTTCCTGATGCACCACTTGTTCGTGTAATGTCTATTTGACCATTTCCACCACTACCCCCAGTAATTGCTAGGTTTCCACTAACTATAGTTCCTATGTTGGTAAAGTTTCTGTTTTGGTCCATAAAGGTTGTACCAGACATTGTAAGATTAACTGTACCTGATGAATTTCCTCTAAATGCTACATTTCCACCATCTGCATTTAAATGCAAAGTGGTTTGGCTTCCATTACTTCTAGCCATAATTTCATTACTATCAATAATAATATTTGCGCCTGAAGTAGCTCCAACTTGGAAAGGATGTGCGGTTGAACCTAAAGCTGCATCTCCAGTAGCTGTCAATCTTAATGTAGGTGCTGCGATAGTTCCTGAAAATTCGTGTCCTATAGTAGTAGCTTGTATTCTTTGGTCAAAGTCTTCACTACTGCTATTTTTAAAATCTATGTAAGCGCCACCGGCTGTTCTTGTAATCTCAATATTACCATCTGTTCCTAATTCAATTCTATTACCGCTTGAAGCAGCTCTTATAAATCCAGCACTTGTAATATTGTTTATATTTGTTAAGTTTCTTGATGAATCTATTACCTCAGTATTATTCATTCGTAAGCCGCCAGTTATGATATTTACACCATAACCAACTGTTCCACCGTCACCTACTTGAAATACATCTGTTAAAGAAGATGCGTTTGTAGGTTTATTCTGGAATCTAATAAATCCAGAGTTTCCACCGCCGCCACGATAGAATGTCATATTAGCTACTTCTACACTATTTCGTCCAGAAACTTTAGATACAGCTACATTACTTAAATCTTGTCTATTATTATCAAGTCTTAGTTCATTAACTCCATTTTGATTACTAAATAAATCTATTAAGTTTGCTCCTGTAGATATTCCTGTTCCGCCTATAGTTCCAATATTTGTAAGATTACGACTGGTATCTAAAACAGTAGTTCCTGACATTTTTAAGACACCGCTTGTTGTAATATTTAAATTATCTCTTACTTCTAAATCTCCACCATCATTTAAAATACCATTTCTAAATACAGCTTGACCTTGTGAATAAAAAGCAGTTCCAGTATGTGAAGCATATAAATAGTTGCCACCTACTACAACTTCACCTGTGTTGTGTACTCTTAAAGCTTGAGTAGTTCCATTATTTCCTCTAACAACAACAAATGCGTTTCCAGTTGAACCACTGGCACCTGTAAATACTGAGTTACCGCTCGCTGTTATAGCAGCACTTGAAATAGTACCAATATTTACAAGATTTCTTGAAGTATCTAATACAGCAGTTCCATTATATGCTATTGCAGTAGTTCCGGTAACCAGAGTATCTCCTCCTCCAAGGTTTATACCCCCAGTGCTACTAATAGTAAATTTGCCTTGGTCTGATGAGTTTCTAAAAACATAACCACTACCAGTACCAAAATAAGCAGTTTTTGCTCCTGCGCTATCAAAGTAAAATCTCTTTGTGCCTCCTGAATCGTAGTGCCAACCATCTGCTACAGGTCTTGCACCTGTTTGTCCATAATCTAAAGTAACATTTTCTACTAGTCTTGCACTACTAATTACTGTTGTACCAGCGACTTTGAATCCGTTGAGAGCATCAATTGTTCCTGCTGCTCCTGTTCTGTTTGCGTATGTTGTTCCTGCATAAATATCACGAACACTTATTCCCTGCGCACTTGAACCATTGAGAAAAGCAATTGCTGTAGTGTTTTGTATATTTGCAGGATAGAATCTTCTTGAGCTGTCTATTGCTTGTGTGCCACCAATTTTTAAACTACCAGTAACATCTATACCCGTAGATGTTGTAGCTAATTTCTTTTGATTATTGTGATATAAGTCTACTGAACTGTTTGAATTTGCAACAATCATTAAATCTTCGTTAGTGAAGTCTTGGATTTTTAAAGTATTACTTCGAATTCTTAATTCACCTGTAGTATTATGTATTACACCATTACTACCAGTATGAAAAATAGCTAAATCGCTACCTGTACCTATATTTAATCTTATACTATCTAATAAATTTATATTAGATGATACTGTTGGAACACGAAGCTGCCCCGATGAATTAACGATTAAAGTGCCTCCTACCTCGAGGCCGTTTTTTATTCTAAAATTATGATCTGTTGCCATTTGGTTTCACTCTCCACCTTATGTTGTTATTGCATGCCTGATGACTTTAAATGTCATCGAATCTGTTGAGGCGGGTGTCGCGCGAAGTCGAACACTTCCGCTAGAAATATCTGCATCAAATGTTGCTTCGGCTGCCGCGCCTGTAAATATAGAACCAAACTCTGTTATACTTGGAGTTGTTCCGTCATGAACTAATAATAGTTCTGTTGTATGAAATTCAGTGTCTGTTGTATTTGAGACCTGAATTGTATATCTGCAAGACCTAAATGTCGCTGCAGTAAATGTGTCTATTGTTGTCTGTGTTGTTGCTGATGTTGAAGTAGTAGTAGTATCAATACCATATTCTTCTACTTGCAGTTTAGCTTTTGGTGTAGTTGTACCGATACCAACATTTCCATCAGATGCTCCAGCTGTGCCACATACTGTTAATACATCTCCATTGGTGTTGTCGCCAAGATGTATATCAGAACGAAAACCATAAACTCTTACATCGTTACCAGCAGTTGCCCCAAAGCTCGGGTGTCCTGCAACATAGAACTTAGAGTCAGAGTGCCAACCAATTGCACCAACATTAGCTCCTCCAGCTCTTAAAAACGATATTCTATTATAAGAACTTCCTCCACCTGATCCAACTGTTACATTCCCAGTTACATCTAAACCTCCAACATTTATTGGGTGTGAGAAATCAAATTCATCATCACTTGCGTTCCATAGTATAGTTGCATCAGTAGAAGCATTAACAGCATCTTGTATTGTTATACCTGCTCCATTTGCAGAACTAGAAGTATCTCCTGAACCTTTATTCAGAGTTATATTCTTATCTTCTACATCTAATGTTGCAGTATTTAATGTTGTAGTTGTGCCATTTACAACTAAGTTACCACCAACTGTCAAGTTACCAGAAATATCAGCAACTCCGTTAATGTCTAATGATGCGCCTTCTACTTCACCTGCAAACACTACATTTCCAGAAGCAGACAAGTCCATTGCTGTTACACTATCTGCTGTATTTACAAATTTAAATCCGTTTCCACTTGTACCAGTTGTACCTTGCCATATACCACTATAATTTCTAAACTGAGCGCTAGCTCCAGTATAAACATTAGCAAATGAAGTAATACCTGCATTATTAAAATATGCTCTTCTAACTCCGTCAGTAATAATATTAAACTGGTCATTACTGCCGGAAACACTTATACCTATTCCAGTATCTGTATGACCTGTAAATGTTATTGAAGGATCAGTGCTTGAATTACCATCTTTTGCAAGTATGTCTCCTGCAACGGTTAAATTATTAGCAAGACTTAAAGTTGTATTACTAAGAGTTGCATACGAAGTACCAACTGAATTTTTAAAACTTATACTATTTGTACCAGTTTGAAGATAATGATCATTATAAGTAAAAGTTAATTTATTATAAATCGTGGCATCACCAGAAGCTGTTAAAGCTCCTGTTACACTTACACCTGTACTTGTTGTTGCAAATTTTATAGAATTATCATGTCTAAGAGTAACCGCACCATCTGTAGTAAAACTAGCCATTACTTCGGAAGTTCCATTCTTCGTAAAGTGTATAGAGCCACTAGCAGTATCTAGGTATAAATCATTTGTTATATTTTTTATAAATGAATTAGAGCCATCATGGTAGAGTTGTAAATCATTACCTGCACCTAATTTTAAATTTTTATTATCAGTAAGAGAAACATTACCACCAACAATCATGTTACCACTATTGTCACCAATTATGATTGCAGTATCAGAAGCTCCAGATGTTATTACTAGACTTCCAAGAAACTGTGCAAATCTTCCGAACTGTGTGCCACCGTCTTTTAAGAAAATGTCACCACCGTCAGCGTCAAGAGTCAAATCTCCTGCGATATCTAAGTTTAAATTACCTGTTCCAACATTAATCGTTCCATTTGATCCATTATGAGATATTTGCATATCATTGTCATCACCAAATTGTAATTGAGATGTATCTGAATCTAAAAATACACTACTTTGAAATATTGCTCTGCCGCCATCTGACATATCAAGTCTAAGAGCTGTGATTGTACTACCACCATCATTACCCGTAAATATTATATCTTCATTTGATGTTGGGTGATTTATAAAAAAATCGCCGCCTGATGTAAATAATTTACCAAATGTTGTTCCTGAACCTCTTAAATGTATTTCATCATTTCCTGAGTCTAAATTAAGTTGTCCGACTGTATCTATTGTTAAAGCTGCACTAGATTCTAGTTTTGTACCTATGTTTGTAAGATTTCTATTACTATTGATAATAATATTTCCACCTACATAATAATGTCCATCTGCTCTTATATTTCCATTAACTTGTAACTTTTGAGAAGGAGCAGTTTCACCTATACCAACATTACCAGTTCCGTTGTCAATTCTCATTCTTTCAACAAAGCCTGACGAAGTTACTGGATTAGCTGCTCTACCAAATACTAAATCATCATTTGTAGATGTTGAAAGGAAAGCTACTCTTTGGCCTGATAGTGCGGCAACACCACCTCTTGATTGCGCGCTGTAATGAGCAATAAATGCAGCATCTGTTCCCTTAGCTTCTACTATATGTACTGGGCTAGATTCACCTATACCAACTCTTCCTGAAGAATCTATTACCATTCTTTGTGTACCACTTAAGGTACTATTGTTAGCGGCAGTAAAGAATTTAATATGAGTAGCAGCGTTTTCTGCTCCTGATGCACCACCTATATTAATTAAGTTAGTAGTAGACTGAGCATTTGTAAGTATTGCAGTAAAAGGTTCTTCTGATGTACTATAGTGTGCAGTTTTAATTCGCCCTACTTTTTGTGCACTATTATTTTCTGTAGGGCCTCCAAGCGTAATACCACCTTGAACATCATTTGCACCTACTACATGTAAAGTAGATGCTGGTGCACTTGTTCCAATACCGACATTACCGCTAGTAGCGATTGACATTGCAGTTTGTTGATTTGTTCCATCATTCTCTAACTGAATAAAATCAAATTTTCCACGAGCTGTTCCGCTACCCCAAGACCAATATCTTGTTCCATTATTACTATAGTCAACTGCTGTACCATTGTATGTGTAAGTTCCTGCTGAACCTGGTGAATCTAAATCATCAGTTATAAAAACTGCACCATGTACAGTAAGCTTTTGTGGTGGGTTTGTATTTCCAATACCAACTTTACCTGCATTATTAATTTGCATACGCTCAGTACCAGCAGTATCAAATCTTATTCTATCTTCGTCTGTGCTTTCCTCGACTTGTATCTTGGTATCGCCATCTGAATCTGTAAAATCTGATGATGAAGCTGCAAAAGTAACTGTATCACTTGAAGCATTCGTAGTAATTGTCATACCAGAACCTGCTGCAAATGTTAATGTATCTGTAGCTCCGTCTGCAACTACGGTTGATTGTCCACTTACTGCAATATTTTTAAATGCTTCAGAAACTGTTCCTCCGCCACCAGCTTGTACAGTCGCAAAACTTAAGTTACCTGAGCCATCTGTCTGCAGTACTTGGTTTGCGCTTCCATCTGATGCGGGGAATGTATATGCATTGTTAAATCTAACTGCTCCAGCTGCACTTACAAAAAATCTTTCAGTTGTAGTACTTCCATTATTACTATAAAAACTAAAACTGCCATGACTAGTATTATTTCTTGAAACAAAGGTTGCATTACCGCCATTTGCTCCAAATTCAGAATATTGATTGGTACCATCTGAGTCAGACAATCTAAGCATTGTATCACCATGAGCAATTTCTAGTTTTACAGCAGGGGAGGTTACTCCTATACCAACATTACCCGAATTATTAAGTCTTAGTCCTTCTGTATTAGCCCCATATTTTAGTATTAATTCATTAGCGGAATTAGAATGTACCCCAGCTCTTATACCACCACCTACTGTTTCTCTAAAGGTATATGCACCTGCACTTCTTCCAATACCTATATCACCATTTACTTCAAGACTTACTGATGGGTTGATTGTTCCAATACCAACATTTCCTCCATTGGTATCAAATGATATATCTCCTCCTACAGAGAATATATTAAGATAATCACTTCCAGTATTCCATTGAATACCACCTCTTTTACTAGATGATTCAAATGCTTCAAAGGTTGGGTCGGTTGTTGCTCTAATACGACCTGCAACTTCTAATTTTTGACCTGGCGAAGTTGTACCGATACCAATACGATTATTGGTAGTATCTATATGAAGTGTGGATTCGTCATGTATGGCAACGATAGCATTACTATCGCCTCTTACAAAAAGAGCTTTGTCATTTGTGTTAAACGCAAGTTCACCTACTTCTATATTTGAAGTGGTAGGAATTCTTCCCGCAACGGAAGTACGTTTTAATTTAACTGTTTGTGCCATATATATGTTTCCTTAAGTGCCTATGTAGGCGGAAAAGTGGAACTATTTAGAAAGTTCCACCATCAATTTCTGTTGTCCATGAAGCTGTTCCAGCTGTTCCCATTGTTAAAAGAGCATTGTTTGCTCCTGGTTTTGCTAGTCTAGTATAACCACCATTAGCGCCATTAGCACCTATAATGAGGTCACCAGTCGCTGTTTGAGAAATACCTTTTATTCTTAAAGCATCACTACTTACTGCAATAGATATATTATCATCATTTACATTTAAAGTATTACCTGATTTAACTAAGGCATCTCCTGCTACTATTTGTCCTGCTCCTGAGAACTGTGTAAATGTAAGCGAAGTTGAGCCTACTGTTATACTTCCATCGGTTGTTAATACAAATCCATTATCAGCATTTACAGTACCCTCTTCGACAAATACAAACATACCTGCAGTTACTTCTACATCTGAGTCTGCATCGGTAGCTCTGGTCATTGCAGAAGCTGCTCCATTCCAGAGATATATGCCGTTTTGTGAAGCAGTAGACTGATTTTTGACTAATACTCTATCACCACTAGAAAGTGAAACTCCATCGATAGCTGCACCAGGTCCGCCAATTGTTACGTTAGCTGTTGTTGCTACTCTTACTGAATCTTTGAAATCTAGTCCAACTTTAACTGCATCAACATACTCTTTTGTGACAAGAGAGGTAGTACCAAAACCTGCTCTGTCTTTATAACCTGAAGGAACAACTACTGTTCCTGTTCCGTTTGGAGATAAAGTTAAATTACCGTTGGAATCTTGTGTAGAAATAGTATTACCATCAATAAATACATTATCAATGTCAGCACTATTACCAGCAATAGTAGTAAATGTACCCGCTGCTGCTGAACTTCCACCAATTATTGTGCCATCAACTGTACCACCATCTATATCTGGTGTATTAATATCTGGACTTGTAAGTGTTTTGTTTGTTAAAGTATCTGTTGTTGCTCTACCAACTAAGGTATCTGCTGTTGCTGGTAATGTTACTGTTGGATTACCTGAGAAAGCAGAATGAGCAGGTGCTTGTAATCTCACATAGTGAGCATTTGCAGATTCACAATAGAAGTCTATATAAGATTGAGTTCCACCATTTTTAATTTTGATGTAACCTTGTGCTATACTTACTCCATTTGTACCACCAAATGTTGTTGTGCCAGTCATTGCTGCATTTGAAATACTTGGTGATGTTATTGTTTTGTTTGTTAACGTTTGTGCACCATCAGTTGTTGCTAAGATTGTACCAACATGTGGTAAACTTAGTGTATTACTTGCTGATAAACTATGTGCCGCAGCTTGTAAAGTTTGCGCGTGAGCATTTGAACTTTCACAGTAGAATAGTATCTTAGAAAGTGAACCACCGTTCTTAAGGTCTATCGTTCCATTTGATATGGATACTCCGCCATTTCCTGTTGTACCATCTCCATCAATAATAAGAGTTTTACCTGCTATAATTTTTTCTGCTGAGTTAGTAGTAACAAATTTAAGATAAGAGTTACTTCCCTCAGTTATGTTCAAGGCTGCTGCTTGATTATCTATAATCTTTAATTCATGCGCTGAAGCAGCAACACTTATACTACCAGAAGTAGCAGTAAGATTTAAGTCTCCAGAGCTAGTTGAAATAGTATTTCCATTTATTTGTAGATTATCTACTAATAAGTTATCTATTTTACTATCAGCTCCTACTATGATTGCTGAATTTGCTGTAAGTGTGCCAGCTGTGTGGTCGAGCATATTAGTAAATAACTCACCACCTATAATATCGTTACTCGTACCATCTCCAATAAAAAGCTTACTCGAGTTAAAGGAATAAGCTAATTCACCGACACTTAACGCACTACTCGGCTGAGCAGCACTGGTACTTCTTTTAATTTTAATTGTTTGTGCCATTTTTTATTTCCTAAAACAACCCACCATCGAGGTTGTCCATTGTCCCTGTTGCTGCTGCAAGAGGTACGAATTCAAATACATTAGTAGAAGTTTCTCTATATACTTTTAGCTGATCATCATCAGTATCGTAAAAAAGATCTCCTTCTTCCAAATTTGTTGTTCCGTCTGTAGGAGGTGTTGTCCCACGGAACTGTTGATCTGCGACTATTTGTATAGCTGATGCCACACTACCCGCACTTGCGACTGTTCCAGTACCACTAAACGGTATGTTTTCTGCTCCAGCTGCAATAGCTGAGCTAACCGTAACTGAAGTTTGTCTTGGTATAACATTGACAGTTATAGAGCTATCACCAACAGTTATTGAATTAGTTGTTTGTGATGCAATAACTTTTATTGAAGAGTCTGACATTATCTAGTTACTTCTGGACTTACAACTACTGTTCCTTGTATTAGTCGAGTAACTATAGCGTCGCCTGATGTAAAAATCTCTACATCATAAAAATATTTGCCCGGAGCAATAGCAGCTGTTTGAGATGCAGTCAAAGAAATTTGAACTGCTCCATTTGAGGCATTTATTACACTGCCTGTGAAAGTTGCTGTTAAAGTACTACTTGTGATAGTAGGCCTCATTTGGCCTCTTACACTATACCCTGAAAGACTCTTTGCTGAGCCATCTTCTTGCACAGTGAGATCCAAGGCAAAACTTGAGCCTTGATCTATTACTATATCGTATTTACCTGCTGCCATAATTATACTCCTATGATATAAATTATATCAAAATCTTGAGGTGATGTCAAGCATTAAATTTTTAAGGTAGTAAAATTTACTCACCGTCTAGCTTGTAGTCCACTATACTTTTCATAGCTACCAATTGGTCTGCATCATCTTCCCACAAAGCTTTAGCCCAAGCCATCAAATCTCCTGGAATAGTTAAACTATCGTAAGCAGTAAAATCTGTTCTTGCTGTTACAGTGTAGCCTTCTATTGGCGGATTTTGTGGGTGTACTTCGTCATAAGACTCTTTTCCAAAAGAAGTTCCAAAAACTCCTAAGTCTGCTGTTTGCACAGTTCCGCTATTATTTCTGTCACACTTAACATTATAGGTCATAGATGTAATAACTTTGTTATTTTTATAAATTTCCCATTGATGAGTAATAAGTGTGTATGTAAATGTATATGTCATATTTTACCTCAAATCAAATATATTTGGTAGACCACCAGTACCGCTACCGCCTGATCCATATCCACCTGAACTATAAGTTCCAGATGTAACTACACTATAAGTAGCACTAATGCCATCGATTGTTACTGTTGCACTTCTAGTTACACCATTGCTGCTTGATGCTGGTATTCTTATTTCAAAAGTTTGATTATTACTTATAGTGCCTACACTTGCAGCATTTACAAAAGTTCCTCCATTTATACTAACGAGGGCACTTGTATTACCTGATAGAGAAACGCTTGAAGTTCCCCCACCTGCTGTAGAAACTGTAACTGTTCCAGAGTCTGAGTTACCAGATCCTGCACTTACTGTTCTTGAAGCAGTGAAACTACTAGTATCAAAACTTGCAAGTTCTGCTCCAAATTTAACTGCTCTTCCTTTTATCGATAAACTTTCTGTGCCACTTGTTGTTTCTAGTTTTACATTTACTTTTACAGTTCCTGTACCTGTATAGAAGAATGCAAAAGGCATATGGTACGGTCCATCTGCAGTGTCTTGTCCTCTATTTCTATCATAACTATGAGTTGCAAACATAGAACCTTGGAATAAAGTAGACCCTCCTGCCTGTAAGAAAAGTACAGGGCCTCCTTGTGAAATTCTTCCTCCTCTCATAGTTCTAATACTATTATCAAAGGAAATGTGTCCTACGTAGTATCCTGGCCCTGTTCCTGCATCAAAAAGGAAACGTGTAGTGTTCTGTCCACTACTTGTTATACTGTGTGTAACTCCAGTACTTGCAGTTCCTGTTGTTGGTAAGAATAACTCTTGTAAATTTAGTCTGTCTGTATTTAGTTCCCCAATATCTATTGCTGAAGCATTAACTGATGCAGTTCCGTCTTCTAATGAGTCTTGAAGACCCCCTAAGTTTGTGTTAACTTGAGTAACCCCACCTGTAACGTTTGCTGATGTAATACTATTTACATTACTTGTATCATTAGAGGTGCCTTGACTTGTGACAATATCTGCATCTCCTAGAGTTGTAGTTCCATCAGCTTTCTTAAGATTGGTTCCTGCTCTTGCTCCTACTGTAGCATTATTTTCAACTCCACTTAATCCAACAAGTCCTTGAGTTGCTGTAACAGTCGAAGTTTCAGTACTTCCTATTTTAAGTTTTATTGCTGTTCCACTAATAGCTACATCTAAGGCATCATTTTTAACATCATTGTCCCCTAGTGTAGTTGTGCCATTAGATGCTTTAAGATTAGTGCCTAGAACTGCTCCAACTGTGGCATTGTTTTCTACTCCACTTAGTCCAACAAGTCCTTGAGTTGCTGTAACTGTTGAAGTTTCGGTTGAGCCTATTTTTAATTTAATTGCTGTTCCACTAATAGCAACATCAAGTGCTGAGTTTTTAACATCATCGTCCCCTAATGTGGTTGAGCCGTCCGCTGCTTTTAAGTTAGTTCCTGCTCTAGCACCTAC
>Ga0160422_10002365_pt1 | contig 11806 bp, 12 predicted proteins | sample Fk160mmetaG_FD_108192 | JGI IMG/M metagenome (GOLD analysis project Ga0160422, IMG submission 108192) | Marine microbial communities from the Central Pacific Ocean - Fk160115 60m metaG | ecosystem: Environmental > Aquatic > Marine > Oceanic > Photic zone | place: The Central Pacific Ocean... | reverse complement strand
TGAAAGCAATTTAAGATGAAGTTTTTGTATTGTTGATAGATCCAGCTTCTCAATTTGATCTACGACTTCTTTTTTAACTGGACTCATAAAAGTATTAAATTGATCAGACATTAAATTTAGATTAAAGGGTTATAAAAAAAATCAATATTGGGATATCTTTAGTTAAAGTATATATGAGTCTAAACGAAATAAATTTTCCACTAAAATTATGGTTAACGAAAATTTAGTTGATAATATTGTTTCAGAGCCGTATAAGTATGGGTTTGTAACAGAAATCGAAAGTGAAAAAATATCTAAAGGGATCAATGAAGATATCGTACGTCTAATATCATCAAAAAAAAATGAACCTGAATACCTTTTAAATTTTAGATTAAATGCATTTAAAAAATGGAAAGAATTAAAAGAACCAGATTGGGCAGATCTAGGTTATGAAGCAATTGATTATCAAGATATAATTTATTATTCTGCTCCCAAACAACAAGATAAAATTAAAAGCCTAGATGAAGTTGATCCAAAATTACTTGAGACATTTGACAAGCTTGGAATTCCTCTAACAGAACAAAAGAGGCTGACAAATGTAGCCGTAGACGCGGTTTTCGATAGTGTTTCAATAGCGACAACATTCAAAGAACAACTTGCAGAGCATGGGGTGATATTTTGCTCTATTAGTGAAGCAATTAAAGACCATTCTGATTTAATAGAAAAATATCTAGGTTCAGTCATACCAGCCTCTGATAATTATTTTGCAGCTTTAAATTCAGCAGTATTTAGCGATGGTTCATTTGTGTATATCCCCAAAAATGTAACTTGTCCAATGGATTTATCTTCTTACTTTAGAATTAATAGCGGTGATTCAGGTCAGTTCGAAAGAACACTAATAATTGCAGAAGAAGGAAGTTCAGTTAGCTACCTAGAAGGTTGTACTGCACCAATGTTTGATACTAATACTTTGCATGCCGCAGTTGTTGAGCTCATCGCTTTAGACGATGCCTCTATAAAATATTCAACTGTGCAAAATTGGTATGCTGGCAATGAGCAAGGTATTGGCGGGATCTTTAATTTTGTAACAAAAAGAGGGAAATGCATCGGTAAAAGGAGCAAAATAAGTTGGTCACAAGTTGAAACAGGTTCAGCAATTACTTGGAAATATCCAAGCTGCGTTTTAATCGGAGAAGAATCAATAGGTGAATTTTATTCAGTTGCATTAACAAACAATCTTCAACAAGCAGACACAGGAACTAAAATGATTCATATAGGTCCAAAAACTAAGTCAACTATAGTCAGCAAAGGGATTAGCGCAGGTCACTCTTCAAATAGTTATAGAGGCTTAGTTAAAATAGGATCACAAGCCAAAGGAGCAAGAAATTATAGTCAATGTGATTCCATGCTTATAGGAGATAAAGCGGCAGCGAATACATTCCCATACATTCAATCTCAACAACCAAATTCTGAAGTTGAACATGAAGCGAGTACGTGTAGAATTTCAGAAGATCAACTTTTTTATTTACAAAGCAGAGGTATAGAATTTGAAGAAGCCGTTTCTATGATGGTCAGTGGTTTTTGTAGAGATGTCTTTAATCAATTACCAATGGAATTTGCAGCAGAGGCTGACAAGTTACTCTCTCTGAAACTTGAAGGGTCAGTTGGTTAACACATTTTTATCTCAAACAAATTTAATGGAAAGCAAAAAAGAAATAAAACAACCGCTTTTAGAGATCAGTAATCTTTTTGCATCCACCGAAAACTTAACTATTTTGAAAGGTGTAAACATAGAAATAAATTCAGGAGAAATTCATGCCATCATGGGAAGAAATGGTTGCGGTAAAAGCACACTTTCCAAAATAATTGCTGGGCATCCATCGTACGAGGTAACAAGTGGCAAAATAAAACTTTGTGGAAATGATATTGAAGAGTTGGAACCAGAAGAAAGAGCTCAATCTGGAATTTTCTTAGGTTTTCAATATCCCATAGAAATACCTGGTGTGAGTAATTTAGAGTTTCTTCGTGTGGCAACAAATGCTAGAAGGAAATTCCTAAAAAAAGAAGAATTAGATACATTTGAATTCGAAGATTTAGTAAAAGAAAAGCTGGATATTGTAAAAATGGATTCTGCATTTTTATCCAGAAGTATTAATCAAGGTTTTTCTGGAGGCGAGAAAAAAAGAAATGAAATTTTACAGATGGCACTTTTAGAACCAAAAATTGCAATTCTAGACGAGACTGACTCAGGTTTAGATATTGATGCTTTGAGAATTGTTGCCTCTGGAATAAAAAAAATAGCTAATAAAAATTCTGGCATAATATTAATAACTCATTATCAAAGGCTCCTGGATGAAATTAAACCAGATTTTGTGCATGTTATGGCTGACGGTAAAATAATTAAAACAGGTGATAGTGATCTTGCCTTAGAACTTGAAAAAAATGGATATGACTGGACTGACGAATTTATAAAAGAAAATTAATTGAAATGAATATTATTGAAACAATTACTAAAAGTGATAAAAATATCTCAGACAACACATCTAATATTCAAAGAATAAGTTTAGATAAATTAAGAACAAACCCTATCCCAAATAACAAAAATGAAATTTGGAGACTAACAAATAAGTCCAAATTTAATCGTTTTTTAGATTTTAAATTTACTAATGATTTTTATGATCCTGACATACCTGGCTATTCAAACATTCAAAATATTTGCCGTATTATTATTGGAGAAAATAAGAGAATTAAACTTAAACGAGAAAATTGGGAAATTAAAGAATTAGAAGAAAAAGAAATCCAAAATTTTTTACAACAAAAAATTATTAAATCGGATACCACCCAAAATTGGAGTAACTTATTAAATCATTTCTTGACAGATAATAAAAATATTATTGGATTAAACATTTCAGGAAAAGAAATTCCTCCTTTAGAGATAATTTGTAATTCCAAAAATAATTTTCTTAATGCTAAAACACTAATCATAAATATTGAGGAAGATACAATAGTCAGTATTTCGCAAATCAACATTGGAGATAAAAATTCTGCTTTGTCAATTTCTTCCTATTTTAATATTGCACAACATTCAGTACTTAATCATGGAATTATCTCTTATGGCAAAAACAAGGCGAATATTATCAATACATTAAATGTTTGGCAACATAAAAATAGTGAATACAATCTTGGATCATTACAATTTGAATATGATTTTGGCAGGTTTGAAATCAGTATTAATCAAGTTGAAGGTAATGCAAAAACAAATATTAAAGGGATTCAAATTACAAAAAATAACGAACAAATTTCTACCTATGCCAATATTGAATTTAATGGTCCAAATGGATTTCTAGATCAATTAAATAAATCTTTAGCCAATGACAAATCACACTCTATTTTTGAAGGATTAATAATCGTACCTCAAATTGCTCAAAAGACTGATGCCTCTCAGCTTAGTAGAAACTTACTATTATCAAATTATGCAAAAATAGATACTAAACCTCAATTAGAAATAGTTGCAGACGATGTAAAGTGCATGCACGGTGCGACCATTTCTCAATTAAATGAAGATGAAGTGTTCTATATGAGATCAAGAGGTCTCACGCTTGAAGAAGCTAGTAAACTACAATTAAGATCTTATTATCAGGAAGTTATCTCATTTTTACCCGTATCGAAGGAAAGATGGGATCTTTTGGCTTTATTACTAAAAAATAAATAATGAAAACCTTACAAGATTTAAAGTTACTCATAAGAGAGGACTTTCCAATACTAAATAAAAGTTTTAATGATAAAGAAAAATTAATATATCTTGATCATGCAGCTACTACACAGAAGCCAAAACAAGTCCTAAAAAAAATTAATGATCACTACCTAAACTATAATGCTAACGTTCATAGAGGTGCACATCAGCTGAGTGCAAAAGCTACTGAGGAATTTGAAAATGCAAGATTATCAATTAAAAATTACATAAAAGCATATTCAGAGAAAGAAATAATTTTCACCAGAAATGCTACTGAAGCCATAAATATCGTAGCAAAATCTTGGGGAGAGAAAAACCTAAAAGAAAATGATGAGATTTTAATATCCATCATGGAACATCATAGTAATATAGTGCCATGGCAATTACTTGCAGAAAAAAATAAATGCAAAGTGAAATTTACGAAGATCACTAAAGAAGGTACTTTGGATCTTGAAGACTTTAAAAATAAACTCAATAAAAACACAAAAATTGTAAGTCTTGTCCACATTAGTAATACTTTGGGATGCTGCAATCCCATTAAGCAAATTTCACAACTTGCCAGAGATAACGGGTCTTTAGTTTTAATAGATGCATGCCAGAGTTTAGCTCATACAGAAGTCGATGTTAAAGATTTAAATATTGACTTTCTTGCTGGTTCAGGTCATAAATTATGTGGACCTACTGGAATAGGTTTCTTATGGTCCCGTGAAGAGATACTTGAAAATATGCCTCCTCTTTTTGGAGGTGGCGAAATGATACAAGATGTTTTTGAAGATATGAGTACATGGGCTGATCTACCTCATAAATTTGAGGCTGGTACACCTGCGATCGCTGAAGCAATAGGTCTTTCAGAAGCACTAAATTATATAAACAAATTAGGACTAAATAACATTCAAAAATATGAAAAAGAACTTACAAAATATTTGTTTGAAGAATTACTCTTGATTGATGATTTAAATATTATTGGTCCTAATCCAGAGGAGGATTCTCAAAGGGCTTCATTAGCATCATTTTTTATTAATAATATCCATTCAAATGATATTGCAGAGATATTAGATTCAAAAGGAATTTGTATAAGAAGTGGTCACCATTGTTGCCAACCGCTCCATAAATATTTAAATGTAATATCAACTGCAAGAGTGAGCATGAACTTTACAACAACACAAGATGATATTGATATTTTCATTGCAAAACTAAAAGAGACTATAAAATTTCTTAGAACTTATTCTTAACACTAAAAATATATTTTAAAAATCTTTCAGTTTTTTCTAGGACTTTCATTTTATTCTTTAAATTTTTAAAACCATGACCTTCATCATCAAAAAGAAAAATCTCAGAATAAACATTTTTTTCTAAAAGCTTTTTATTGAAATCAGTTGATTGTCTAAAATTAACAACCAAATCCTTTTTTCCATGAAAAAGTAGAATTGGCTTATTAATTTTACATAAATTATTTTTTGGAGATCTTTGAAAATATTTTTTCCGATTAATCTCAAAATTACCTATAAGAGTATTTAAGTAGTGTCTTTCAAACCTATGAGTGTTTAAATGCATATCATTTAAATCAATAACGGGATATTTACAAATTGCTGCTTTAAAAAGATTTGATTTATAGAGAGAGGTTAAAGCGCTAAAGCCTCCTGCACTATTTCCAAAAATCACAATTCTCGAAGGATCTATTAATTTTTCGTCCTCCAATGATTGAGCTAAAGCTATACAGTCGGCAGAATCTACTACACCCCAAAGATTATTTAAACGTTCTCTATATGTTCTCCCAAAGCCGGAGGATCCTCCATAGTTTACTTCTGCAACCAACCATCCTCTAGAAGTCCAATATTGGACTTCTAGGTTAAGTGATCCATCAAATGATGAAGTAGGGCCACTATGAGCCCTCACTATCAAAGGAGGTTTATTATTAGTTATCAAATTTGGCTTATAAATCCATGCATGTGTTTCTTCGTTTTCATAACCTTTAAACCAATATGTTTCTGCTTTTGAAGATGAAAATATATTTTTTGATTTCATCGTTTTAGAAAAAAAAGAAGAATTAGAAAAATCATCAATATCTATTTCAATTAGTTTTTCAGACGAACTATCATCTGAAGCTAAGCAAATTAATCTATTTGAACTTACATGTAGATCTCTCAAGCAATTAAAAGGTAAATCAATCTTTTGATGAAAAGTGCAATCACGATAATGCTCTATTACCCAAGATTCTCTATTCTTAGCTAAACATAATAAATTATTCCTTGAGCCTGCAAATATTGACAACCCTGAAACCCACTCTGGTAAACCATATTCATAAAAATCTTTTTTCATTTTTTTTAGAATATGAATTTCCTCTATTCCCTTAATCTTCAAAAACAATAAATTCCACCAACCTGTACTATCTTCAGAACAAACAAGTAAATTTTTTGAAATCCATAATGGTTGAAAAAAAGATACTGGTTTATCAAGGTTTATGTTTTTATTTGTAAATCTTACTATTTTTTGTAATTGACCGGATGAATTAATACTCCCAAAAAAGAGATTATTATTTTCCCAAGGCATATTATTTTTCCATTCTATCCAAGAAAGCAAAGTCTTATCTTCATTACATCCAAGAGAGCTGGCAAAGCCCTCAAATTCTCTTAAAACTGTTAATTCTTGTCTCTCTTTTTGTAAATCTATTGAAAAAAGAAAATCTTTCTCATCTTTCTCATACAAACCAAGCAATTTATCTTCATGAGTAAGTATAAAACATGAGTCAAAATTGCAATTTAAGGGCTGTGTTAATTGTTTAGAGCTTATTACATTAGTAAGATAATTATTATTTTTATCTTCCTTAGAATTAATCTTGAAAATCTTATACCAAAGTGAATTTGTAACTTGATCAATCCAAACCAAGTAAAATTTATTTTTATGAAAAAAACATTTATAAGATTTTCCACCATAACCATGAAAATTACTTTTTACAAAAAAACTATCTCCCAGTAAATTCTGAGGTTCACATTGTTTATGAAAAAAAGGCCTCACATATATTGTGTTCCTTGGAGTCTTACCTGATGATATATTCCCTACCCAAAAGATAAAATTCTCAATTAGAGATAATTGATTATAAGTTTTAACCTTGGGATAAACATCTATAATGGCCAATTTTTTGTAATTATTCATTTCTCTTATAACCTTCAGAATGTAAAAAATGTTAGTATCAACATAGTTTAACTTTTAATGAAACCATAAAAAAACTCAGTGGCAAATCATTTCTCACAACTAGCAAGAATATCAAGGAATAGTGGTTCTAGTAAAAAAATTAATAAAGAAGCTGTCGAGAATCCTCCTCTTGAAATTTTCAAACTAGGCAGTGAAACGCTTAGAACGCAAGCTAAACGCATTAGTAAAGTTGATAGCAATATAAGAGATTTAGCAAAAGATATGCTTCAAAGTATGTATTCAGCGAAAGGAATTGGGCTGGCAGGTCCACAGGTTGGGATAAGCAAGGAATTATTAGTTATAGATATAAATTTTGAAGATTCAGCCGCAGAACCTTTAATTTTAATTAATCCAGAGATAACAGCATTTGGATCTACATTAAACACTTATGAAGAGGGATGCTTAAGCATTCCAGGGGTATATTTGAATGTAGTAAGACCATCAACAATAAAATTAAAATTTCGAGATGAGATGGGAAGACCCCGAAAAATGAATGCTGATGGATTATTAGCTAGATGCATTCAACATGAAGTTGATCACCTTAGAGGCATTCTTTTTGTAGATAGAGTAACCTCTAATGAAGAGCTAAAAAAAGAATTGACAAAAGAAGGTTACAACATGAAAGATGTTTTACCTTTAGATTAATTTTTTAAAGTTTAAATTTATGCCAGACACTACAATTTTTCAAAAAATCATAAATGGTGAAATACCTTGTGAGAAACTTTATGAGGATGAATTATGTCTCGCTTTTAATGACATTTCTGCACAGGCACCTATTCATTATTTAGTTATACCTAAAAAACCTATACCAAGCTTAATAGAATGCACGCAAATAGATAAAAATCTTTTAGGCCATCTTATTCTAGTAGGTCAAAAAATAGCTGAAGACAAACAACTATCAAATTGGAGGACCGTAATAAATACAGGAGCTGAATCTGGGCAAACTGTATTTCATCTACATGTACACTTTTTGAGCGGGAGGGCAATGTTATGGCCGCCGGGCTAAACTCTCAAAAATGTAAATTGTGAGCTATAAATGTATAAAGATCATCTAAATATGAATACACCTGAATCACTTACATCTAAAGATAAAAATATTATTCTTAGAAACTGGGAAAATTTGGATGAAAATCAAAAACAACCCATTTTAAAGATTTGGAAAGTACTAACTTATAAGTGGCAATTGCAAATACTATTTAATATGCCTTTCCTATTATGGTGGGTTTTAGATGCAACATTTATAAATGTTCATGAATTTGATATTAAGTTAATCAATTATCTAAACCTTCCAACTTGGATTACTTCAATGATTGGATTTAACTAAATTCTCGAATAATTTACTTACCAATTAGGAATGAATTAGGAAATTCATAAATGACTTCATCCTTAAAAAATAAATCGCAGATACTCCTTCAAATTCAAAAATTAAGGAAACTTGCTCAACCATTTTTTTTACCTATTGATCAATGTTCTGGGTTTCAATTTATATGGCTTCTTTTTTCACTATTGTTTTGCGTCGGAGGTATTGTATTAGTTAGTTTAACTGGATTAATTAATATATTCGAAAATGTTCAACCACAACTTTTAGAAAAATATTTTGGGGGAGTTGTTAATACAATAAATTCAATCTGGACTGGATCATGGGGTTTATTATTTTCAATGTTATTCCTCGTTGGTTCAGCAAGTTTCTTCAGCTTGAGAATACAACTTAAAAATAGAAAATGGTTACATTGGTTATTTTTAGGCATTATCGTGATAATGCTTTTAGCTGTGAATGGTATTAATGCAGGTATAGGATTTATTGCAAGAGATTTAACAAATGCTCTTGTGGAAAAACAGCAAGATGGTTTTTATAGAATACTTGGAATATACGCATGTTGCTTTGTAGTCGCAGTACCAATAAGAGTTTCACAAATATTTTTCACTTTTAAACTCGGACTGATTTGGCGGGAATGGCTTTCAAAAAGTTTAGTCAAAGATTATATGACTAATAAGGCTTATTACCAAATAAATCCAAATGATGAAGATCAAACCGATGTTGACAATCCCGATCAAAGAATTACGGAAGATACAAGAGCTTTTACTTATCAGAGTTTAAACCTAACTGTTGGAGTATTTGATGCCTTGCTTACATTTTCATTAAACATTTTGATATTACTTACGATTAGTAAGACTCTAACTTTCTCCCTTTTTGGTTATGCTGCCTTTGCAACCTCAATTCTATTATTTGCGGGGAAAAATCTGGTAAAACTTGATTATGACCAACTTAGATATGAAGCAGATTTTAGATATGGCCTTGTTCACATAAGAGATAATGCGGAATCAATAGCCTTTTATTCAGGTGAAAATCCAGAAAGAAATGAAACAGAAAGAAGACTTGGCGAGGTAGTTCGCAATTTCAATCTAGTTATTATTTGGAGAGTAATAATTGATGTAATGAGAAGATCTGTGAGTTATGCAGGTAATTTTTTCCCTTATCTAATAATGGCAATTCCATACTTTAGAGGAGAAATAGATTATGGTCGTTTTATTCAAGCTAGTTTTGCTTTCAATATGGTAGAGGGATCTTTATTTTTCATAGTTAATCAAATAGAGGAATTAGCCAAATTTACTGCTGGAATAGGAAGACTGGAAGGATTTCAATCAAAGGTTGAATCTATTAGCCAGGAGAAACCAATAGAAAACATTAACAATATCTCTTATGATTCTTCAATTCTAATTCAGGATGCTAATCTCTCTGCCCCTGGCTCTAGTAAGTTGATCATCAAAAACCTGAGTTTAAGCATTACCGAAAATGAGTCATTATTAGTAGTTGGTCCTTCAGGATGCGGTAAAACTTCTTTATTAAGAATGATTAGCGGTTTGTGGGAGCCTGAAAATGGATTGATTAAAAAGCCAAAAACTGGAGATTTGCTTTTTATTCCTCAAAAACCATATATGATATTGGGATCTTTAAGAGAACAATTATGCTATCCAACTCAGGTCGATAAATTCAGTGATGATCATTTAATTTCAGTTCTACATGAAGTGAATTTAAAATCATTATCTGACCGCTATCCAAATTTAGATATAAAACAAGATTGGCCTAGAATATTATCTTTAGGAGAACAACAAAGACTTGCATTCGCGAGATTATTACTAAACTCTCCTCACTTTGCTGTTTTAGATGAGGCTACAAGCGCTTTAGACATTGAAACAGAAAAACATCTTTATAATCTATTGAAAGAAAGAGAGTTATCAATCATAAGTGTTGGTCACAGACCAACACTAAAAGATTTTCATCAAAATGTTTTAGAATTAAATGGTAAAGGTGGTTGGAAATTATTAACTGCCGAAAACTATAATTTTAATAATTAATTGAATATTATGAATCCTAATAAAAAAAATAATTCAAACAATAAAAATATCACAAATGAAGTTGATCAAGTTAAAGATGAAACTTTAAATTTAGAACATAACAACAATAAAAAAACTTCAGAAGAAGATAAGTATGTTTTCGGATGGGGTCAATACTCCGAAATAACTAATGGTAGATTCGCAATGATTGGTTTTGCAGCAATTATATTAATAGAAGTTATTAGTAAGAAATCTTTCCTTTATTGGGCAGGAATCATACATTAATCATCAAATCTTGAACTATTATCTCTAGGCTTATCTCTTTTCGAGGCTACATTATACCTCCCTTTTTGATTCCTTAAGTTTTTTGGATCATTAATTCGTCTTCTTTCAGGTCTACTTCTCTTTAATTCACTATTTTTATCAAGAAAAGAAGCTTCTTCTACTTTATTGGTTGTAGTTTGCTTCCTTATTTTGTCCCTTGATGATTCCTTTCTCTCAGTTGAAGATGATTTATCAAATAATTTATCATCTGTGCGGCGAGATGTATTTTGATTAGCGAGAGGCCTAGAACCGCGTTTGATTTGACTTCTTGAATTTCTCCTTTCTCCAAAAGTATTTCTCCTTGATTCCATATCCCCATCATCTGAAAATCTATTTCTATTTTTAAAATCTCTTTCTTTAAATTTATCATTATTAGACATTATATTTCTTCTACTTACTGCTGATTCCGGGATAGCTCTTGAAGATCTTCTTTGACGATATCTATCTACTTGATAATCTTCTTCTTCTTCTTCAATACCTCTTGGCTGAAATCTTCTTGTTGGTGAGATTTCAGATTCTTCGAATTTATCATAATCATCCTCCCAGCCTCTTCTAGGAGCTGTTCTTGGCATACTTGGCATATCATCATCCTCAAAGAATGACGATCTTCGTGCTTGATCTGTCGCTATACCCCTTAAACGTACACTTTCATAAGCAAAGAATACTGTTGTTCCTGCCAATAAAAACTGACCAAACTGTAGAATAGGATCTAGTCTCCAGCCTTGAAAAAATAATATCCCCCCGCATAAAAGTCCTATGGCTGCAAAAAAAACATCATAATCACGAGCTAAAGCAGGTTTAAAAGACCTTAAAAAATAAAGTCCACCTCCGCATACAGCTAGGACAATCCCAACAATACTTGCCCAATTGAGACTAGCATTGACCACAATCTTTCTCCATAAAGTTAAAAAAGAGTTTTATAACTCTATATACTTATAGTTTACGTAATAATTCTACAAAAACTAGCGTCTTCTTCCTGCTCTTTCTGCATCAAGCTTGTCATTTTGACTTACAGCTATTAAGAATGCAGTTGCAGGAACAACTATTAATAAAGCAGCTGCTATAAAACTACCTATCATACCCACAGCAGAGTTATTAGAAGCTTCTGGTGAGAAATTTGCGAGTAAAAGTAATTGAGAAATTTGAAGCACTTGTATTTAAAAATTAAATTCTCAGTTCATAATACGAATTAATTCATGATTTATGGGATATTTATTAAGATGAATTAAATAATTGTCATTA
>Ga0160422_10002364_pt1 | contig 11808 bp, 15 predicted proteins | sample Fk160mmetaG_FD_108192 | JGI IMG/M metagenome (GOLD analysis project Ga0160422, IMG submission 108192) | Marine microbial communities from the Central Pacific Ocean - Fk160115 60m metaG | ecosystem: Environmental > Aquatic > Marine > Oceanic > Photic zone | place: The Central Pacific Ocean... | reverse complement strand
GGATCTATATTTCTCCAAAAAACATCCAATAACTCATCATATGTAATTATGTTTGGATCAAACTCTATTTCAACTACCTCTACATGACCGGTGTTACCCATACTTACCTCTTCATATGTAGGATTTTCTGTTTCTCCACCCATATAACCAGACGTTGCCTCAATCACACCATCAAGTACTTCAAAAGGAGGTTCCATACACCAAAAACAACCACCTCCAAAATATGCTTTTTCCGTATTATTAGACATATTCGAAGTTTCTACATTTATACATGAAAATAATAATACTAGAAACAAAAACTTTAAATTTTTCATTATCAGTAAGTATAGGAAATGAAAAATTTATATTTTTATTCCCCAGATGTACTAAAAGCTGAGCTTATCCCCCAAACAAATATTGGGAAAAGTACTACCCCACCTAGTAAAAATACAGGTACAAATGCAGCTGCTGGAATTAATCCAAAAACATTTCCAATTTGGACAGCTATTACTAGGTAAGCCGCACCTTGTCCAGAAATTCTACCCCAATTTGGTACAAGGTTGTTCTCATCTGCACTAATAAGACATAGTGCCCATATTCCGTATAAGATAAACGTCACAAGAGTACCTACACCAGTAACAGCAGTAACTTGATTTGTATCTAATACTGTCTCAAAAACGCTGTTTGCATTTCCAGTCGGAGATAGAGACCCAGTTAACTGTATCACCGCAGCGACAAAAAGTATCGCACTTACAATTCTGAAATAAGGGTTGTTATCTCCAAATAATTTTTGGGTCAGAGATATAGTAAATAAAATTCCAAAAGTTTGAATAAACGAGACTATGTCTACTATTGCTCCATATTGTTGACTATAACCCACTTGATCAGGACCAATTAGTAGAGCTTGTACAACAAAAATCACGATGGTTCCTATCGCAGCAATTTTTGCCATTAAACTTCCAAGTTGAGATTCTTTAGCTGTTAACAAGATTTTCCTCCTAAATTTTTATTATTTATTTAATTCTAGAAAAAAAAGAGCCCACAAGGGGGCTCTTTTTTAATCATTTAAATTTAGGTTGGTGTATCACCTTCATTAAAGTCTATTGATGAAGTAAATGCATACACAGGACCCATGTACGCAACTGTACTCCCATCAAACAATTCAGTTTCTGACTCACTATCCAAAGCTGCTTGTAATTTTTCTACAGCACTATCCATTTGTTCTTGGCTATCCCAAAAATTCCAGCTGATAGCACTGCTTCCATCAAAAATAGCTCCGGTTAATTGAAGACCTTCAGAACTTTCATAAATTGGTTCAACTTTCTCTTTTAGGAAATTAAGGACTGCATCTGTATCTTTGGCGACACCTACTACAAGTCTTATAAAACTAGGTTTTGTTTCCCCAATAGCTATTGTCTGGTACATTTTACCGTATACTGCTTCACCTTCGTAAATAACAGGTGGCGCTGACATAAAAGTAGAAGCTTCAGCAAGCGTTGATTGAATTTTTTCAGCAACTGCTTCACTTGCTTCCTTACTATCCCAAGCAGCCATATTTATGCCAGAAGTATCTCCAGTTAATGCAGCTGTTAAGGATAAAAGACCCGGTGTCCCAGAAAATTCAGGCATGACTTTTTCTTTTACAAAAGAAACAGCCTCATCTTTCTTTTCTTCATGAAATGCCGGGATTGTAATTCTAAAATACATTTTCACCTTTCTTCTTTATCTAATAATAAAAATTAAGTTCTCTTCATGTAGTGCTAATTTAAAAATTATTTGATGAACTTAAACTGTTTGTATTAATACTTTTCTTGTATAAAATTAGATTAATCCTTCGACCAAAAGGCGGAGAGAAAAATGAAAATAACTGTACCGAAAATTATTAATTTAAAGAATAATCGTGTCATATCGATGATGACGGCTTATGACTATCCATCGTCAAAAGCAATATCTGATGCAGAAATAGATATAATTTTAGTAGGTGATTCTCTTGCTCAGGTTGTTCTCGGTTATGAGGACACACTCTCAGTCACAGTTGACGAGATGCTACACCATGTAAAAGCTGTTACTAGAGCAAACCCCAATTCACTTGTAGTCGCGGATATGCCATATATGAGTTATCACGTTTCTGAAGAAGAGACAATTAAAAACGCTGCAAGATTTATTCAAGAAGGAAAAGCAGATGCTGTGAAAATAGAGGGTGGAAGAAAAAGAGAAAAAATGATCAAGGCCTTAATTAATGCTGAAATTCCTGTTATGGGGCATTTAGGTCTAACCCCACAGTCTAAAAATATTATGGGCGGATATAAAGTTCAAGGAAAAACATTAGAGCTTGCAAAAGAATTACTAGAAGATGCAATCCTACTCGATTCGATTGGATGTTTTTCACTTGTGCTCGAGGGTGTTCCAAAAGTAGTAGCTCAGACTATTACTGAAAAAATCTCCATTCCTACAATTGGAATTGGAGCAGGCGTACATGTAGATGGTCAAGTACTTGTTTATCATGATTTACTTGGTATGAAATCTAAGGAATATATTGATGCAAAATTTGTAAAAAGATATGACAATCAATATGAAAAAGTAGTCAAAACTATGAAAAACTTTAAAAAAGACATAGAAAACAGAGATTTTCCTACAGATGATCACTCTTATGATGCTGGAGATTCGTTACTAGAAAACCTTAAAGAGTGGAAAAAAGAAGTTAAAAAAATTCTGTCATAATCTGTTTCTAGTATTAAATTAATAGGTACCTGCTTCGCAAGAAGCCACGTACAAGTGTCCATAGGAGAAATATGAACAAATATGATTTAGTCTCAATCGTGAGGCCTACCGCTGAAGATAGCGTAGTAGAAGAACTGCACAAAACAATTTCTGAACTTATTAATTCAAATGGTGGAAGTGTTTCTGATCAAGGAGTCTGGCAAAAAAGAAAGCTAGCTTACCAAATAGAAACATTCAACGAAGGTATTTATACTATCACTTCATTTGAAGGCCCTGGAAATATTCCAGGAGAGTTAGATAGAGTGCTAAAAATATCTGATGATGTCATTAGACACAAAGTGTTAAAGATGGAAAGCTAGAGGTAGAGAAATGGTAGACAACACAGTAACAATAATTGGAAATTTGACAGCTGATCCAGAAGTAAGAGTTACAGACTCAGGCGCAACATTAGCTGAAATAAGAATTGCACAAAATAAAAGAAAAAGAAATACTGACGGTTCTTGGGATGAAGGAGAACCAATGTTCTTTCAAGGTACGGTTTGGAATGATATGGCAGAAAATGCTTCCTCAACTCTTCAAAAAGGAATGAGAGTAATCGTGGTAGGTAGATTAAATTATAGATCTTGGGAGACACAAGATGGACAAAACAGATCAGTAGTTGATATAGCTATAGATGAGATAGCACCTAGCTTGAGGTGGGCAAGAGCTAATGTAGAAAGAATGTCTGCAGGAGGTAGTGTTTCTGAGGCACCGAAAGCACGTGATGACTTTCAAGAAAATGAAGCACCATTTTAAGGAATAGTATGGGTAAATCAAATAATAGATCAAGCAAACCAAAACTCTCAAAGTATGAAGCACCAAAACAAAGAAGAGTAACTAAAGAACAAATTGAAAATGCTACCTACAAAGATGTAAAGCTTTTAGAGAAATTTTTATCTGATAGGGGAAAAATTCGCTCAAGTCTAATAACTGGAATCACAAAACAAGAGCAAGCAAAAATAGCAAGGCTTGTAAAAATTGGTAGAGAGCTAGCTCTTTTACCGTATGTAACTACAAGCTCATACAAGCAATCCTACAACAGAAGATGAAAATAATTTTAAACCAAGATGTGAAAAAACTTGGTAAAAAAGGTGATGTTGTTGAAGTTGCTAAAGGCTATGCAAGAAATTACTTATTACCACAAAAATTGGGCATTAAAGCTACCGAAAAAAATATTTTGTTAGCAGAAAAAATGCAACAAAAAAGACAGGCATCTATTGAAGAGAACATTGAACTTGCCAATTCTATAAAAGAAGGTTTAGCTGATGCGAAAATTGTTATTGCTGAAAACTCAACAGATGAGGGAACTTTGTATGCTTCTGTTTCAAATGAATCAATAATTGAAGCCATTGAAAAATTTTCAGGTTACAAAATTGTTGAAGATCAGATAGCAGATAATTCAATAAAGGAAATTGGTTTACATAATGTAACTATAAATCTCAGTGGAGATGTTTCTTTTGAAGTGACCCTGGAAATTGTTCCGGAGACATAAAAATGGCAGGACCAGAACCAGTATCAAGTAGAGATTTAGAAGGACTCCAAAAGTCTCCACCTAACAGTATTGAAGCAGAAGAGGCATTATTAGGAAGCGCCCTCTTATCAAGAGATGCTGCAAACAGATTAATGGAATCAGTAAAGTCCTCTGATTTTTATAGCCCGACAAATCAAACAATATTTGATGCAATGAAAGAGTTATTCGATTCGGGAAGACCAATTGATAGTGTCACAGTTTCAGAGACAGTTTTTAAAGATAAAAAAAATACAACAAGTTTAAAGACATCATCAATCGCTAGATTGATAGAAAACGTACCAAGTTCTGCAAATTTTGAAAGATATATTGAAATTGTTTTAGAACACTCAAATAGAAGAAAGCTGCTTAAAGCAAGTGGAAGAATTGAATTGCTGGCTTATGCGTTAGATAAAGATATTTCGAATGTAATGGATGAAGCAGAACAGTCAATATTCTCTGCTTCAGATGATGCAATAGGCGAAGGACTAATTGGAGTATCAGATGTTCTCAATGATGCAATTGAAAGAATTGAAGAAATTGAAAATAGAGGTACTGGACTCTCCGGATTAGCAACTAATTTTGCTGATCTTGATTCGGTTTTAGCCGGTCTTCAAGAAGGCAATTTAGTTGTAATTGCTGCAAGACCAAGTATGGGTAAATCATCACTTGCACTAAATATTGCAACAAACGTATCAAAAGAAAATAAAATAACAGCTTTTTTCTCTCTTGAAATGACCAAAGAGGAGTTAGTTCAAAGAGTATTATTCTCAGAAGCAAAAGTGACATCTGGTGATGCAAGAAAAGGCCAACTTGGTCCTGAAAAATGGTCTCGTGTTGTCGAAGCTGCATCAAAGGTAAATAATATGCCACTATATTTTGACGATGCATCTGTGATAACAGTCACAGATATTAGAGCCAAATCAAGAAGATTAAAATCATCCAAAGGTCTGGATCTTATTGTTGTTGACTACCTTCAACTGATGCAAGGTATGTCTGGTGATAACAGACAGCAAGAAATCGCTGAAATAAGTAGAAATTTAAAAAATCTTGCTCGAGAATTAAATGTTCCAATTATTGCTTTGTCACAATTAAATCGTGCAGCAGAAGCCAGAGAAGATAAAAGACCTAGATTAGGAGATTTAAGAGAATCTGGGGCCATTGAGCAAGATGCTGATATAGTAATGATGCTTTATAGAGATGATTACTATAACCCAGCTACTGAAACGCCAGGAGTTGCAGAAGTAAATATTGTAAAACATAGATCTGGATCAACAGGAAAAGTCGACTTGTACTTTAGTAGGGAATATACACAATTTTCTAATTATTCACGACAACAAGATTAGTGAATAAGACTTTTGGAGCTTATGCTGCGATAACAATTTTGGCTATTTCATGGGGCACTATACCTATTATTATCAAAACCACTGAAATTAGCCCTTTAAGTCTTGTTGGAATAAGGACATTCATTGGATCTATTTTCTTGTCATTATTTTTTATCAATAAAAAAATAAATTTAAAAGAGTTAATTAAACCTGGATTAATACTTGGGCCATTACTTGCTTTACATTGGGCAACAATGTTCGAATCGATTGAGAGAAATAGTGTAGCAGTAGGAATAGGTTTAGTCTTTTCTTATCCCATCTTTGTATTGATAATTGAACGGCTCCGTGGAAAAAATTTGTCAGTCATTCAAATTTTGATAATTCTAATGGGATTTACAGGCTTGATTATTTTGTTAGAAGTAAGAACCATCGAATCAATCAGTGGTCTAATTTTTGGAATATTAAGTGCAATAAGTTTATCTTTTTTGATAACAATTGGAGAACATTATACAAATAAATTTGGAGGATTAAATATTGCCTTTGCACAATTAATTTCAGCTGGTTTTGTAATGTTCTACTTTACTACCCAAGGCTTTGAATGGATGATTCAAAATATAGGTGTAAGTCTATTTCTTGGAATTTTTTTAACAGCAATTGGATTAACAACATATTGGTATGTGGTAAAAATAATAAAACCTTTATCAGTTAGTACGATCACTTATCTTGAACCAACATCGGGAGTGATATTGGGAGTTTTATTATTAGATGAGATAATTTCGATAAGCCAATTAATTGGATTTATACTAATTCTTTCTGTGGGAATCTCTCAAGTAATCTATGATTCAAGAATTAAATCTGTGTAATTTTAAAAGTATGGGTCTCTAGGAATTTAACAAGATTCCATTCTGATTTATTTTCGTTTAAGAAATTTATAAATGTCTCACTTTTTAGATAAAGAGGGTAAGTAAGTTTTTTATAATCATCTCTATTTAAATGTTCAATGATAAAGCCATTTGAGATTTTTTTAACTGCGTTTCTTAATTCTTTTGCTGTTACAAGACAGTCAAAATTTTCAAGTTCTTCAGTGTTAATATTTATTTCAGAATTGTCAGCAAAGTCAGTAATTCTTAAATATTTATTCTCCATTATCCCAAGATTTTCTATATCTTTTGAAGAAAAATATTTTGTATCAATAATGATTTTTAATATTTCCATTAATACAAAGATACAATCTTTAACGAGTAAGAAGTATTGCAATATAAAAATATTTCACTAACTTTACTCTATGGATACTTACAAAGGATCAGGAGTATCTCCTGGCATTGGCCTTGGGAAATTTTATGTAATAAAAAATGATATCGATTTCTCTATTCCTAAAAAATTCAGTTTTGAGGAAAGTCAAAAAAAATTGGATGAGAGATATGAAAATTCGATCAACGGATTAAAAAATGACAATAGGGAAGATGAAGCGGAGGTTCTCAGTGCCTATCGTCTTTTGCTTAATGATCCTGAGATTACTGAAATGATCAACGATGAGCAAAATTTATCTGAAATCTACAAAGTATTTACAGAAACATCAGATCAAATGCTTAATTTTGAGGATGAATATTTTAGGCAAAGAGCAGAAGATATAATTTCTATCGGTAAAGAAATTATATTTACAATGCAGGATGTTATTTCTGATAAAAAATTAATTGAAGATGTGATCATATTTGCCGATGATTTAACTCCAAATGACACTTCATCTCTAGATCTTACAAAAGTAAACGGCTTTGTAGTTTCTAATGCTGGTCCAACATCTCATGCTGTAATCGTTGCAAAAAATTTAGGCATTCCGTGTGTTATTAATTTCGATATATCAACAATTAATTTAAACCAAGATAAAAATGTTGTACTAGATGGGGATTCCGGGGAGATATTTATTGATCCCAATCCCGAAGTTCTAGAAAGAGTAGAGGAGGGTTTAGCAAAAATTAATAAACTTAAAGAAATATATAATCTTGAATCTATTCAAGCTCTAGATATTGATTTGAGAGCAAACATAGGAAGTAACGAAGAAATAAATGCCTATAATGATGAATTAATAAAGTCAGTTGGGCTCTTTAGATCAGAATTTGTTTATATTGACAAGTCTTCAAAACCAAATTTAGAGGAACAAATCGAAATAAATAACAAATTAAGTAGTAAATTTTCTGAGACAATTGTTTTTAGAACGCTGGATATCGGTGGCGACAAACAGGTCCCTTATCTTAATTTGCCTAAAGAAGAAAATCCTTTTCTTGGTGTAAGGGGTATTAGATATTCTTTAATAGAAGAAAATTTATTCAGAGAGCAGATAGTTTCAATTCTTAATTCGGATTTAAATAAAAAAGTAAAAATAATGTTTCCGATGGTTTCTATTGTTGATGATTTTCTAGAAGCAAAAAAAATTGTACTTGAAGAATCAGAAAAACTGAATGTCAAAACACCTCCCTTAGGAATAATGGTAGAAACACCATCAGTTGCGTTAAATGCAAATCAATATGTTGACCATGTTGATTTCTTCTCTATTGGAACTAATGATTTGATTCAATATACATATGCAGCTGATCGTGGTTTAGCATCTTTAAATAAATATCAAGATCCACTCGATACTGGTGTTTTGAAATTGATACGAAACGTCATTGAAATTGGAATGGAAAATGATATTGAAGTATCGGTATGTGGCGATATGGCATCAGATAGAGATGCTTCAATAATTCTTTATCTTCTTGGTTTAAGAGTTTTCAGTATTGCACCGTCACAAGGACCAAACATAATAAAATCATTAATTCATGCCAAAGACAATCTATCAAATATAAAAATAGAGGAAATTCTTTCCTCATCAGATTCTCAAAGTTTAAGAAAACTCATATCATAAAAATATATTGAAAGTTTTTGGAATACTATTAGCTGCTGGCTTAAGTGAAAGATTTGAATCTGATAAACTTTTCGTCACACATGAAGACAAGGAACTTATAAGATTTCCAATTGAAACATTTTTAAATAATGATGAAATTGAATCTTTGGTTGTTGTCTGCAATGAAAATAACATTGAAAATATTAAAAATATTTTTAAATCATATGATACTCAAAAAGAAGTTGAAATTATTTATGGAGGAAAGACAAGACATGAAAGTGAAGTTCTTGGATTAAATACTTTAAAAGAAATGAATGTAGCCAATACTGATTTAGTTGCAATTCATGATTGTGCCAGATCTTTCCTTCCCGAAGAACTGTTAAAAGAACTTATTATCGAAGCAAAAAAACATGGAACATGTTCTCCCTTTATAGAGACAAAACTTTTTGATAATTCTAAGAAGGAATTGTCACCAGATAGTTTTGTAGAGATTCAAACCCCACAGATATTCGAATATGAAGTTTTACAAAAAGCATATCTTAATGATGCAGATGAAGTAATGAACTCCCATGATACTACCCAACAAGTATCAAAGATTTTAGGACTTAAATCAAAAGTCATTTTAGGGTCTGACCTTAATTTAAAAATCACATATAAAGAGGATTTAGAGATTTTAAAATTGAAATTAAGAAAGATTGAGAATTAATGAGTTTACTAAATAGATATACAAACTTTGTGAATGAAAGGGGTAAAAAAACTAAAGTTGCACTTGTTGGAGCAGGACAAATGGGTCAAGGGATAGTGACTCAAATAAATAAAATGCCCGATACAGATTTAGTATTAATAGTCGATAAAAATGAAGAGAAGCTTGACTCAGCAAAAAGTAAATATGAAAAAAATGAAGATATTTCACTTTCTACAAACCTTGATTCATTAGATGATCAAGAATTAGACATTGTTATAGAAGCTACTGGTACCCCATCTGCAGGTGCTGAAGTTGCATTTAAAGTTTTAAATAGGAAGATAAATCTGATCCTATTAAATGTAGAAACCGAAGCAACCATAGGTCTTGCTTTGAATAATGAAGCCAAAAAAAATGATTGTATTGTAACAGTTGGGGACGGAGATGAACCAGTTGCTGCTGTAGAATTATACAATTTTGCAAAAGAAATTTCTTTAGATGTAATCGCAATAGGAAAAGGTAAAAACAATCCTTTTGACGTGTTTAAGACACCAAAAGATCTTGAAAAAGAAGCAAAAGTTAAGAAAATGAATCCATATATGTTAACAAGCTTTGTTGATGGAAGTAAAACAATGATAGAGATGGCAGCATTAGCAAATTATCTCGATTTCAATATCGATATTGACGGAATGCATGGCCCAAGTTCAACATAAGAGGAACTTAACTCTATTTTTGTACCGAAATCATCAGGAGGAATCCTTGAAAATACAAATGTTGTAGACTTTGCATTTGGAATTGCACCGGGAGTCTTTGCGATAGTATTTTCTGAAGATGATTATGTAAATTATGAAATGGAATATTTAAAAATGGGAAAAGGTCCTTACTGGACACTTTATAGGCCCTACCACCTAACAAGTTTAGAAATTCCAAGAACAATCATGAAGTTAATGGTTGAAAAGGAAACACAGTTAAGTGCGAAAAAATGGAATGTTGACGTAATTGCACATTCAAAAAAAGACTTAAAGGCTGGAACAAATCTTGGTTCTATTGGTGGAGATAATATTTATGGAAAAGCCATGAAAGTTGAAAACTCCAAAAATCTTGCACCACTCGGTATATCTGAAAATAATGTTCTTAATTTTGATGTAAAAAAAGGCGATCCTATATCTATAGACAATCTTGATATTACTGATAATCAACTTTATAAATATTGGGTGTCACAAAATAACTGAATAAATATTCATTAAATTTTTAAATTGTTATTATAAAATTTGAGTTTACTATGAAAAAACCTAATCAAAGAGTTGGAGCAGATGTCGTAAAGACTGATTTAGTCGAACTTCACAAGTCCTCATCTAACAAATCTGTAACATACGCTTTACATTTTGATACGCAAGAGACAAATCAATTTTGTGACTTTACCGAAAGAATTCAAAAGTTGGTTTCAGGATCAAAGATAGCTCATGGTTCTGTAACATTATCAACTCCTCACACAACAACAGCAATAATTATTAATGAATCAGAAACAGGTTATATAAATGACTTCAAAAGAAAGTTAGAAGAAATTGTTCCATCAGATTCATATTTTGAGCATGACGATTGGGAATTAAGGACTGAGAATATGCAAGAAGATGAAAATGTTAACGGACGATCTCATGTTAGAGGCTCAATTATTGGTTCAACATCCGTTTCATTACCTGTTGTAGACGGTGAAATTATTCTAGGAAGATGGCAACGTCTCTTTTTTATTGAACTTGATTGTGGACGTTCTCGAAGACTCTTTGCACAAATTCAAGATTTAGATTAGTTTTTTAAGTTTAAAAAATAATCTGGCTCTTCTCCAATTTTCCATTTAATGTTGCAACCCATACTTGGAAGTTGATCTGAAATCGGTCCTTCATTTTCTAATAATGAATTGATAGCTTTCCTAAGACTTTCACCATTTGTAGGAATGTCATTTCCAGGTCTCGAGCCATCTAATTGTCCTCTATAAATAAGATTTTGATCACTATCAAAAAGGAAGAAATCGGGTGTACATTGTGCAGTAAAATTTTTTGCAACTGATTGATCTTCATCAACAACATAAGGAAATTCATAGCCTAGGGCATCTGAGTACTCCCGCATCTTATCAATGCTATCTTCTGCATACTTTTCTTGGGAACTATCGTTTGAATTTATTCCAATTACTCCAATATCCTGTCCCATAATTTCATTGCTTAATTTAACAATCTCTTCATTTACATGTTTCACAAAAGGGCAGTGATTACAAATAAACATGACAAGAGCCCCTTTTTTGTTATCAAACATTTCATTTGTATAATTTTTCTCATCAATACCTAAAAGATTAAACATTGGCATTTTTGTACCAAGCGCCAACATTGTTGATTCTACATCCATTAAACCTCCTGTTTCACTTAAATTATAAGCAAAAACATGAACTATATGACTGCCAAGTATCCCCAAAGTTACAAATTTAAATAAAAAAATTTTTGAAGACATGTGAAACGCGTAGTTTTATTTTTTATAATTAAAGTATGTGATATTACCAATATCGCATATTTGTTACAAAGAGTGACAGATTGATCAATCTAAAGGGGGATTGAAAAAATATGAAAGAATTCATACAACGCGTTGGTGGTGCTGCGTCAGGAATGGTTATTCCTAACATTGGTGCCTT
>Ga0160422_10002363_pt1 | contig 11808 bp, 21 predicted proteins | sample Fk160mmetaG_FD_108192 | JGI IMG/M metagenome (GOLD analysis project Ga0160422, IMG submission 108192) | Marine microbial communities from the Central Pacific Ocean - Fk160115 60m metaG | ecosystem: Environmental > Aquatic > Marine > Oceanic > Photic zone | place: The Central Pacific Ocean... | reverse complement strand
TTGGCGGGTGCGCTGGTATGTACTGGCATGGAAGGGGGTAAAAAAATGGTAGATTTTACTGTGCTTATCTGGGGTTATTTGTTTCCAGTGGTTTTCCTTGGGTATCTCATTATCGGGATTGGTAAAGAGATTATCCAGCAAATCAAAAACAAATAACGCCTGCGGGTTTCGACCCGCCTTTTCAATCAAATCAGGAGAAAATTATGACCGAAGATATTTGGCTCGAAGAAAATCGTCTTTACAAAGTCACACAACAAGCACAGGTGGATATTCCTAATTTTGGCGAAGCCACAGAGTATCGCTTTGAACACGAAGACAAGACGTTTGCTATCGCAATTTGCCCACGGCGAAATACAGGCATCCTGCGAGATGCATTGCTGTCTGTGCGCGATGTCACAGATGAGTACAATGACGGCTACTAACATGCGGGGTTTGCCCCGCCTTTTCACATGCAAATTGTTGCATGTAACTTTTTCAATCAGGAGAAAATTATGAGACTATCTACAGCTACCAATATCATCAAAGCATCATGCCTTGACCAATGGTCTGCACATGGTGGGCAATACGTCACCTGTTACCTCGAAGGTTCAGCAGGCGGCGGCAAGACCAGCGCGGTGCGACAGGTCGCGGACGAATTGGGCGCGGTTTTTATTGACCAACGCCTGACTGACCGTGACTTCACTGAGGTATCGGGATGGCGTATCCCTAACGCTGACAACAGCGCAATGATACACCTGACACCCGATTGGTTTGACTTTGACCCAGCCAAAAAATACGTTCTGTTTTTTGACGAGTTGCCACAGGCTCCCGTCACGAACCAGAATATCGCCGCTCAGATTATCAACGAGCGAAGCCTTGGCGGTCATGTCCTGCCTGACAATGTTGCCATTGTATGTGCTGGCAATCCTGCCAAGGACCGGTCTGGCACGAACACCATGCCGACACACCTACGCGACAGACTGACATGGTTGCAAATCGAAAGCGACCTAGAGGATGTCGTCGGGTACTTTGCGGCGAACAATCGTGACCCGCTTGTCATTGGCTACCTACGGGCGCGGCCTGACAACTTACACAAGTTTGACCGCGATGCGAAGGCTTGCCCTAGCCCACGAAGCTGGGACAAGGTCAGCACATTGCTAGGCTTTGACTTGCCCGAAGGTGCTTTCCAACATGCGCTTTTCGGGACAGTCGGTGACGGTGTAGGCGCAGACTTTCTTGCTTACAAAAAGCTGACCACAAAAGCCCCAGCAATCAAGGATATTATCGCTGACCCTGACGGCACTAGACTGCCTGAAGAAAGTGATGTCCTGTATGCGCTTTGCGCTGGCATATCAGCCAGCCTAAAGCCTGACAATGCTACGCCGCTATGTGCGTACCTTGACAGGATACCGCAAAAAGAGATGGTTGCTTTCGTAATGAGGGATGCGCTCAAGCGTGACCCTGACTTGAAGCAATCCAATGCGGTTCGTGATTGGGCTTTGAATGGCGGGGTTGACTTGCTCAACTAAAATTGTGGGGGTTCGCCACCCCACCTTTTGTTTCATGTAACTTTTTCAGGAGAAGATTATGGACACACAACTAAAAATTGCTAGGTCACGCACCCAAGCATTGATACGAGCGCCATTCTATGGTGCGGTATTGATGGGCTTGCCAAGCGAGGAAGCCACGGGTCAAACCGACACCATGGCAACCAATGGCAAGTGCGTGTTGTTCGACAGCGTATTCGTTGACGGGCTGACCGAAGATGAATTGCTGTTCGTGAATTGTCACGAAGCTTTGCACGTTGCTTTCTGCCACCACCTACGGCGGGGTGAGCGCGATGCACAGCTTTGGAATATCGCAACAGACTATGCAATCAATGGCATATTGGTTGAGGCTGGTATCGGCACGATGCCTGATGGCGGTCTGCATGACCCTCAATACAACGGCATGAGTGCGGAGCGCATCTATGACTTGCTCAAGCAGGAGCAAGACGATAGCGGCACAGTCAAGAAGCCTTGTCCTTGGGGCGAGGTCACAGAACCTACCAATGACGATGGTTCGCCTTTGTCTGCGGAGCAAGTTGACGCAATGGAAGCTGACATTTCTCAACGCATTATCGCGGCGGCAGATAGGGTGCGTGAGGCAGGCGGTGACTTGCCTGATGCACTTGCTGACCACATCAACGAGTTGATGCAACCCAAGGTTGATTGGTGCGATGTACTGCGGCGGTTCGCAGGCGGCGAACAGCCCGATGGTGTCACCTACCAGCGGGTCAATCGCAAGCACTTCCACCACGGGCGTATGATTATGCCCAGCATTGACCGCATTGGTTGCGGCAATATCGTGGTCGGGATTGACAGTAGTGCATCACTCAGCCGGAGCGAGTTGACACAGTTTGTCAGCGAACTCAACGCGGTGACCGAAGAGTTGTCACCCGAAAGCGTGACGGTTATCGTCTGCGACACACGGGTGCGTGAGGTGCATCACTTTGGTCAGGGCGAGGTCATTGATACGCTCGACATCAAAGGCAGGGGCGGCACACTGGTCAGCCCTGTATTCGACTATATTGATGAACATGGTCTGGATGTAGACAGCTTTATCTACTTCACCGACCTATACGTCGATGACTTCCCAGCACCGCCTAGCTACCCCACCTTGTGGGTCAGCACAGGCACAGACGAGGCTCCCTTTGGCGAGGTCGTCAAGCTGGGCTAACGTGGGGGGCGCAAGCCCCCTACCTTTTCAGGTGTAACAAAAGTTACATCTAACTTTTCAATCAGGAGAAAACACTATGGATACTTATGAAAAGATTTACAGCACTGAGTTGCGTGAGGAAATACAACACCTACGCAAGCGCTACAACGTCCCAACTCAGGTAATGCGTGAGTTGGCGAAGCACGGGACAAGGTCTGTTAGATATAACAGCGATGTAAATGTCTCCGATTATATCGACAACCTTGACGATACCTTTGGGGTCAACGTCGCAGATGGTGTACTTACATACCTAAACAGTCTAATGGACGTTATCACATCTGCCCGTGAGAAAATCCAAGCGGAAGATACGGTGGGTAGGTTTCAGAAGAAGCCGCGCATGTCTCTTGAGGGACATCTCGCCGCAAATGCGAGCGTGTTTAACAATGACTTCATCAAGGCTTTTTCTCGCTTCAAGGTCACCAAAAGACCTAGCCAGTATAATTGTGAGGGTGTTCTGTTTGGTTTCGGCAAGAAACAATATGACGAATATCTTGACCTTCACAGCCTAGATGGGGAGACAGTTTCTCTTGCCAAAAGGTGGCACAGTGCAGATGACTGCCAAGTTACCGATGTAGTCGAGGGGTATTGCCAGCAGATTGACTTGACCCGCACGGTCAAGCTTCAAACCTCTGGCTTTATCGTCAAGGTTGGTCTGGATTATCTTCACAGAAAGAGCAACGACCTACACAATGTGCGGGTTGGTAGCAAGGATTACCTTGTGACCCACGCCACCAAGGTAGACCACCCCTATGTCGATGAAGCTGACCGCGCTTGTTACAAGGCTCATATTGTCGGTGTCAGCAAGACCCAGCTTGATTACAAGATTGGGTATCTGGTCACCCACACTGGTCACAGCAAAGTGACCAAAGCTTTTGGTGAGGGCGATACTGGGGCGAAGTCTGCCAGCCAGTTGCTTGACCGCAGGCTCAAGAAGTCGGTTGTCGATACGCTGATGGACAGCCTCTAAGTGGGGGCGCAAGCCCCTACCTTTTGTTACATATAACTTTTTCAGGAGAGAAGTATGACTAGATTAGAGAGAATTGTATTCGGAACAATGTGCCTGATGCTTGGCTGGATGTTCTCAAGGGCGGCTGTTGACCATTGGATGCCGTACCTTGCGGGCTTGATATTTCTAACAGGCGGGCTGATAATATTGTTTATAGAGTTAGATAGGTGGATGAATGACTGACAGTTTTTTTGAAACAGCTAGGTCTGAATATGTGAGGTTCTGTAATTCGCAGGGCTTGTCCGCCAGAAGCGTAGTTGATTTATCTATCGACGCACTTAACGAAGACATTTCCTTAATCAACAAAGACAGAACAGTTGTCGCAAAGTTGAACAAGGATTTCAAAGTAATATCTATTTACCATGGAGCCAGAACATGACCGCAAATGTCATAAAGAAAAACCGTACCTACAGCATTACTAAGATTGAGGCACGGGAGCGAACACGTTTTTTAATAGAAGCAGAAAGCCCAAGCGGATTATCGGATGCGTGTGCATTTGTTTCACGCAACCACCCGAAGGCAGAACAGGTTTATCAGACTAGTCAATCAGCCGAATATCGGCTGGAGGAATAAGCTGGCAATCCTGACGGCATATCGGGATGCCGCGAGGTATGTGGTGTGCCAGCGACTTTCATAGTCACCACATGCCACCCGAACTAAGCCCCTGCTATTAATTTAGTGGGGGCTTTTTTGTTATATATAACTTTTTAGATATTCTTTTTTATCCAACGAAACACCGCATAGGCAACAAGAAAAACTACAATCGTGCCAATTCCATCTACCCATGATGTGTTGTTTATCTCTGCAATCAATTCTGATGTCAGCCAATCCATCTCTCTACCTCATTTTACCGCCATGGTGCGCCATCAACCCACCCGACAAAAGCATATCGTGTGCCGCCCGTGATTTCCTCAACCTCATGGACAAGTATCGACGGAAAAACGACCATGTCGCCTATATCCATATCTACTTTCTCGCCATTGATTGTAAGGTTGCCGCCTTCAAATTCATCCCGCTTGTTAAGCTGTATCGTGACCGATAGCTTTCGCTCCATGGCAAGCGTATTCATTGCAAAGTTTTGGTCTACATGAGGCTTGAAATAGTTGCCCTTAGTGTACTCAATCACTTGTCCATCACTGAAGTGACTGATGTCTAAATTCCACGCACGATTGGCGAGTTGCATGTGTTTCCATATGTGGGCGTACACTGCGTCATGGACAAACCAATCCATTGTATAGACCATGCACTTCCTTACACTTTCATCAACATTACTGGTGTCAGTGTTGTCTATGTTGTCTATCGGTTTGTCTTCTGGTGTGCCGTAGATACCACCCGCTTCAGCTTCCGCATGTTGCCTTGCATCATTTATGATTGCTTGACACTGCTCTGGGCTGAAGAACCCCGTACTTGTCATGTAGAATGGTCTGTGCATAAAAGTTACCTATAACTTTTAAAACGGATAGTTCGTGTTGTAACTTCTGTCCTCCGATTGCGACAAGAATTTGTCGTATGTTTTTTCGGAATAAGTTGACGTAGTCTTATCGTATCGTAAGTCAGTCCGACCCTGCTTGCCGACCCAACTAAATCGACACTTCCACACTATCACCTCAGATATATCTGTTTCTGGGTCAGAGCGGTGAACAGTCAACCCGACATCTGCCTTGGCATAGAAAGCCGCACTGCCCGATATATCATGTCCTGTCGGCACGGGTATCGTTCCATCTGCAAGACGTTTCATCTTGGCTGGATGTGCAACGAACCAAATGTGTACGTCATGTGCTTGAGCAAACACCCGTAGTTTGGTCAGCATTTCGCTCACCCAATCTGTCTCCGACATAGTGCGGTCACGTTCTATGTAGTTGTACGGGTCAATCACTGCGCCACGAATACCATATCGCAGGACAGCCGCCTTGATGCGCGAGATAATGTGGTCGATTGTGCATAACGAACCATCCGCTTGATACACAAAGCAGAAATTACTGGAGATAAACTCTTTCGCGTCATTCAATTCGTCGTGCGTCATTCGCGGTGTGTTGCCATCAAAAAATGGCTTGCGGAGATACTTGCTTGCAAGCTTTGAAATGTGCAGGCTCGGCTCATTTTCAAACGAGCAGATTGCAAACTTCCAATCTCTGTTCTCGGCTAGGTTTACCATAATCTGGTCGATGAACTCTGACTTGCCCGACGACGGTATGCCCGTAACGACGGACAGTTGCCCCTCTCGAATAGTGTATAATTCGTCTACGTTCTTGTACCCAGTTGTCTCGCCTTGCCCAAGCCCGTGTGCATAAATCTCATCAACAAGCTGGTAAAAATGGTCGGGGTCATACAAGCCAGATATTGGGAGCGGCTTTGCGCCATCAACCAGCCCGACGACCCCGTCAATCCCGTGTTCACACAGGACATCATTCGCGTCTTTGCACCCTTCAGGATAGCTTACGACAAATACTTTGTCTTTGCCTAGTCGCCTAGATAATTCTTCGGCGGTTGCCTCTCCTGCTGGGTCTGCATCACACGCTATTATGATACGGTCTAGCTCCTCGATTACCTCCTTGTTGTCCCACAGATACTGAAACTTTTTGTCATCAGTCGGGTCAACCTTGCCATCAACCACCTTGTTAACCGCGCCATTCGGAATTGACACTGCCTGTATTCCTGCTTCGGCAAATGCAAGGCAATCCATTTCGCCCTCGCAAATAACAATAGTATCGCCCTCGAACTCACGCATACCAAAAAAGTTTTTAGGACTGCCCGAACATGCAAAGTTTTTGCTTTCGATGCTTCTAATCTTGTAGGCAGTTGCAAATTTTTCAGAAAAGTTAGGGAAAGCGAGACAGTCTTGCGTCTCCCCGGCCCCCGGTAAGAAGTGCCGTATAGCCTGAACACCAAACTTCTCTGCTGTTTCCTTGCTTATCTTGCGAATACCAAGCCATTCAACCGCCGCATCATCAAGCGGCTTCAATAATAACTCAGGTGCTTTAGATTTGGCTGGCGCAAATGGCGCTGGTCTGACACGCTTCTCAACAGTGAAGCCCCCATCAACACCGCAATGCCAACACTTGTACTGCACACCATCGTCCAATATCGCAACGGACATTGAGCGGTCTTTGCTTTTCTTTCTCTGATTACTGCAATGCGGACATACAATTCTATGCTGTCCAACTCGCAAGCCTCTTACCGCTTGCATGACAGGCTCTTGCTCAGAACCCATTTCAAATTCAATTTCATCCATGTTAAACGCTCCCATGCTCAACAGGATTACTGTATTTCGATTTGGTGTGCTGGTCAAAAAAAGAAAAGTTTGAGGTAACTTATTCGTATAAAGCTTTATTCTAATAATGTTATTAGCTAATAAGTATAATTGTTCTTATAAGTATAATTATAATTACTAATAAATATCTTCTAGGGCAGTCAAGTTATTTTTATGTTCTTCTAATTTTTTTCTGACGTTATCTGGCTCAACCAATGCGAGGGAACAAACCAAGTCGAAGTCTTTGCTTTCCATCCAGTTGACCACCTCATCTCGTTTTTTTGGGTCAGGTTTGTTCAGGTCGTAAATACTCTGGGCAATCACCGCCCTCCAAAGCCTGCACTCTGATAACTGCTCTGGGGTTGCCTCTATCCAACCCCCACCGTATATGCTTTTCTTTGACTTGCCTGTCATTCGCGTAAACCTTTCCTTGCATGGCGTCTAAAATGACGCTTTCATCAAGGTCTGGGCGTCGGCTTGCATAGTAAATCACTATGTCAACACGAACATCCTCCTCATATTTGACATCTAAATCAGGACACTGCTCCCCAAATAATTTTAGATACTTAATAGCTTTATCCGATTTGATGAATGCTGGTCTACCTTTTATTGATACTAGCCTTCTGCTGTTTGATTTGCTGGCAGGCTCTCCAAACACTGTGAAAGTTATATCAAACTTTTTATTCATTGTTACCCCTATTGACACTTAGATATACATAATTATATATTCTCGTATTGGAAGGAGCAACTATGAAAAAATGGAAATCAAATGTATCAAGCTGGTGTATGAGGTCGCAGGACAGTAGCGTCCGACACGCAATGGTTACCTTGGCTGAAAGCGAAGCACAAGAAGGCAACACTGAGTTGGGCTTGGAGATATGGGAGACAATCCTAAACGACGCAAAAGAAAGTGAAGAGTGGATGCTGGTTTCTCACATGCTAACCCATGGAAATAAAATTCTTGAGATAAAGCCAGACAAGGTTGCTGGTGAAACGTATTGGAAGAAGGGCATAGATAAACAGGTGAAGGGGATTTAAATGGTAGACAAAGACGAGAAAGAAGAAAGCACAATAAAGTTTGTGAAGATTGATGGGGTCACACACATCATAGACTTGGACAAAGAAGGTAGTGTCAAAGACTATCTCAATCGTGTGATGGATGACCCGTTGATTGACGAAATGGGAGAATAAAATGAATGACAATCAAAAAAGATTTAAGCGCCTTGGGCATTACAGAATAACCAAATTAGGCAAAAAAATTTTTGTCAGCCCGCACATTGTTGTAAGGGAAAAGAAAACCAATGAAGCTAACAAACAGGCATAATCTACCAGAGCCGTTTCTAGATTTTATCCGCAATGATAAATACTCGCGGGGGTCTGCTGACATAAGCGTGACACAGCTTATCGACAGCCCCCGTGTTCGATTGCTGAATAGCATTGGGGCAGACGAGATTGAAATGGATGCGGTAGACCGTGTGTGGTCACTATTTGGAACGGCAGTACATCACATCCTTGAAACATCTGACCAGACCGATGGCGTGATAAAAGAAGAACGCTTGAGTATGCTCATCAAGGGGTGGGTATTGTCGGGCGCGGTTGACTACCAGCATCACTATGTGCAGGGCGGCGCGAAGGTTGATGTGATTGACTACAAGGTTACAAGTGCGTGGTCGGTTATCTTGGGCAAGGAAGATTGGGAGCGACAGCTTAATTGCTATGCACACCTCATTGAGAACCAATGCCCCTCGAAGGTAAACAAGCTACAGATATGCGCGATACTCAGGGACTGGCAACGCAAGAAAGCGGAGACTGACCCGTCATATCCACAAGCCCCCGTCACTATGGTTGATGTCCCACTATGGGATTACGAAACACGGGTGCAATATCTCAATGAACGCATGACGCTACATCAAGAAGCGCAACAGGCGTGGGACACCCAGCAAGAACTGCCGCCATGTAGCAGTGAGGAAATGTGGGAAAAGCCCGACACCTTTGCTGTCAAAAAGAAAAAGCAGAAGAGGGCGTTGCGTGTGCTGAACTCATACGAAAAAGCAGAACACTATATCTCAGACCAGCCCAACCCCTCTGGCTTGAGCATTGAAACTAGACAGGGCGCACGGACAAGGTGCGAGGGAAACTACTGCAATGTTGCAGATATTTGTCAACGCATGGGAGTGCAAAATGGCTAACAAAAAAGTTACATCTAACAAACCTTCGTTGTGGAGCGAACACAGCAGGCTAGGCAAGGCGATTGTTGAACTTAACGAAATTAATAAAACGCAAGGCGTTGAAATGCGGGGCGGTAAAAAATACACGATGGTCAAAGACCGTGTAGAAATTTTGCGCAAACATTTTGACCTAGATTTAGGAATTGAAACATCCATTGAATATTGTGATGACACGTTTGTCAGAATGAGGGCTGTGATTACAGAAACCTCAAGGTTTGGTGATGTCTATTACACCAGAGTGATTGGTTCGGGTCACGCAGAGGAACTGCGCGGCTCGACTAACGTCAACAAAACTTCTGCACTGGAGAACTGCGAGACAGGCGCAATCGGCAGAGCATTGGCATCCATTGGCTTGGCTGGTGGCGAGTACGCATCCGCGAATGAAATGGAAGCCGTTGGTCGCAAAGAGACTGCGCTCAAAGAGAAGCCGACAAAGAAGGAACCCAAGCCAGCCAAGAAAGCAGACGCTGGCGTTGAGAAGTCTAAGGCAACAATCGTTAGCCCTGACGGTGTGGAGACAGAGGTTACTGTTGAAGATGATGCGCGACTTGAGGACTTGGTGTTTGCAGGGTTTGAGACTTGGATTGTCGATTGTGACACCGACAAACACCTAGATGATTGGATGGAAATGAACAAAGCCCCCATAGAGGTGCTACGAAACTCTAAACGATGGGACGACTTTGTTGAATTGGGTAAACGACAACGAGCAAAAATTAAAGAAGCTTCAGAAGGAGAAAGCAAATGAGTGAAACTAAATATCCACCAAGCGGCGCACTGTTTACAGTCGCTGAAAACAAACGCAAGAGTGAGAAGTCGCCTCACTATCAAGGAGACTTTGAACTGTCAAGAGAGGTGGTTGAAGACCTGCACAGGCAGATACAGAACCCCGCCGTAGACGGGGCGAAGTTTCATATGGTTGGTTGGAAGAGAACGTCCAAGAAAGGAACTCTCTATCTAAGCTTGTTGGGCAATGTCTTTGAAGAGCAATCCAAAAAACCCTTCTAGGGTAAGGAGTGAACGCTACCTAAAGACCTTGCGGGGTCAACCCTGCTTGGTCTGCGGGGCGGGGGGAGAGGCGCACCATGTTACTTTTGCTGAACCAAAAGCAATGGCGATGAAGGTAGGAGATAACTGGTGTGTACCCTTATGCCACAAACATCACATGGAACTTCATGCACATGGCAAGGAGACACAGTGGTGGGCATTGCAGGGTGTAGACCCGATTGAGTGGGCGAGGCGTAGTTGGGATAGCTTTAATGTCTGAAGAGATTATTAAATACAAGGAGAGGATGGGTCAGCTTAAAAGTTTTAGGCAACTTTTTATTGGTAAGCACACGCCAAGTGACATTGATTTGGCTTACGAAATAGGTGGACGAGTGTTCGTATTCGGAGAACTAAAGCTTGCTGGGGCTGATGTGCCTACGGGACAACGACTGTTGTTGCAACATATCGGTGAGGCACTGTTTGAGGCTGGCAAAAATGTTCTTTTGTTTATTGCTGAACACAACACCGAAGCTGACGAGATAATAAATGTTGGGGAACTGCCCGTCGTTTACATGTGGTACACGCATGGCGGTCAGGTCAAGACAATGCAGGACGTAAACCGAAGCGTCCACGATGTATGCAACCAATATGTGCGTAGATTTATACCAGATTTGTGAGGAATGATGAGTGAATACAGAGAAGCCGCGCTGTCGTTTGAGGCAGTCAAGATTGGGATGACACAAAACAAGGACGGAATAATACTGCGCCTTGCCGTGCATCCGCAGGAGTGTCCACCCAAGTTACACACCGACTTTGTAGGCCAGCGATATGGCGTAGCGTTGGTTGCACTAGCGGATGACGAGACACCCAAACACGCCCCAGAACTCGAAGAGATTAAGAAGTTGAAGGCGAGCGCGGGTGCGCTGTGTCGCGATACAGACTTCCAAGTTTTCCTTGGGGCCGAGTCGGAAGATGCCGCCACAGATATATTACGAACTAAATTAGGCATACAATCTCGAACTGAATTTGATAACAATGCTGACGCTAGGGTTGCGTTTGTTAAGCTTAGAGAGGAATTTCAATTATGGCTGAAGACAAAGTAACGGAAACACCAAAGGAGTTTCTAACTCTTTACGAGGCGGTGGAAATGCTGGGCTTGTCCAGAAAGACAATCTACAACCTTATGAAGACTGACGAAACATTCCCTGCCCCGTTTGCGTTGAACGTAAAGGGTGGTGTGCGGGGGCGCAAGAACTATCGTTTTGAAAGAGAGGAGTTGGTGAAGTGGGTCAAGAACCGTCGGGTGATGTGATACACACCATAGAACAAAAGTTTGATGTAACTTTTCACAACATGTCTGACAAGTATAGCGTTAGCTTTGCGGCTGTGAAGAAGGGTGAGATAGTCAGCTTCGTTGAGGTGCGGCAGTGCGGCGATTTGTTTTCTGCTTATATACCTTTGCACATCACAAAGAACGCAACGATACTTCAGATGTTAACGGGCAAACCCTGCGTGATGTTTATGCAGTGGCCTGATGAAATAACATGGGTAGATTTGACACAACAGTTTTCGTATGTGGTCGGCGGTCAGAAAAAGGACGACGC
>Ga0160422_10002362_pt1 | contig 11812 bp, 12 predicted proteins | sample Fk160mmetaG_FD_108192 | JGI IMG/M metagenome (GOLD analysis project Ga0160422, IMG submission 108192) | Marine microbial communities from the Central Pacific Ocean - Fk160115 60m metaG | ecosystem: Environmental > Aquatic > Marine > Oceanic > Photic zone | place: The Central Pacific Ocean... | reverse complement strand
TCCTCGGCTCCAGGGAGGCTGAGGACCGCATCGGCCATGCCGTGTTTCTGAGACCCCTGACCGGGGAACACCCAGGCGATCGACATTCACAACGGCGCAATGGTGGGGGGAGCCTAGGCGGGACCCTGCCAGCGCAACAGGGCGGCCCCCCAGCTCAGGCCAGCGCCGAAACCACTGGTGGCGAGCAGATGACCCGGTTCGACGCGTCCATCCCGCACCGCCTCATCGAGCACGAGTGGGATGGTCGCCGCCGACGTGTTGCCGTACTGGTCCAGGTTGCTGAGCACCTTGGGCTTGGGGATCGAGAAGCGATCGGCGACTGCGTCGAGGATGCGCTGATTGGCCTGATGGAGGAGCAGCCAGTTGATGTCCTGCGGACCAATGTCACAGCGTTTCAGCAAGGACTGAAGGATTGCCGGCACCTCCCGCACAGCGAATTTGTACACCTCCTGGCCATTCATCTCGATCGGGCGATAGCCACCCTGACGGTGCCGGGCATCTGCTGCCAGCTGGGCACCGGTCTCCAGTGCGGGCAGGTTGAGCACTTCACCACGGGCGCCATCACTGCGAAGCAGAAATCCCAGCAGCCCGTCCTCGTCTGAGGATTCCAGGGCAACCGCACCGGCACCATCGCCAAAGAGCACGCAGCTGCGGCGGTCATCCCAGTCCACAAAACGGCTCAACTGGTCAGCACCGATCACCAGGGCACGCCGCATCGCGCCGCTGCGCAGATACTGGGCCGCTGTCACCAGGGCGAACAGGAAACCGCTGCAGGCGGCTGTGAGGTCAAAGGCCACCGCGTTCGATGCGCCGAGGGCGGACTGCACCCGGGGGGCCGAGCCGAAGAGATCGTCCGGAGTGGAGGTGGCGAGCAGCACCAGGTCCAGGCTGTCGGCGGACCAGCCAGCCATGGTCAGAGCGGATCGTCCTGCTTCAGCGGCCAGGTCACTCAGGGTCTGATCGGGACTGCTCACGCGTCGGCTGGCGATCCCTGTGCGGCTGCGGATCCACTCATCGCTCGTGTCGACACGAAGACCCAGCTGGTCGTTGCTGATCACCTGCGCTGCCTTGGCGCTGCCGCTGCCGACGAGGGCGACGCCTCGGGGGTGCAGTGATGCTCCAGCCAAGAGAAAGTCCAAGCAGTGGCGTCAGTCAACCACAGTCCGGCAGGTGGATCAGGCGCGTGTGCCGGCCTGGGCTCCAAGCTGGGCGAGATCGTCCATCACTCCGTGGCTGGCGGCCGAATGAGCGAGACGCAGGGCACTCACCACCGACAGGGCCTTGCTGCTGCCATGGCCGATCACACAGATGCCGTTGACTCCCAGAAGAAGGGCTCCGCCGTGTTCGGCATGGTCGAGCCGTTTCTTGATGCGTTTGAGGTTGCTGCGCAGGAATGCGGAGCCCACCTTGCCCCGGCGTCCACGTGGCAGTTCCGCTCGCAGAACCCCCAGCAGCACACTGCCCACCGACTCCAGGAACTTGAGCAGAACGTTGCCGGTGAAGCCGTCGCAGACCACCACATCGAATTCGCCGGACAACACATCGCGACCTTCGCAGTTGCCAGCGAAGTGCAACCGGTCCTCCGCCACCAGCAGTTCATGGGTTCGGACCGCCAGATCATTGCCTTTGCACTCCTCTTCCCCAATGTTGAGCAGGCCGATCCTCGGTTGACTGACCTGCAGCACATCCCGGCTGTAGATGTTGCCGAGCAGGGCGAACTGGTGCAGATAGGAAGGCTTGCAATCCATGTTTGCGCCGACATCAAGAACCAGCACCGGCTGTCCGGGATCCTTAGTGGGGAAGAGGGCTCCGATCGCAGGGCGGTCGATGCCCGCAAGCCGGCCCAGCCTGAAGATGGCTGACGCCATCACAGCGCCTGAGTTGCCGGCTGAGTACACGGCCTGGGCTTCGCCTTGCTTCACCAGATTCATCGCCACATTGATGCTGGCGTCGCGCTTGCGTCGCACCACGGTGGCTTCCTCATGCATCTCCACCGACGGCCCTGCGCTGATCAGCTCCAGATGGCCTGCCTTGATCGCTGTCTGCAGAGGTTCATCCATGCCGGCGGCGGATGCGGCTTCCAGCACCCGATCCGTTTCCCCCACGAAGCGGATCCGCACAGCCAGGCGGTTGATGGCCTGAAGACAACCCTCCAGGATCGGACCTGGGGCATGATCGCCGCCCATGCCGTCCACGGCCACCCAGATCCGGTCATGGTCATGGATCACATCGTCTTCCCCTGGCACCCCTCCCTGCAGCCGCCGCAGGGGGTCCATGACCGGCTGCAGAACCGATCCCGCCATGGTTCCGGCGTTGGTGACCACAGTCCCGGCCATGGAGGTGACTGAGCCGGCCACATTGCCAGCGGCACTGGCGGAGGTGGCGGCGGTGTCCACCAGGGTTGTGACAGCAGCGTTGCGGCGGTACCAGATCACAAGGCGGCGAACCGCCTTCGACCGACGGGGTTTAATCCTCGGTGGAATGTCCGGGGTGAGATCAGGATCCTTCGGAGGCAACGGAATCGACGATGCGCTGGAACAGGTAGCCGGTGCCGCGAGCCGTGAGGATCAGCTCGGGGTTGGCCGGATCGTCCTCCAGTTTGGAACGAAGCCGGGAAATATGAACATCCACCACCCTGGTGTCGACGTGACGTTCCGGGGTGTAGCCCCAGACCTCCTTGAGAATCTCACCGCGGCTGAACGGTTCGCCTGAGCGGCTCACCAGCAGTTCCAGCAGGCTGAACTCCATGCCGGTGAGGCGGATGCGCTCATCGTTGCGGAACACCTGCCGCTTGTTGGTGTCGATCTTCAGGTCGGAGACCTGGATGACGCCCGAGTTGGGGATGCCCGCAGTCTGTTCCTTCTCCACACGGCGCAGAACGCAGCGGATGCGCGCCTCCAGCTCCTTGGGGCTGAAGGGCTTGATCACATAGTCATCGGCCCCGAGCTCCAGTCCGGTGATGCGGTCGGCGACGTCCCCGAGGGCGGTGAGCATCACGATGGGAACGTCCGATTCCTTGCGAAGCTCCTGACAGACCCCGTAGCCGTCGAGCTTCGGCATCATCACGTCGAGGACGACCAGGTCTGGGTTGCACTCCTGGAAACTTTCCAGAGCCTCGGTGCCATCACAGGCAGTGACGACGTTGTACCCGATCATCGACAGCCGGGTTTCGAGGATTCGGCGAATGCTTGCCTCGTCATCCACCACGAGGATGGTTTCCTTGGAAGGTGCTGAGGCCGTCATATCGCCGGTGAAGAGCGAAGATAGTGCGTACACATAGGTGATTGGCGGGTTCAGTCGTTCACGTAGCGCCAACTTTCTTCACTATTCGACGTGCCCCGTTCGGTCACTCTCTACGTCTGTCAGAGCTGCGGTGCCCAGACGCGGCAGTTCTTTGGGCGTTGCAGCAGCTGCGGCAGCTGGAACTCTCTGGTGGAACAGTCCGCACCCAAGGATGACGGTCGTCGTCGTCGATCAGGTGCTGATCCGGGAGCTGTTCCCAAACCGCGGCGTTCCACCGCGATGGCGTCTCTCGGTGATCAGCCCCTTGAGCGCATCGGCAGCGGCTATCAGGAACTGGATCGCGTCCTGGGGGGAGGGCTGGTTCCGGGGTCCCTTGTGTTGGTGGGTGGGGATCCCGGGATCGGCAAGAGCACGCTGCTCTTGCAGAGCGCGTCGGCCATCGCCAGCCACCGATCGGTGCTCTACGTCAGTGCTGAGGAGTCCGCCCAGCAGGTCAAGCTGCGTTGGCAGCGCCTTCCCGCGGAAGAGAGTGACCTGCGGCTGCTGGCAGAGACGGATCTGGAGCTGGTGCTCGAAGAACTGGAGGCGTTGAGGCCTGACGTCGCAGTCATCGACAGCATCCAGGCGCTTCATGACGCAGACCTCTCCAGCGCCCCGGGCTCGGTGGCGCAGGTTCGCGAATGTGCGGCATCACTGCAGCGGCTGGCCAAGCGCCAGAACACAGCCCTGCTGCTCGTGGGGCACGTCACGAAGGAAGGGGTGCTGGCGGGACCGAAGGTCTTGGAACATCTGGTGGATGCGGTGCTCACCTTCGAGGGCGACCGCTTCGCCAGCCATCGTCTGCTGCGGGCCGTCAAAAACCGCTTTGGTGCCACCCACGAGCTGGGTGTGTTCGAAATGCTCGGGCAGGGCCTGGCCGAGGTGGGCAATCCCAGCGAGCTGTTTCTCAGTGGTGAGCGGGCCAGCGGCGTGGCGACGATCGTGGCCTGCGAGGGGACACGACCTCTGGTGGTGGATCTGCAGGCTCTGGTCAGCACCACCAGCTATGCCAGTCCGCGCCGCACAGCCACGGGCATCGCCGTGAACCGACTGCATCAGATCCTGGCGGTGCTCGAGAAGCACATGGGCCTGCCCCTGTCACGGTTCGACTGCTACCTGGCCGTCGCAGGCGGACTGGATGTGGAGGAACCCGCTGCCGACCTGGGCGTGGCCGCGGCTGTCGTCGCCAGCTTCCGTGATCTCACCCTTCCGGCAGGAACCGTGCTGCTGGGCGAACTCGGCCTGGGAGGACAGTTGCGACCGGTTGGCCAGCTCGAGCTGCGACTGCAGGAGGCGGTGAGGCTGGGGTTCCGGCGCGCTGTGGTGCCACGGGCCAGTGGTCTCGGCCCCGTGGCGTCACGGCTTGAGCTTGAGCTGCTGGAGGCGGGATCCATCACCGAAGCGCTTGTGCTCGGTCTCGGGGTGGATCCTGAAACCGAGACCGCCTGATCGGGTCGGGCCTGATCGCTTCAGAAGTAAACGTCAACATTGCTGCGGCCACTGGATTTCAGCCAGTTTTCGATGTCCAGATATCCCCCCGGATTGAGCCGCACGGCCTGGGTCCAGGCCTCGGCCGCTTTGTCAAGCCAGAGATCCGCTTCGTCGCGCCTCCCCTCCTCCTCGGCGATGCGCCCGCGTTTTTCGTAGATGAGCCCCATGTTTTTCAGACATGACGGCTGCTTGGGATTCTCATCGAGTGCCTTCTGATAGGTCTCGATCGCCCGATCCTCCTCGCCGTTGCTCATGTAGATGATCGCCATGTTCTTGAGGGTTTCCCCCCGATCGATCGGGTTCTCCTCGAGCTTCAGGCTCTCCTCATAGTTCTCCAGGGCTTCCGCGTAGTCCCCATCGTTCTGGGCGGAGAGTCCATCCCGGTAATACACGTAGGCCTCCTTGGCCCGATCGTTGATCGGCAGCAGCTTCACGATCAGGTCGGCCATCACCGTGAAGCTCTTGTCGATGAAGTTGTCGTTGCGGTTGCTGCGGGGCACGGGAAGCCGGACGAATCAATCCATCCTGAACCCAATCGGTGCTGCCTAGCTTGGAGTGGTGTGAACCGTTGATGTGTCCGCAGCGTCCTCCCATCCACCTGCCTCGACCGATCAGTCCCACGCGGTGCTCCTCGATGTGCAGGGGATGAAATGTGGTGGTTGCGTCCGTGCGGTGGAACGCACGCTGCTGGAGCAACCCGGTGTCCAGGAGGCCAGTGTCAACCTCGTGACCCGGAGTGCCTGGCTGAGGCTTGAAGGGGACGCTGAACCCTCCTCCCAGACATCGCTGGACGCGGTGCTTGAGGCCTTGACCAGCCGTGGTTTCCCGGCGAAGCCCCGTCAGAGCGATGTCCTCGGCGGTGAGCCTGAGCAGACCAGGGGCTGGTGGCGCCAGTGGAGGCAGCTGATGGTGGCTCTGGTGTTGCTGCTGCTGTCCGTTCTCGGTCACCTGGCTGAAGCCGGAACACTGGCGCTTCCGGTGATCGGAACCCTGACGTTCCATGCCGTTCTCGCCACGGTTGCGCTGTTCGGTCCAGGCCGCTCGATCCTGACTGGTGGCTGGACGGCGGTCCGCAACGGTGTTCCGAGCATGGACACCCTGGTGAGTCTTGGGGTGGGGAGTGCCTATCTCGCCAGCCTGGTGGCCCTGGTCTGGCCGCAGGTGGGTTGGCCGTGTTTCTTCAATGAGCCGGTGATGCTGCTCGGTTTCGTGCTGCTCGGGCGATTTCTGGAGGAGCGTGCCCGTCGACGTACGGGGCGAGCCTTGCAGGAGCTTGCAGCGCTTCAGCCCGACACGGCCCGTCTGCTGATGGATGACGACTTGGTCCGTGAGGTGCCCGTGGCCATGCTGCGTCCGGGTGAACGCATTCAGCTGCTCGCCGGAGATCGCATCCCCGTTGACGGTGTCATCCGCAAGGGCCGATCGGCCGTGGACCTGTCGAGCCTCACCGGCGAACCGCTTCCGCTTGAAGCAGAACCCGGAACCGAACTCAGCTCCGGCTGCCTGAATCTCGAGGCCACCGTTGAGATGGAGGTGCAACGGGTTGGTCATGACACGGCTCTGGCCAGGATCATTGCCCTGGTGGAGCAGGCCCAGGCCCGCAGGGCCCCGATCCAGGGCCTGGCAGACCGGGTGGCCGGTCGTTTCTGCTATGGGGTGGTCAGCCTGGCGGTGATCACGTTTCTGTTCTGGTGGCAGCTGGGCAGTCGGCTCTGGCCGCAGGTCCTCGAAGTGCCTGTGGTGCTGATGGACCATGGTCATGATTCCGGATTGCACGGTGCCCTTGGCGCTGGGGCACAGACGCCATTCGGGCTCGGTCTGCAGCTGGCCATCGCTGTGCTGGTGGTGGCCTGTCCCTGCGCCCTCGGTCTGGCCACGCCCACTGTGATCACGGTCTCCTCAGGGCTGGCGGCCCGCCAGGGATGGCTGTTCAGGGGCGGGGATGTGATTGAACGGTCCGCGTCCATTCAGCGCATGGTCTTCGACAAGACCGGAACGCTCACCCTTGGCCGGCCTCTGGTGGATGCGGTCATGGCCTGTGATGATCCGGCCCGAGCCATCCAGCTGGCGGCGAGCCTGGAGCAGACCAGTCGCCACCCACTGGCTCATGCCCTGTTGCAGGAGGCCCAGCGCCTCAATCTGTCCCTCCACCCCGTGAAGGAGAGCCGCACCCTTCCAGGTGAAGGGATGCGAGGCACTCTGGATTCGCTGGAGGGGGAACTGCGTGTGGGCTCTCCGCAATGGCTTGAGAAGGATGGTGTGATCTGGTCCGATGCGCAGCGGCAGGTTGTTCAGGATGCGCTGCAGCGTGGACAAACACTGGTGGCGGTTGCGCTCGATGCGAATCCTCTCGGTCTGGTGGCCATTGATGACCGCCTGCGCCCAGATGCGGCTGTTGCCCTGCAACGTCTCAGGGATCAGGGACTGCTGCTGGGCATGCTCAGCGGTGATCGCCGTCAGGCCGTTGAAACGGTGGGTCAGACACTCGGCTTCGCCCATGATGAGCTGGCCTGGCAGCTGCTTCCCAATCAGAAGCTGGAACGTCTTGAACACTGGCGCAGCGATGAGGCTGTGGCGATGGTGGGTGACGGCATCAACGATGCACCCGCCCTTGCAGCGGCCGATCTGGGAATCGCCGTTGGAACCGGCACGCAGATTGCCCAGGACACCGCTGATCTGGTGTTGCTCGGAGACCGTCTGGAAGCCCTACCAGAGGCGTTGACCCTCGCCCGACGCACCATGGCCAAGATTCGCCAGAACCTTTTCTGGGCCTTCGGTTACAACATGATCGCTCTGCCGGTCGCTGCCGGTGCTCTGCTGCCCGGCTTCAATCTGCTGCTGTCTCCGCCACTTGCAGCTCTGCTGATGGCACTCAGTTCCCTCTCTGTTGTGCTGAATGCCTTGAGCCTGCGCCTGCGCTGACCATGAGCGGACGTTTTCTGGTGCTCGAGGGCATCGATGGCTGCGGAAAGACCACCCAGCTTCGGCATCTGGCTGACTGGCTTCCATCGAGTGGCCTGATGCCCCCAGGTGTGAGCCTGCGTGTCACCCGGGAGCCAGGCGGCACGCCGCTGGGGCGTTCCCTGAGGGAACTGCTCCTCACACCTCCGGAGGAGGAGGCGCCGTCGCCCACAGCCGAGTTGCTGCTGTATGCAGCCGATCGCGCTCAGCATGTTGAACGTCTGATCCGTCCGGCTCTGGATCGAGGTGACTGGGTGCTCAGTGATCGTTTCAGCGGGTCCACCCTGGCCTATCAGGGGGAGGGTCGTGGTCTGGACCGGCAGCTCATCCTCGATCTCGAGAGGATTGCCACCGCAGGGATCACACCTGACCTGACGCTTTGGCTGGATCTCCCACTGGAGGAGAGCCTCATGCGTCGTGGTGCTCAAGCTGATGACAGGATTGAAGCTGAGGGAGAGGTGTTTCTGCGTCGGGTTGCAGAGGGCTTCCAGCGTCTGGCGGAAGAGCGCTGCTGGGTTCCCCTTGCGGCTGATCAGGGTCCCGATCAGGTACAGCAGGCGATCCGCGGAGTGCTGAGGGAGAGGACTGCGCTGGGACTGCTGTGACCGCCATGCTGTTCGCCGATCTGCAGGGCCAACCTCTTGCGCAAGAGCTTCTCAGTGCTGCTCTGGAGCACCATCGTCTTGCCCCCGCCTATCTGTTCAGTGGTCCGGATGGCGTGGGTCGTCGGCTTGCTGCGCTTCGCTTCCTGGAGGGAGTCCTGGGCGGAGGTGTGGCTGTTGCGCGTGAACGACGGCGCCTTGAGGACCGCAATCATCCGGATCTGTTGTGGGTGGAGCCCACCTACAGCCATCAGGGGCGTCTGATCCCCCGCTCCGAGGCTGAATCCATCGGGGTCAGCCGGCGGACACCGCCGCAGGTGCGACTGGAGCAGATTCGGGACCTGAGTCGTTTCCTCGCCCGTCAGCCGCTTGAGTCTCCGCGGGGTCTGGTGATTCTTGAACAACCTGAGGCCATGGCGGAAGGCGCCGCCAATGCACTGCTCAAAACGCTCGAAGAGCCAGGACATGGGCTGTTGATTCTGCTGTCTGCTGCGCCTGAACGGTTGTTGACCACAATCCGATCCAGATGTCAGCAGATCCGCTTCACCCGTCTCAGCGAGGCATGCATGAACCAGGTGCTGACCTCCCTGCCGGACGAGGAGGGGCGACAAGCTCTCTCGGTGTCAGCAGCTGAGCCTGAGCTGGTTGCGCTGGCTGGGGGCTCCCCGGGCGCCTTGCTGGAGCATGTCCGCGTCTGGAGGACCATTCCGGATGAGCTGAAGCAGCGATTGCACGATCTGCCCACCTCGCCGGTGGAGGCCCTGGCGCTGGCAAGAGACCTCAGCGATCAGCTTGAAGGAGAGCAGCAGCTCTGGTTGATCAACTGGTGGCAACAGCATCTGTGGCGCTCTTCAACACAGGCTGATCGCCTGAGAAGACTGGATCGTCTTCGTCAGCATCTGTTGTCGTACGTCCAGCCAAGGCTGGCCTGGGAGGTGGCTCTGCTGAACCTGATCAGCGCCTGATCGACAGCGTCAAGCGCTGGCGCGGCTTTCCTGCTCTTTCTGCTCGCGCTCGTGGCGGGCTTGAGCAAGCACATCCTGGAGACCCTCCAGCTGAGCTCCGGTTGGCAGTTCGAGACAGTATCCCGCTCCGTAGACGGTTTTGATGAAGCGTGGTTTGCGGGGATCCGGTTCAAGCTTGGTGCGCAGGTGGCGGACATGCACGCGGATGGTCTCGATGTCGTCATCCGGCTCGTAGCCCCAAACCTCCTTGAGGATCAGTGAGGGCGCAACCGTCTGCCCGTGACGCTGGAGGAGGCAGTGCAGCAGCTCGAATTCGAGATGGGTGAGACGAACCGGACGATCAAACCAGATGGCTTCAAAGCGTTCCGGAACAAGCGTGAGAGGTCCGTAGCTCAGGATCTCGTGGTGATTGCCGGTTGTCCCCACCGGTGCCCGATCGCTCCGTCGCAGCAGGGCTTTGACCCGTACCTGCAGCTCCTCGAGATCGAAGGGTTTGGTCAGGTAATCATCGGCTCCTGAATTGAATCCGCTCACCTTGTCCTTGGTGCCACCAAGGGCAGTGAGCATCAGGATCGGAATGGCCGCCGTGCGCTCATCGCGGCGGAGCCGCTGGCAGAGGGTCAGACCATCGACCTTCGGCAACATCAGATCGAGCAGGATCAGATCAGGGCTGTACTGCAGAGCAAGCGCCTGACCCTTGATTCCATCGTCAGCGCTCTGCACATCGAAGCCGCTGTGCTCCAGGTGGCCGCTCACCAGTTCGCGCATGTCCCGGTCATCTTCAATTAGCAGGATGCAGGGCTTCATCGGCAGGCCAGCGGAGGATCGATGTGGACGTGGGTTTGCCGCGTCATTGCTTGACAGATTCTCTCAAGGTTCCCTGAGGCCTGCACTGAAGGCGTTGGGATCGAGCGATTGGCTTCACCTGGCAAGATTCATTGCTGCAACAGGGATCTTGCGCCTACTGGGCACGCCCTGTTCCGATGGCCTCTACAGAAAGTCTTTGGTTTCGGGGGGACACTGTTAAGGAAATTCCATTCTTCAGGACATTTTCGGCAGTGCATTTGTTCCCTGAGCTGCCAATTGCTGACGTGAACAACCGGCGGCTGGCTGCAAAGGTCGATTCAAAAAAACACCACGACCCCAGGAGGCGTGGTGTTCTGATCGATGAAACTCCCCGGGCGGGATTCGAACCTGCGACCAATCGATTAACAGTCGACCGCTCTACCGCTGAGCTACCGAGGAATGTGACGAAGAGAACCTACCCCTCAGCCCTGCCGTCCCGCAAGAGGCTCAAGCTGTCGTCGCAGGGATGGACCCTTCTGCCATGAGCCGATGCGTCCATGCTCCATCCTGGCGGCGCCATCGGCATGGTCCAGCTCGCCGAGGCGGTGCGTGATCCACAGGGCTGTCAGGGGCATTGTCGAACGGTGGCAGAGTTGCTGCACCGTGTTCAGGATGGCTGTCTGGCTGGTGGGATCCAGCAGGGCTGTGGGTTCATCCAGGAGCAACAGCGTCGCCTCGCTCGCCAGAGCTCCGGCGATGGCCAGTCTCTGCTTCTGCCCGCCGCTCAGGGTGTGGATCGGACGAGTGGCCATGCCTGCAAGCCCGACCTGCTCAAGCAGGCGGCCGATGCGCCGAATCTGTTCCGTGCGGTTCAGGCCGGTCGGCAGATTCAACAGCAGCTCGCTGCCGCAACTGGGCAGCAGCAGCTGGTGGTCAGGGTTCTGGAACACCAGTGCAGGTCTCAGTTCGCGATGAACCGTGCCTGATTGAGGTGTCAGCAGTCCGCTGATGATGCGGAACAGAGTGCTTTTGCCGCTGCCATTGCTGCCCACCAGCATCCACAGCCCCGGTCCGGGAATCCGGAAACTGCAGTGATCCAGGGCCTTTGTTCCACAGGGCCAGCTGTAGCTGACCCGTTCAAAGCTCAGTCCTGAATGGGCAATGCCGCGATCTGAACTCATTCAGTTCAGGCGTCGAACGAGAAACCTGGCCGTTTGCTGCCGCTTGTGGCTGCTGTTTTCTCGTAGATCTGCACCGCCAGTATGTCGCTGGTGAGAACGCTCAGGCGTTTGCCGTCAACCTTCTCGCAGGTCAGCTCCAGCAGCCGCGGTTGTCCCTGCTCGAGGGTTGTGCGCACCTGTTGATACACCGCTTCGGCAGCGTCGCGCTCCTTGCGTTGCACTGACACGGGCATGGGGCTCATCCGAAGAGCCAGCTCAATCACGTACACGGGGGCGTCATCCACTGATGCCATCTTCGCCAATCGAGCCCCGCGATGATGAACTGGGCATTTGTACTCATGTCTGATCTGATTCGGGACTGGATGCCCACAGAATCGGTTGTGCCACCTAGGCTCGGCACGTAAAGCTTCATGAAGCTCCTCTCATGACGATCGCTGTAGGACGCGCGCCACAGCGGGGATGGTTTGACGTCCTCGATGACTGGCTCAAGCGCGACCGCTTCGTTTTTGTCGGCTGGTCCGGCATCCTTCTCTTCCCAACGGCC
>Ga0160422_10002361_pt1 | contig 11813 bp, 7 predicted proteins | sample Fk160mmetaG_FD_108192 | JGI IMG/M metagenome (GOLD analysis project Ga0160422, IMG submission 108192) | Marine microbial communities from the Central Pacific Ocean - Fk160115 60m metaG | ecosystem: Environmental > Aquatic > Marine > Oceanic > Photic zone | place: The Central Pacific Ocean... | reverse complement strand
TAAACATAACAGGGGTCAAAGCACATAAGACATTGACAGCGGGTGGTGACAACGTTACTATCTCACAGAATATACCATGGGATGTTCTTACTCCTTCAATACAGACTCAAGCACAACCAGGCACTAACATCAATGCTAGGGCGTTAGGAACCAGTGGTACATCCGCAGGACCTTTCCCATCTGGATATAATGCTGAGACTTCATTTGTTAAAGACACTACATTCAGAGATATCACACTCAATGATATCAACTACTTCCTTGCTACTAAGATTATTGCTTCTAAGCAAAATGAGATTAGTAACATGTCAGGTGGTAAATCTTTAGACTTAGAGTTAAACTTCTTCTCAGACGTTTCTCATCTATCTCCTGTAGTAGACACACAACGTATGAGTGTCACAACTACTGCGAACCTCATTAACAACGCTGATCCTTCTCAAGGAATAGGCGATGAGAATGCTGCTATATACATCACTAGACTCGCTAGATTGGATAACTCCGCTACTGGTGTCAAAGTGGCAATGTCAGCAAATACATTTGAGTTCTCCGAGATACAGGTGATGTACAAGTTAGTTCCAGTAGGTTATACTGGTGACACAGATGACTTGAACTTTGAGTTCTTTAACACGGATGGTCGTCCCGATAACGGTAAGATGGTTCCTCAGAACGATCCGTTTGTATTCAGTGATTTTGAATATACACTCGATGACGCTCCTGCTTATGATGGATTCCAACTTAAGATAGTCCTTAAGAACTATAATCAACCTTACATTCCAAGAGTCAAAGACCTAAGAATCATTGCCTTAGCATAATGGAAGACTTTGAAAAACGTGCCAGAGAACGAGAAAAAGAAATTAATGCTCGTCGGGATATAGACCCACGAGATGAGAAAGGTTTAATAAAAGTAGAAGATCATAAACACCTAGGGAGAGATCCAGAAAGCAATGCTATTGTTAATACGGATAATGCTGCGTACGAGGCATATATCAAGGCACGTGCGGAAGCTAGTAGGAAGCGTGATGAAGTTCTAGATCTCAAGGATGAGTTAACAGAACTTAAGTCTATGCTTCAAGTTCTAGTGGAAAAAAGCAATAAATAACTCTGAGATAAATACTCTTTAGGGAAAATTTTATACCATGGCATCTGCGGTATCCAACTTACTCGTATATCAAGGTTCAGACTTCAATATTGACTTCTCAGTAGAGAATGATAATGGAACTGAATTTGATTTGACTGGATACACAGTAGCATCACTGATCAAGAAGCATTACACAAGTAGTTCTTCTGTAACAGTTACAGCAGCGATTATGACACCCGTCACAGCGGGTCGAGTACAACTTTCACTAAATGCTGTTCAGACTACAGCAATGAAGTCAGGGCGGTATGTATATGATGTAGTAATAACTTCTCCTTCTGGTTTAAAAACTAGAGTGCTAGAAGGTACAGTAAGTGTTCTGGAGGGGGTCACACTTTAAATGGCTAGACTAAGATTTGGAGATCAATCAGTTCCAAGAGTAACCCGTGTCGCCACAGGCGGTGGGGGTGGTAACGTTGGTGCACTAGCTGACGTTGACCTGACAGACGTAAGCTCAGGTGGGTTACAAGACGGTAGTGTTCTTATGTACAAGACAAGTATAGCTAAGTTCATACCAACTACAGTATTAAACAACATAACGATTAACGGGGGTACATTCTAATGGCATCAAAGCTACTGGTCAAAAGAAGTACGGGGACAGCAGCACCAGGTACCATTGAATTTGGTGAAATAGCTCTAACCGTAGGTGCGGGAACGCAAGCAAACCTAGGAGACAGACTGTTTGTTGGAGACAACAACTCTGCTGCTCAAGTAATAGGTGGTAAGTATTTTACTGATATGCTAGATCAGGTACATGGTGTACTGACAGCAGATTCAGCAGCAATATTAGATAGTAATTTAAAAATAGATCAATGGTTGGTTGACGATGTTCAAATCAACTCTAACGTAATTGACACAAGCACAACAGACACAGACCTAATCATCGGTGCTAATGGCACTGGTAAGGTTGTATTCCAAGATGGACAAGAAGTAGAGTTCGGTACATCTGGAGACCTTGAATTAGTCTGGAACGACTCTGATGGTGACTTACAACTTAGAAGAGTCTCAGGTGGTAACGCAGATGCTTCACTTCTTATACAGGACGATATCCCCCTAAAGTTCGGTACAGGAAATGACGCACGTGTATATTATGATGAGACAACTCTAGACAAACTAAGATGGGCTGGTGCTGATCAGCAGTATGACTCAGGTGTTCAAGTAACATTTGCTGACACTACTACAGCGTCCAACTCCACAACTGCTGCTGTAATGGTATCAGGTGGTTTAGCAGTTGGTGCTAAAGCATGGGTCAAAGACTTAAATGTTGATGACGACACAACAATAGGTACTGCTAACACAGATAGTTTAACAGTCAACGCAACAACCACATTTGAGAATGGCGTTACATTCAATGGTACACAAACCATTAACGCTACAATCAACACCACTGGTGAGTTCACTATTGACCAGTTAAAGATGGATGCCAACGTCCTCTCTACTACCTCTGGTACAGAGATGATCATCGACCCATTCCCAGCTGGTGGTGATGCTGAAGGTTTAGTTATCATTAAAGGTGACCTACAGATTGATGGTACAACAACCACAGTTAACAGTGCTTCAATGTCTGTTAACGACCCCACAATCGAGTTAGGTGATCCTACAACTACATTGACAGTTACATCTAATGCTACATCTGGAGACTTAACTCTTACAGTTGACCGTGTAGTAGGTTTAAATGTCGGTGATGATATCACTGGAACAAACATAGCAAACTCAACAAGTATTGCTTCTATCAATGTAGGTCTTAAGCAAATTACTTTAGACCAAGCAATCACAGGTAACATCGACAGCGGTGGATCAATCGTCGCAACAAGGGATGCTAGTGATGGCCTAGATAGAGGTGTGAAGGTACACTATCATACAGGTAGTGCTGCCCAGTTTGGTTTCTTTGGTTATGATCGCACTGGAGGTGCTGATGGAGCTGGTGCTTGGACATTCATTGAGAATGCCACAGATACTGGCACAGTCTTCGGTGTAACAGGTAACCGTGGTACAGTCGTACTTGGTGACCTAGAACTAGATACTGACCTCGAAGTACAATATGGTGGTACAGGTGTTTCAACCTTTACTCAGTATGGTATTCCTTATGGTGACGGTACAAACCCATTATCTGTAACAGCTGCTGCTAATATGGCATCACCTGGCACAGGAACTGACGCAACAACTTCATTCCAAGTATTAACAGTTACATCATTAGGTGTACCTGTTTGGACAGACACTTTAGATGGAGGTGTTTTCTAACACTGATAAATCATGAACGTAAACATTATTATTTCCACATTACAACGTAAAGTTTCTGAATTGACATTATCTAACATTATGCTTGAAGCGAAGATACTGGATTTGACAAACCAGTTAAATAGTATACAAGATCAATCATCAGAGAATGCTATAAATGGCAACGAGGATCAAACTAAAGAGTTCGATAACCCCGAACGCGACTCCGACAACAAGTGATTTAATTGATAAGGAAGTCGCGATTAATATTGCGGATAAGAAACTTTTTGTAAACAATTCGGGTTCTATCGTAGAGATAGGTAACGCAGCACCAAACACTGCTAGTGTTACTGCGTCTATGCTTGCGTCTGATATTACTAACGGTCCTAGTAATCATCTATTCGTTGCTAAAGTAGGTACAGACTCTGCTACATTATTGGGTGGAGCAGACAGAGGTAAGCATTCATCTACACCATTCCTCACAGTCAAATATGCCCTATCACAAGCTCAGTCGGGTGATACAGTTAACATAGCAGCTGGTGAGTATCAAGAAGAATTTCCACTAACAGTTCCAGACGGAGTAGCAGTTAGAGGAGCAGGATTAAGAGCGACACAGATATATCCAACAACAGCAACAAATGATCTTGACTGTTTTGTATTAAACGGTGACACCACCGTGTCAGAACTGACTGTTAAGGACATGTTCTATAACAGTGGTAACGATACAGGTTATGCCTTCGTAGCTGCTAACAACTGGGACTCAGAGAGAAGTGCTTATGTACAGAGAGTTACAGTATTAAACAAAGGATCAACCACATCTGCTAGTGACCCTTATGGATTTGACGCAGGGGACGCAGGACGTGGTGCTAAACTAGATGGTGCTATTGCTAGTGCCAATACTCTAGAAACATCAGTATTATTCAACGAAGCAACATTCATCGTACCCAACTCAGTTGGTATTCTCTTAACTAACGGTGTTCGTTGCGAATGGCAGAACTCCTTTATATACTTTGCTAACGAAGGTATCAAGGGTGTACAGGGTGCCACAGGTAAACATGGAACTGGAAGCGTAAGATTAAAACTATCAGGTGTCTCTGGTAGTTTTGATGCTAGTGAAGAAATATATGAATTAGAGAACCAGTTTAGATCTGGTACTTACGCTTTATCAGGCAACGTCGTAACTGTTACGAGGACAGCACATGGTTTATCTACGAATGACCGCATATACGCTGACTTTATTTCTGGCTCTGCTTCTGATGGTTATTATCAGGTAACAGGGGCACCTACAGCAGATACATTTACCTTTGCTCTAACAGCTGGTAATACATCTGGTGATGTCACATATAAAAAAGCGGTAGGTTATGGTTCTATCACATCTAATGATGGACAATACATATACCTAAATGGAAAAGGTGAAGGACAATTCACTACAGCACTTGAGACAGGTAAGACTCTGACTCCAAATGCTGACGTTAAATTAAACGATACTACTAAGAAATTTGGCACAGCATCACTAGCACTTGATGGTACTGGTGACTTTGTTAGTATCGAGACAGAAGAAGATTTTGGTTTTGGTACAGCAAACTTTGCGTTAGAAGCATTCATATACCCAACAACAACTACAGGAGCACATACTATATTCGACTTCAGAACATCTGATGCCGACGTAGCTCCTAGATTATATCAAGATGGTACTACACTAAAATTTGCTACTGACACTACTGAACATCTGAGTGGTGGTACTTTAGCAATCAACACTTGGCATCACGTTGCTCTAGCACGTTATAACAATACTACAAAGATATACTTAAATGGTACCTCAGTCACAGGAGCAGGAGGAGATACAGATAATAGAAACTATGGTAGTACAAAACCACTAAACATTGGTTCTAATCATGGATCAGTTGGTGGTGACTTCTTCCAAGGATATATTGATGAGGTAAGAGTCAGTCACGGTACAGCAAGATTTACAGGTAACTTCAGTGCTCCAACTGGAGAGTATGGCGTTGATATAAACACAGTATTATTAATACATTTCAATGGTACTAATAACGCTACTACATTCAGTGACAGTCCTTCTCCAAAGGATGTTCGTTCTAACAACTTTGACTCTGCTACAGGTATATCACTTGTAGATTACAGTGAGTTTGGTTGTGAACTTAAGTCTATAGCATCTGCTAACATCTATGGTATCAAGGGTGCTGTATCAGATGGTAATGGTTGTAAGCTGATTCTATCAGCACACAACTTCATGTACATTGGTGCGGGTAAAGACTTTACCAATGACGCATCTCTAGCAAACCAAGCTAATGAAGTTGTAGAAACAAATGGTGGTAGAGTATTCTATTCATCTACTGACCAGAAAGGTGACTTCAGAGTTGGTGAAGTATTCTTAGTTGACCAAGAGACAGGTAACGTTAACTTCCAGTCAACATCACAGACACAACAGGCAACCAGTATTGGATTATCTGACTCCACTGGTACTACAAATATTTTCCCTGCTTACATTGAGACAGGTAATATTAGATTAGCGGGTAACACTTTCTCTACTACAAGTGGTTCTCTACTAATTGACCCTGCGGGTAACGAAGACATTACATTTAACGGTGAGGTAATATTTAACGAGAACGCTTACTTTGACATAAACAAAGTAGGTAGTTTCAACACTGCTCAAACTGGTTCTATTGATATTTTCCTCGGTCAACAACAACGACGAGGTGGATTTAACGCTTATGGACTATTATCCGATACGAACCTTCTCATCTCTACTGAAAAGTTATCAACAGTCACTGTTACTAATACAGGTGATGGATATACTGGCGGTTCATCGACACTAACATTAGTAACAAACCCTGCTGTCAACGGTACAGCATCTTGTACAATCGACACCACTGATGGTTCACTGAAGACTGTTACTGTAACCAGTCCTGGTCAACTTTATACTTCACCTCCTGATATCTCATTTACTGCGGGTACTACAAACCCTGATGCTACAGCAGTTCTTGAACAGTATGGTGTAATCAACAGAATTGACATTAGTGACGGTGGATCAACTTATACAGGCACACCAACTATCACTATTGAAGAACCTAATCAGGTTACATTTGATACTTTCAGTGATATATCTGGTACTACATTTACTCTTCCTAACAACCCATTTACTAACAACCTAAGAATCGTTTATGACAATAACTCAGGATCTGAGAGTATTGGATTAAGCTCTGGTACAATCTATTACGTTGTTAATAAGTCGGGTGATAACTTTGGACTAGCAACATCACAAGGTGGTTCTGCTATATCTCTATCACCATCTGCTGATGCTACCAGTGCTGAGTCACATTCATTAAAGGGTGTTAACGCTGAGGCAACTCTTACAGCATCAGCTGGTGTAATCACAGGCATCACAATTACTGAGCAAGGTACATTATATGATGGTAACTCTCTACCTTCAATTACTTTCTCAGAGGACGTAGGAGCAAACGCTGCTTCTCTTCAAGTCTATTGTGGTAGATCTATTAATAATATTGCTATTAACTCTAGAGGTAGTGGATATACATCTGCTCCAACTGTTTCAATAGCAAATGCTACAGGAGATAGTACAGGTGGTGGCGGTTCTGCTACAGCAACTATCGGTTTCCCAATCGGTTCTGTCAACATAACAAACGTTGGTGCGGGTTATAACTTTACTCCTACAATTTTAATTACAGGTGGTAATCCAATTACTGATGCTGTTCTACAACCATCTTTTAGTAAGAGAAACGGTAGACTATCTGATATTGAGATAACTGGTCCTGGTGTTGGTTACGACACTGCTCCTACTTTGACACTTATTGGTGGAGCTGGTGGAGATGCCCAGACATCAGTTAATATCCAGTCACTGACTGGTAACATAACAAATAATGGTAGTGCCTACACACCAGGTTTTTACCAAGGTGTTAACTTTTCATTCGTAAGTGGTGGTACAGAACCAACACAGACTGCTAGTGCTGACTTTAGAGTACCAGGTTGGGTAGTCAACGTAACAAATAGTGGTAGCGGATATACAGACGGACAATATGATTCAGTAAGTGTTTATAATAACCCAACACAGACATTTACTGTTACAGTAATATCAAATCCTGGTTCACCTCCTCCTGACAATGTATATGTCATAGATGGTAGTACACAAGCGGCTCTCACTATGGTTGAGGGTAATACTTATCGTTTCGACCAAAGTGATTCATCTAACTCAGGACACCCAATTACTATGGGTAGAGAAGATGGTGGAACTCTTAATACTGATATCGTTTCAATCTCTGTAGGAACACCTGGCACAGCAGGGGCATACACTGACGTTGTATTAAGACCTGGCGTAGCAGGAGAGCCAGCAGATTATATCTGCACCAGTCATGCTAACATGGGTGCTAGTATTACTATTAACTCTGGTTCAGCAGGACAATATGGTACAGGATTATCAATAGACGTTACTGTTGAAGGTGGACAGATTACAGAAGTCTTTAGTAACGCACAAGGTGAAAATTATAATGTAGGAAACCAAATCCAAGCAAGAGTAGATGATATAGGTGGTACTGGAAACGGTCTTGCTATGCAGTTGACTGCTAATACAACTGTCATAACCGAAGTAACTAATATTAGTCTTGATGGAGGACCTTATACTGTAGGAGACGTTCTTTCTGTAGACTCAGGAGATGTTGGTGGTAGTGGTTCTGGATTCCAGTATACTGTCACTAAGGTTGGTTTCATTAAAGATGTAACCATCTCTGATGGTGGTTTTGGATATAATGTAGGACAAACATTAATACCAACTGTCTCTGGTAATGAATCAGGACCTGCTACAACTGGTAACCCATTCCAGTTAACAGTAGGTGGTGTAACAAGTGCTGATAGATTTGAGTTTACACATGACTCTGCTATTATATCTGACTCATTTAAGGTAGCTGGTACCAAAGATCCAACCCTATATGAGGGTACATTAAGTATTGGTAAACAAGCAACAGTCTTCCAAGTAGAAGGTGAGTTTGGACATATAACAACAGCTGGTAATATTACTGCTGAGGGCGACTTAGTAGTCAAGGGTAATATGACTCTTGGTGATGAAGCTGTTGATACAATATCAATCACAGGTACCCAGACTGTAACTGGTGATACTACACAGACAGGTAACTTAACTCTAGAGGGTGATCTAACACAGACCGTAGGTAATGTAGCACTTACAAATGTAACAGCAAATCTTGCTGATGGTACAGCAGCTGCTCCAAGTTTAAATTTCGCAACTTCACTCACAACAGGTCTCTTCCACAAAAATCCTGATGAGTTTGGTATATCAATAGCGGGCGTAGAGAAGGCAGTATATGGTACATCTTTCAATATAGGAAATGATTTCCAAGTTGGTGTTGATACAACAACTGCTAGTCCTGTATTGAAAGTTGATGTTGCTAACGCAACCATTATTACTGGTACATCTGCTAAAGGTTTACAAATTAATAATGACGCATCTATAGAGGCGATTGGTACTGATGCTGATGTAGACCTTACATTGACACCTAAAGGAAGTGGTGGTGTATCATTCACAGGTGCTTCTGGTAGATATTTCTACATTAAGAACGGTAGTACAAATGTTCTATCAGTAGACATGTCTACAGGTGACCTTGAGTCAACTGGTTACTTACAGTCAGGTGGTAGATTAAAGATTACAGACAGCACCTTACAGAACACTGCTGCGGGTGTACAAAATAGTTTTGGACAAATCCTAACCTTAGATACATCTGGAACTGGTACTACATTTACTGATGGTACATTTACAAATGTAGCAATCACAGCAACAGGAACTGGAAAAGGATCTGGTGGTACAGTTGATGTCACAGTCGTAAGTAGTGCTATCACATCTGTTGTAGTCAACACAGGTGGTAAAGATTATGTTGCGGGAGATTCCGTAACTCTTGATCCTGCTATCATAGGAACTGATGCTGTACAAACTGTTAGTATCACTGACGTAGCGGGTACAGGTATTGTATTAAAACCACAGGTTGCTAGAAACATCCTCTGCGATACTACTGGTACATTAGTAGTTCCAGTTGGAGACACAAATAACAGACCAGCTGCTGACGATACCTACCTTGGTGGTATCAGATACAATACTACAACATCACAGTTTGAAGGATATAATGGTATCGACTACGTATCACTTGGCGGTGTACGTGACGTTGACCAAGATACTTACATATTAACTGAGGTATCACCTGGTTCTGACGAAGATACATTTGAGTTTTATGCTCAAGGAATTAATAATCTATCGCTTGATAAAGATAAACTTACAATAAGAACTGCTAAGTTATTTGATGTAGAAGGCACTCTTACTCTTAATGGTACAGTTGGTCAAGATACATTAGACGTTCAAAGAAAAGGTACATCACTATTCAAGGTTAGAGGTAGTAAGGACGCTGAAATAGTTGGTGGTTTCTTCATGAAACATCAGCTTGTTTCTGGTACTATTGCTACTTTTGACGATGGTACACTTGGTGCCAACGCAGGAACATTCAATGCTAGTGTCGATGCTTATGATCCTTCAGCAACATTTACAGGTGTAGCTGGTGTATCTGAGTTCGCAGGATCAGGTGCTACATTTGATATTTCCACCGACGCTAATGGTAGTATAACAACTATCACCGTCAACACAGGTGGTGTTAACTTTGAGATTGATGAAGTCATCACTATCGGTGGTGGTCTACTTGGTGGTACGGCTGGTACTGATGTAACATTCACTGTTCGCACATTAAGTAACTCTGATATTGCTCACGGTAAGATCAGTGCTTTACAGAGTGAACTTCGTTTCAATATGAACGGTGACAAGCAATTCTTGTCATTAGATTCTAGTGGTGCGAAGGCAGGACTTAAGGTCAATAGAAATTATGAAGTTGGTGGAGATGCAGATTACCTAACAGTCCTAGATTCTACTGCTACATTTGTTGAGTTAGATTCAGCAAGAGTAGAGGGTGGAGTTATCTCATCATTCACTACTAACACATCTATCGTACAGTTTGATAAGACACAGTTTAAGGGTGGTAAGACACTTATTACTCTTGAAAGTAATGATGGTAAAGTTCATATGCTTGAGGTCACATCTATATGTGGAGCATCAGGTACAGTGGCACATGCTACCATTACAAACTCTATCACATCTGATAATGATCTAATGGATGCTACAGTCGGTCTTGCCGCTGATAATGTAACTATTTCATTAGTAAAATCTGCCCAAGCTTCCAGTTCAACAACTTTCACAGGAAGGTTCACTACAACTAAGGTTAAGGTATAAATAATCGAAGGTAACCCTACACCATGGCAACAAAAAACTTCTCATCAATAGGCGGGTTCGGAGTCGGTTCAACAGAGGTATTAAATCCTCAACTTGAACTGAAGAACATCTCAGCAATTCACATGGTTGCTGATGATTTCACAGATGCATCTAATGACATCTTTATTACAAAGAGAACAACAGATCCAAATAACAACTTACTTCGTTTAAGTTTTGATGGAAGTACAAACACATCTACCAATACACCTCCTTTAGGTCACAACAGTGTGGCATTTGTGAAGGCAAAGGTATTTGGTCAAGAGATTACCAACAACATTTATGTTTTTGCGTCAGCATTTGACGCTGTGATTACAGTGGACACCAATGGTGTTCCCACACTCCAAGCACAGTATGAAAATGTCATACATGAGCATCTACCTGGTGTAGAGACATGGACTGTGACTCCTGTAGCGTTCCAGATAGGAAGTAACGCATTCTTTAGTTTTGATGTTGAAGCAGTTTCGACTGTATCAACTGTGAAGTGGATTGGTATCATTGATATCACTAAAGTATCAACAGATTAAACTGGATTAAAAGATGACACTTAGGCAGAGTTCTTCGCAACAGAGAATAGAAGGTACAGGTCTAGTCCCTCAAGGACCGTGGACAAGTGCTTCGTATGGTCGTGCTAACGGAATAGTAACTGTTACATCTATTGCTCATAAGTTAAACGATGACGATCTCTTATATGTAAAACCTGGTGAGGATAGCTTACTAAGAACTTTTGCGGCTGGAAATTATAATATTGTAGTAGTAGACGAAGATACATTCACAATAGCGGGTACAGGTACAACCTTTATCTCAGCTGCCACATCAATATCATATAGATCTGTTAGATCTCTAACACTCAATGCTTCTGATTCTCTACAACTTAGCATTGGATCAGGTGCTAACGAAGAAGATGCTGTATTCATAACAAAGAGTGATACTGGTAACGTTCGTGTTGGTATCAACAACACCAACCCTGAGTTTGACTTAGACGTAGAAGGTCAGATCAGAACTACAAGATCTATCATCTCAGATACTGCTCAAATTAGAAACCTAGACGTTACTAACGAGTTTGTTACTAAGGGACTAGACCTTAGAGGTCCTAACTTAATTAACTTTGAGGAG
>Ga0160422_10002360_pt1 | contig 11817 bp, 24 predicted proteins | sample Fk160mmetaG_FD_108192 | JGI IMG/M metagenome (GOLD analysis project Ga0160422, IMG submission 108192) | Marine microbial communities from the Central Pacific Ocean - Fk160115 60m metaG | ecosystem: Environmental > Aquatic > Marine > Oceanic > Photic zone | place: The Central Pacific Ocean... | reverse complement strand
TATGATCTTATTAATGCAAACAAATTAATGTTCGTTGAGTCTTCAATTAAATTTTTAGAAAAAAATTATAAAAAATAAATTAATGAATATTTTAATAAAACCAGTAATTACTGAAAAAATGACAGCTGAAGCTGAAAATCTAAATCGATATGGTTTTGTAGTAAATAGATATGCAAATAAAATAGAAATTAAAAAAGCAGTAGAAGAAACCTATGGTGTAACTGTTGATTCAGTCAGAACTATGGTTTGTATAGGAAAGAAAAGAACCAGAGGGACAAAATCTGGTTTCATATCAGGTAAAACAAAAACTTTTAAAAAAGCAATTGTTTCCTTAGTAGAAGGCGACACTATTGATTTTTATAGTAATATTTAATTAGAGGAAAATGCCAGTAAGAAAATTAAAACCAAATACTCCTGGACAAAGACATAAAGTCGCTAGGTCTTTTGATGAAGTTACAACCTCGAAACCAGAAAAAAGTCTACTTGTTAAACAAAAAAGAACTGGTGGAAGAAATGACAGAGGTAAAATGACTATAAGACATGTTGGTGGTGGACACAAACAAAGATATAGAATCATAGATTTTAAAAGAAATAAGTTTGATATTCCAGGAAAAGTCGCTACTATTGAGTATGATCCAAATAGAACTGCATATATCGCTCTATTAAATTACTCCGATGGTGACAAGAGATATATTATATCTCCTGAGGGTCTAAAAGTTGGTATGCAATTGTTATCCGGGGAGAAATCTCCTATAAACATAGGAAACACTTTACCTCTTGCAAATATTCCGTTGGGAACATTAATTCACAACATAGAACTAAAGCCACGTCAAGGTGGGATTTTGGTTCGAAGTGCAGGTTCTTATGCTCAGTTGATGGCTAAAGATGGGAAATATGCAACTATAAAATTAGCTTCTGGAGAAATTAGACAAATATTAATGACATGTTTGGCTACTATTGGAACTGTTTCTAACTCACAGAATCAATTACAAGTCTCTGGAAAGGCCGGAAGAAGAAGATGGTTGGGAAGAAGACCAAGAGTTAGATCAACAGTTATGAATCCTGTAGACCATCCAATGGGAGGTGGAGAAGGAAAACACTCTGGAGGTATACCAAGATCTAAGAATGGTATTCCTGCTAAAGGGTATAAAACAAGAAACAAGAAGAAGTATTCTGATAAATATATAATTGAAAGAAGAAAAAAGAAATAAAAAGCTATGGCTAGATCATTAAAAAAAGGACCTTATATTCATTATAAGTTACAAAGAAAAATTGATTCAATGAATGAATCAGGTAAGAACTCTGTAATTAAAACATGGTCAAGAGCTTCAATGATTTCCCCTGATTTTGTTGGGAAAACTATTGCAGTTCATAACGGGAGACAATTTATTCCTGTTTTCATTACTGAAAATATGGTTGGTCATAAATTAGGTGAATTTTCTCCTACAAGAACCTTTAGAGGACATGGAGGAAATAAAAAGAAATAAATATGGGTGCAAGAAAAAGAATTAAGGCAAATGCAATGAAAGAAGCGAGAAAGAACATCGCTTTCGCAAAATTAAATAACTGTCCAACATCTCCAAGAAAGATGAGGTTAGTAGCTGATCTTATCAGAGGTATGGATGCAGATAAGGCTTTAGCCCAATTAAAGCTTAATCCCAAAGAAGCATCTGGAAGGATGGAGAAGTTACTTCTTTCTGCTCTAGCAAACTGGGAAGTAAAAAATGAAGATAAAAGAATTGATGAGAGTAATTTATATATATCAGAGATAAAAGTAGATTGTGGCAGGATGCTTAAGAGAATTCAGCCGGCTCCTCAAGGAAGAGCACATAGAATAAGAAAAAGATCAAACCATGTAACTATAGTGGTTGACAGTAGAAATACAGATAATAATTAATATGGGACAAAAAACAAATCCAATTGGCAATAGACTAGGTTACATCCGAGGATGGGAATCTAACTGGTTCGGTGGAAATAACTTTGGTGATAAATTAGCTGAAGATGATAAAATCAGAAAGTATTTAAAAATCAGATTATCAAAAGCTAGTATATCTAGAATTGCTATAGAAAGAACTTTAAAAGTTGTTACTATTACTATTCATACATCCAGACCAGGAATTATTATTGGAAAAGGAGGCCAAGAAGTGGAGAATCTTAAACAAGAAATAAAGAAAATTACAGCAAAGGAAATACAGATAAATATTTTTGAAGTAAAAAGACCCGATTTAGAATCAACATTAGTAGCCAATAACATAGCGAGACAAGTTGAAGGAAGAATTTCATATAAAAGAGCAATAAAAATGGCTATTGCTTCAACAATGAGAATGGGAGCCGAGGGCATAAAGGTACAAATTTCTGGAAGATTGAACGGAGCTGAAATGGCTAGATCTGAAATGTACAAGGATGGAAGAACTCCACTTCATACATTCAGAGCTGATATTGACTATGCTTTAGCTGAAGCTCTAACTCAGTATGGTTTAATTGGAATAAAAGTATGGATTTGCAGAGGAGAGGTTTATGGAAAAAGAGATTTGATGCTTCATTTCAAGTCCCCAAAAGGCGCCAAGAAGGGAGTAAACAATATGAGACCTAAAAGAAAAAGGTCATAATTTTAAAGATAAGGTAAAATGTTACAACCAAAAAAAACAAAGTATAGGAGAATGCAGAAGGGCAGAATGAAAGGAAATGCCCAGAGAGGTCATCAGTTGGCTTTCGGTACTTTTGGAATTAAAGCATTGGAGGAATGTTGGATCACTGCTCGTCAAATAGAGGCGGCTCGTATAGCCGTAACTCGTTACATGAAAAGACAAGGACAGGTGTGGATAAGAATATTCCCTAGTAAACCGATTACAAAAAAGCCAGCTGAAGTACGAATGGGTAAAGGTAAAGGAGCACCAGAATATTGGGCGGCAACAGTTAACCCGGGAAGAATTATGTTTGAAATTGATGGAGTTGATTTTGATACTGCTAAAGAAGCTTTGAGATTAGCCGCACAAAAGCTCCCTATTACAACTAAATTTATTGTTAAGAGAGACTTTATAGCAAAAAAGAAATAAATGAAAGCAAATATTTTAAAGGATACCCCAAAAAATGAACTGTTAGATATGCTATCATCTGAAAAAGAAAAGCTATCTAAAATGAAAATGAGTCATGAGGTGTCACCATTAGAGAACCCAAAGTTAATTACTAGTACAAAAAAAGTAATTGCTAGAATTATGACAGAGCTCTCTATTAGAAGAATAAAAGATTAGAATAATTTAACATTAATGGAAAGAAATTTAAGAAAAGAAAGAATTGGTGTAGTTTCTTCAAACAAAATGAACAAATCTATTGTAGTTTTAGTTGAAAGAAAGGTTAAGCATCCTCTTTATGAAAAATTTGTAAAAAAGTCTACCAAATTTATCGCTCATGATGAAGAAAATACTTGTAATGTTGGAGATACTGTCAAGATTATGGAAACAAGAAAATTGAGCAAGAATAAAAACTGGAGATTAGTTGATATAATAGAAAGAGCTAAATAATGATACAACAAGAATCAAGAATAAAAGTAGCTGATAACAGCGGCGCAAAGGAAGTATTATGTATTAGAGTACTTGGAGGTACTGGTAAAAGGTATGCCTCTGTTGGAGATAAAATTGTCGCTACTGTAAAGACTGCGACCCCATCGGGTAATGTAAAAAAAGGACAAGTGGTAAAGGCGGTAATGGTGAGAGTAAAAAAGGAAATCAGAAGAAAAGATGGTTCATACATTAGATTTGATGATAATGCTTGCGTTATAATTGATGAAAGTGGACAAATGAAAGGAACTCGTGTTTTTGGTCCAGTGGCTAGAGAGTTAAGAGACAATGATTTTATGAAAGTAGTATCACTAGCACCTGAGGTTTTATAAAAAAATAAAGATGACAAAGTTAAAATTAAAGAAAGACGATACAGTTATAGTTATATCTGGAACTTCAAAGGGAAAACAAGGTAAAATTATAAAAGTAATACCATCCTCTAATAGGGCAATTGTTGAAGGTGTAAATATGGTTTCCAGACATACTAAACCAAACGCTGCTAACCCACAAGGAGGTATCTTGAAACAAGAATCTCCAATAAATATTTCTAACCTTATGTTAGTTGATCCTAAATCAGGAAAACCTTCAAAGATAGGAAGAAAGAGAGATGACAAAACAGGTAAATTAGTTAGATTTGCAAAAAAATCAGGAGAAGTAATAAAATAATGAAATATATACCAAATTTAAAAAAGAAGTATACAGAACAGATTGTTCAAAACTTGAGTCAAAAATACAAATCAGTAATGCAGGTCCCTAAGCTAGAAAAAATTTGTTTGAATCAAGGTTTGGGTTCAGCTAGTTCTGATAAGAAACAAATTGAGTCAGCTCAAAAAGAAATGACAATTATTACAGGTCAAAAGGCCTTAATTACTAAGGCTACAAAAGATATTTCAAATTTTAAGTTAAGAAAGGGAATGCCTGTTGGAGTTATGGTTACCCTCAGAGGTGATAAAATGTATGAATTTTTAGAAAGACTAATTACATCCACATTACCACGAGTTAGAGATTTCCAAGGTTTAGAATCTAAAGGTTTTGATGGTAGAGGAAATTATACAATGGGAATAAAAGAACAAATAGCGTTTCCTGAAATAAGTATTGATAAAGTTAATAAAATTACTGGAATGGATATCACATTTGTTACAAGTGCAAAGTCAGATGATGAAGCTTTAGCGCTTTTAAATGAGTTTGGTTTACCGTTTAAAAATAAATAATTATATGGCAAAAGAATCAATGAAAGCCCGTGAGGTTAAAAGAGCAAAATGTGTTGAAAGATACGCTGAGAAGAGAGCTGCATTAAAAGCGGCTGGAGATTATGAAGGTCTTCAAAAACTTCCAAGGAATGCCTCCCCAATCAGAATGCATAACAGATGCAAGATTACTGGTAGACCTAAGGGTTATATGAGACAATTTGGTATCTCTCGTGTAAAGTTTAGAGAAATGGCAAATTTTGGTTTAATTCCAGGTGTAAAAAAAGCGAGTTGGTAATAAATAAATAAAGAATAGATATGTTTACAGATCCAATATCAGATTATTTAACTAGACTGAGAAATGCTCAAAAAGCTGGGCATAAAGTGGTAGATATTCCTGCTTCAAATATGAAGAAATCGATTACTGAAATATTATATGACAAAGGATATATTCTAAGTTACAAGTTTGAAGATAATATAAATCATCAAGGAAATATCAAAATAGCTTTAAAGTATAACTCAAAAACACCAGCAATAAAGAAATTGATAAGAGTTAGTAAGCCAGGCCTTAGAAAGTATGCTAACAAGGAAACTATGCCAAGGGTAATAAATGGTTTAGGTGTGGCAATTTTATCAACTTCAAAAGGAGTTATCACTGACAAAGAAGCAAGAGATTTAAATGTTGGTGGTGAAGTAATATGTTATGTATATTAAAAAAAGAAAATTAAAATGTCAAGAGTAGGAAATAGTCCAATAAATTTTTCTGAAGGAACAATAGTTTCTGTTACGAATAATATTGTAACTGTAAAAGGAAAGCTTGGAGAGTTATCTCAGAGCATAGATCCTTCCATTACAGTTTTAGTTAATGAAAACGAGATAATTCTATCAAGAGATTCCGAAGAAAAACAAGTAAGATCTTTTCATGGATTATATAGATCTCTCATATCTAACATGGTTGAAGGTGTAGAAAAAGGTTTTGAAAAGAAATTAGAATTAGTAGGTGTTGGTTACAGAGCTGCTAATCAAGGGCAGAAATTAGATATCTCTGCAGGATTCTCACATAACATAGTTTTTGAAATTCCTAGTGAGGTCAAGTTGGAAACAGTCTCTGAAAAAGGACAACCTCCAGTGGTAATCTTGAAATCGATAGATAAACAATTAATTGGAGCTGTAGCTGCAAAGATTAGATCTATTAGGAAACCAGAACCATATAAAGGTAAGGGTATCAGATATGCAGGAGAATATATTCGAAGAAAAGCAGGTAAAACAGCTGCGAGCTAAAATATAAGAAAAATGAAACAATCAAGAAAAGATAAAAGACAAGGAATCAGATATAGAATTCGTAAAACAATTAGTGGTAGTACGGAAACACCAAGACTAGCAGTATTTAGATCTAATAGACAGATATACGCTCAGTTAATTGATGATTCAAACGGAACTACAATTGTATCCGCTTCTTCCACAGAAAAATCTATTACTGATAAAAATATAAGTAAAATTGAAAAAGCTAAATTAGTCGGATCTCTAATCGCAGAAAAAGCTAAAGAAGCTGGAGTCAGTTCTGTAAAATTTGATAGAGGTGGTTTTTTATATCACGGAAGAGTCAAATCTTTAGCAGATGCTGCTCGTGAAACAGGACTAAAATTCTAATATACAGATATGTTAAAATTACTAGAAAATAAAAGAGTAAAAGCTTCTTCTGATATCGAATTAAAAGATAGATTAGTAGGAGTTCAAAGAGTTGTAAAAGTAACCAAAGGAGGAAGAGCTTTCGGATTTTCAGCTATTGTTGTCGTTGGGGATGAAAAATCTATTGTTGGAATCGGACTAGGAAAATCAAAGGATGTTTCTACTGCGATTGCCAAAGCAGTAGATTCAGCTAAGAAAAATTTAGTCAGAATTCCAGTAATCAATGGAACTATACCACATGAACAATTATCTAAGTTTGGTGGTTCTCAGGTGTTAATAAAGCCAGCATCTCATGGAACAGGAATAAAAGCTGGAGGTGCAATGCGGGCAGTTATTGAAAGTGCTGGAATTAAGGATGTATTAGCTAAATCTAAAGGTTCTTCAAATCCACATAATCTTGTTAAAGCGACTTTAAAAGCTCTTTTGGAATTAAGAGATGCTAGAACTGTAGCAAATCAAAGAGGCGTAAGTTTAGAAAAAGTATTTAGAGGCTAATCGAAAAGAAAATGGAAAAGATTAAGATTAAACAAATAAAAAGCAGAATTGGTCGTCCTAAAGACCAGAAAATGACTTTGGACGCATTAGGACTAACTAAAATGAATAAAATAGTTGAACATAATGTTACTCCTCAAATTTTAGGAATGGTTAATAAAGTTAAACACTTAATAACATTAGTAGAAAAGTAAGAAATGGAATTACATAATTTAAAACCTGCAGAAGGTTCCATAAAAAAAGGAAAAAGAATTGGTAGAGGTGAGGGATCAAAGAGAGGAGGAACTTCTACCAGAGGACACAAAGGTGCAAAATCGCGATCAGGATATTCTAAAAAAAGTGGTTTTGAAGGAGGTCAACAACCTTTACAAAGAAGGGTACCTAAATTTGGATTTACAAGTCCTAATAGAAAAGAATATTTAGGAATTAATTTAGATAGATTACAAGAATTAATTACTAATAAAAAAATAAAAGGTGCTATAACAAAAGAAGTATTAGTAAATAACGGGATGGCATATAAAAATGATTTAATAAAAATTTTAGGAAGAGGTAAATTAACTTCTAAAATAAATATCACAGTTCATGCTTACTCGGTTTCTGCAAAAGCCGCAATTGAGAAAGTTGGTGGAACAGCAAATGTCATCACAAATACTGTTAGTGAATAGTTAATACAATGAGGAAACTTATACAAACCATACAAAATATCTGGAAGATTGAAGATCTTAAGAACAGGATTTTAATGACACTAGCATTCATCGCTATTTATAGATTTGGTTCTTTTGTTGTTCTTCCAGGTATAGATCCGAGTGCTTTACAAGAATTATCCAGTAGAACTGAAGATGGATTATTAGGTTTATTGAATATGTTTACAGGTGGATCTTTTGCCAAAGCATCTGTATTTGCTCTTGGTATAATGCCTTATATTTCAGCATCTATTGTTATTCAGCTATTAGGAATGGCTATCCCTTATTTTCAAAAGCTGCAGAGAGAAGGTGAGAGCGGTAGAAGGAAAATAAATAATATCACTAGGTATTTAACAATTGCTATTACAGGTCTTCAAGCACCTGGATATCTTGCCACTATGGTTCCTCAAGAAGCGATAATATTATTTACTAATTCTCCTTTTCTATTTAAGGTTTACGCTAGTGCTATACTTGTAACAGGTACTCTTTTTGTAATGTGGTTAGGAGAAAAAATCACTGATGGTGGGGTAGGTAATGGGATTTCATTATTGATTATGATAGGTATAATCGCTTATTTACCTGTATCTCTTAAGGATGAATTTATTCAAGCATTAGAAACACAGTCAGGTGGATTAGTCGCGTTTTTATTAGAAATGGTTATATTAGTTATTGTAATAGGTTTATGTATTTTATTAGTACAAGGTACAAGAAGGATTCCAGTTCAATATGCAAAGAGAGTTGTAGGAAATAAACAATACGGTGGAGTTCGACAATTTATTCCTCTCAAAGTAAATGCAGCTGGAGTAATGCCAATAATCTTTGCACAGGCTATTATGTTTATTCCAGTTACAGTAGCTCAAGCAACTGGTAGTGAATCTATCCAAGGATTTTTCGCACCACTAGCTGATTATACAGGATTTTGGTATAATTTCATGTTTTTTATTTTGTGTGTAGTATTCACATATTTTTACACGGCTATTACTGTAAATCCAAAACAGATGGCTGAAGATATGAAGAGAAATGGTGGTTTTATTCCAGGTATAAAACCAGGAAGAAAAACTGCTGAGTATTTGGATAATATAATGTCAAGGATAACTCTTCCTGGTTCTTTGTATTTAGGTATAATTGCTATACTTCCTGGAATAGTTTTAAATATAAAACCAAGTATGTCTCCTGGATTTGCTCAATTTTTTGGAGGCACATCTTTGTTAATTATGGTTGGAGTTGTATTAGATACACTTCAACAAATTGAGAGTCATTTGTTAATGCGTCATTATGATGGATTAATGGAAAAAGGGAAAATTAAAGGAAAATCTTCTGGAAGTATGATGTGATGATACATTATAGATCGGAAGATGAGATTGATTTAATAAGAGAAAGTTCTTTACTTGTTGCTAAAACTCACGCGGAGATATCAAATTTGATAAAACCAGGAGTTACCACTCTTCAACTAGATAAAATTGCTGAGGAGTTTATTAAAGATAATGGGGGTTTACCCGCATTTAAAGGATACAGTGGATTTCCAAATACACTTTGTGCATCTAAAAATGAACAGGTCGTTCACGGAATTCCAAACAACAATCCTCTAAATGATGGAGATATTATTTCTATTGATTGTGGAGTTGTTATGAACGGATATTATGGTGATTCTGCATACACATATGAAGTAGGAGAGGTTTCTAAAATGATAAAAGATTTATTAACTAGGACTAAACAATCTTTATACAAAGGAATTGAACAAGCAGTTTCAGGTAACAGACTTGGAGATATAGGATTTGCTATACAAAATTATGTAGAAAAATTTGGATATGGAGTTGTAAGAGAAATGGTTGGTCATGGAATTGGAAAAAGTTTACATGAGGAACCCCAAGTACCAAATTATGGAAGGAAAGGAAATGGTATAATGTTAAAAGAAGGTTTGGTTATTGCAATTGAGCCAATGATTAATCTGGGTACAAAAAGAATAAAACAACATTCAGATGGATGGACAATAATTACCGCAGACAAAAAATGTTCAGCACACTTTGAACATACTGTTGTTGTAAGAAAAGGAAGAGCTGAGGTTTTATCAAGTTTTGAAGAAATAGAAAAGATAATAAATAAATAAAAATGGCGAAACAAGCAAACATAGAATTAGACGGTACGATAACGAAAGCTTTATCGAACGCAATGTTTCATGTTGAGTTAGAAAATGGTCATATTGTAACAGCTCATATTTCTGGAAAGATGAGAAAGTTTTATATAAAATTGTTACCAGGAGATAAAGTAAAAATGGAAATGAGCCCATATGATCTAACAAAAGGAAGAATAACATATAGGTACTAAAAAAAAAAATTATGAAAGTACGTGCATCTGTGAAAAAAAGAAGCGAAGATTGTAAAATCGTTAAGAGAAAAGGGAGAGTTTATGTAATTAATAAAAAGAACCCTAGATTTAAACAAAGACAAGGTTAATAAATTATGGCAAGAATTAAAGGTATAGATTTACCAAAAAACAAAAGAGGAGTTGTAGGCTTAACTTACATTTACGGTATTGGTTCGTCATATTCAAAAGATATTTTAAACAAAGCTAAAGTATCACACGATAAGAAAATTCAAGAATGGACTGATGATGTGGTTAATTCAATTAGAAATATAATTGGAGAAGAATACACTGTTGAAGGTGAGTTAAGATCAGAAACTCAAATGAACATTAAGAGATTAATGGACATTGGATGTAATAGAGGAATTAGACATAGGGTTGGGTTACCTCTCAGAGGTCAGAAAACCAAAAATAACTCAAGAACCAGGAAAGGAAAAAGAAAAACAGTTGCTAACAAAAAAATTGCTGCTAGATAAGAATTAAAATTATATAATCAATGGCAAAAACAGTTAAAAAGAAAAGAAAAGTTAAAGTAGAATCTGCTGGACAGGCTCATATTCAGGCTACTTTTAATAATATTATTATTTCACTTACAAATCTAAGTGGACAGGTAATAGCATGGTCATCAGCTGGAAAAATGGGATTTAAAGGTTCTAAGAAAAATACCCCTTACGCAGCTCAGATGGCAGCTGAAGATTGTTCAAAAGTTGCTTTTGAAGCTGGACTAAGAAGAGTTAAGGTTTTTGTAAAAGGCCCTGGAGCAGGAAGAGAATCTGCCATCAGAACTATACATAACACAGGTATTATTGTTTCGGAAATTGTTGATGTTACACCATTACCTCATAATGGTTGTCGTCCTCCGAAAAAGAGAAGAGTTTAATTAATTAATTGATAAAAAGAAATGGCAAGATATAGAGGCCCTCAAACAAAAATTTCTAGAAGATATGGTGAACCACTTTTTGGCCCAGACAAAGTTTTAGAAAGAAAAAATTACCCTGCTGGACAACATGGCGCTAACAAAAGAAGAGGTAAGCAATCAGAATATGGAGTTCAGTTACAAGAAAAACAGAAAGCTAAATTTACTTACGGAATTTTAGAAAAACAATTTTCTAATCTTTTTAAAGAAGCTTTAAGAAGAAAAGGTATCACTGGAGAAATATTATTGCAGTTATGCGAAACTAGGTTAGATAATGTAGTATTCAGACTAGGGATAGCTCCTACTAGAAGATCTGCAAGACAATTAGTTTCTCACAAACATATTTTATTAAATGGCGATATATGTAATATCCCATCAGCATCTCTAAAGGTTGGAGATACAATAAGTGTTAGAGAAAAATCTAAATCTTTGGAGACTATAACTACCTCTCTTTCAGCAAATATCCAATCAAATGATTGGTTAGAGTGGAATGCTGATTTAATGATAGGTACTATTAAAACTCTCCCCGAAAGGAGTCAGATTTCTGAAAATATCAAGGAACAACTAATTGTTGAACTTTACTCTAAATAAAAATTTTAATATAAAAGAATAAAAATATGCCAATTTTGAATTTTCAAAGACCAGATGAAGTAGTAATGTTAGATTCAGTTAAAAATGAGGGACAATTTGAATTCCGCCCTTTAGAGCCTGGATATGGTTTAACTGTAGGGAATGCATTAAGAAGAGTTTTACTTTCATCTTTAGAAGGATTTGCTATTACATCAATAAAAATTAGCGGAGTTGATCATGAATTTACTACTATTGATGGAATTGTTGAAGATGTTACAGAGATAGTTTTGAATCTTAAACAAATTAGATTTAAACAACAGATTGAAGATGAGAACACTGAAAAAGCCATCATGAAAATTTCT
>Ga0160422_10002359_pt1 | contig 11818 bp, 11 predicted proteins | sample Fk160mmetaG_FD_108192 | JGI IMG/M metagenome (GOLD analysis project Ga0160422, IMG submission 108192) | Marine microbial communities from the Central Pacific Ocean - Fk160115 60m metaG | ecosystem: Environmental > Aquatic > Marine > Oceanic > Photic zone | place: The Central Pacific Ocean... | reverse complement strand
GATTTGTCCGGGGCCGCAAGTGTACTTCTTCAATAAATTTAAGACCATGCCGGACCCACTCACGATAATGACCGCCGAGACCTCTCCGGTACGCCTCCGCGTAGTTGAAGATAAAACGCGCAGACGAGACAAGGTGTCGCGACTTTTTATCGAAAATCGACCCATCATCTTGAAAATTTTGAAAGAAACCGCCGCTTTTATCTAATACAATCGGCTCATAAAATTGCAGTATCGAACGAGTGTGATCTTCAAGAAAATCTAAACAGTGAAACTTCATCGCTTGCTCCGGCTCTGAAACCAGCTATGTATCTTTTTTGTAATGAGCGTGAAACCTATCGACGCCTTTGCATTCGGATCTTCTTCCCCTTCTAGCAGAAGATGGTGCAACCAGCGAATTCTTTGTATCGGGTTCAAGATCATCATCAACAAAAGCGAACCTGGTCTGATTAGTCGGATTCATCTGCTTTCCATTGGCCAATGACGGGGTAGATCGGCTTCTTCCATGGATGATCAGGATTTTCCATCATTAACTCGATAAATACTGGTACCAAAGAGGCCAGAATTTCAGAACCATCTCGGACTTGTGCGCGGTTGATTGCTCCCGCCCAGGTTGACCCGCCGTGTATAATCTGATTACGAAGAACATACAAGCGATCAAAGAGTTCATTTAGTACCCGCTCGGTATCATTCTCTGCAAGTGCCTCCTTGGCCGTCTTGACCGATAAACCTAATCTCTGTGCCCAATCATCATTTCCTTCAATGCCATTATGAAAACTCCAAAAAGGACCAAAAACATAGGGATTTTCCAGAATCAACCGGATCTCATGAGGAAACCGAGTCCACACGAGGTGATTAACGCGATCACCCTGATCAAACGACAAAAGGGTACTCAAAAAACTCTTGAACCGGCCTTTTTCTGAGACATGATATGCGATACCTATATCCTGCGAGTACGCAGAGTTAAACGCGATCCACAAAAAAATAAACGAAGCGTCCGGGTCATCTTGTTCTTTTGCCGCACGCTGCAACCAACTTATAGCCCGATGAACTCTTAGGCCAAGACTGTCTTGAAACCCACCTCTCAACACACGCTGTTTCTCTTTAAGGTGATTCGCTTCCGATTCGGTAATCAAGCTTACTCTCCCTGTCAAAACCGGGAGTTTACCTTGTTGTAGTGCAAACAGAGAGCGTCTGCATCATCGCAAAGTGGTAGATACTTGGGATTTCGCACTTGGGTTTAGGAGTAGGGAGCTTAATGTGCCTCGGTTTTCGCACTAGCGTGCGACCGGTGGACACGTCAATCGACTGAACCCTATATTTTGGAATTTTTCGAACATCAAACGACTGCTCGCAGGCCACATTGAACTTTGAAGGTGTGTGAGGGTTGCCGTCATGATCGTAGTGATAGGTGCGGCATGCAGCCTCGGCGGGCACAGACCCCAAGACAGAAACAAAAACGCTGGCTACGACAAACCTAGTACGCATACTTAGAAGATCGGAAAAAATTTCAATTAGTTGAGCCTCATTGACTTTTTATCAGCCGAGTATGCGCCAATTACCCAGATGTAAATATGATAATCGTGCCAAGAGGGGCGAGATCGAGCCAGTCGCAACCTCAGTAATCGCTTTACCCGTGCCACATCTAAGGGCAAAAAAACCAATAAGAAACTGGATCATGCTCCAAGGTTACCTGTCGCGCCGAACGAAACTTAACAGGTCGGTCATCCTCTGGTGAGCGTCATACCGATACCGAGAGCGGCGACTCCCTGGACTGCAGTCCATTGAGACAGTCATTTAGGAAAATATATTATTTGGGGCTTATCAAGCGATCGTTTCGACAACATCCCCCGGGTTAGCGCCAAAGCGACAAAGAAGGCTCCAAGCCGTCCTCTGGCACTTACGAATCCCTTTGTCGCAGCAAAATCCGCATTTCCCACCTAACACAGAAACCACTAGCTCATGCAATCACACCGTAAAGGTTACCCGTGATCAGTCCGACCAACAGAAACCAGTCACGAACACTTAATTCTTCCAAATAAAACCTCTATCAAACCTGTTTGGAGATGTCAGGAACAGGTCTCGAATTACCCGACTCATCAAGTGCTACAAAAGTAAAACCTGCCTCGGTAACCTTTTCAGTCTCGTCACTATCCCTAGCCCTCCGCCAGGCCTCGATATGGATCTTCATCGAAGTTCTGCCTACGGACTCCAGATCAGCGTAGAGAGTGACCTCGTCTCCTACTCGCACAGGCCGCAAAAATTGAATACCTTCCACCGCAATCGTTGCCGCCCTTCCACGGGCAATGCGTGCTGCCATATTTCCAGCCGCCAGATCCATTTGGGCCATCAACCACCCACCAAAAATATCCCCGGCCGGATTTGTGTCTGCAGGCATCGCGATAGTCCTTATGGCTGGGTCTTGTTTTGGATACTCTTCATTCATGATTATTTCCTGATAGCGAGGTTTATACGCATTCCCGCTCCCCTGTCTCTTACTCAAGACACTTAGCTCCATAAGTAACTAATTGAGAGCATGCGCCTCGCCAGACTACGATAAACACTACGACGTTAGCCCCCAAAAAGAACCCGGCCTTGATCATAGAAGCAATAATAAACGGGTGTCGAATTCGTGCGATGATACGCTTAATGGGTTTCCCAGTCTTGATAAGGAAGTGTCTTTACCTTACCTATACAGAAGTTAGAATTTAACCGCTTAGCACTAACATATAAGGATCTGTATGGACTTCTCCAAAGAATCAATCTTTACCGATGCAAGGTCTCACAAAAAGTTTGGTGGAGACCAACTCTCTGAGAAGGATATCAGAGCAATTTATGAGTTAACTAAATTAGCCCCCACGGCGAACAACTCGTGCCCGCTGCGTATCGTCTTCGTAAATACCGCAGATTCCATAGAACAACTGGCGAAGTGTGCTTTAGATTTCAACCAAGAAAAAACCAGAACGGCCGGCTCCGCTGCGATTCTTGGATACGATCTAGATTTTCACAGTAAGTTTACAACCCTTGCGCCACATATGAAGCAACCTACGGCCCACTCAGACTGGCCTGTCGATCTGCTCGAACGATACGCGCTAGCAAACGCGAACCTGCAGATTGGTTTTCTGATTGCCGCGGCTCGTGCGCTAGGCTTTGACTGCGGGCCAATGGGTGGCTTTGATTCAACAGCAGTCGAGTCTCAATTCTTCGGTGACACACGGTGGAAATTTAATTGTGTCGTTTTATTGGGTCGCGGCGACGACCAAGCACTTCGTCCCCGTGCTCCAAGATTGGCTTTCGAAGACGCTTGTCGGATTATTTAGTATCACGAAAGTGTCTCACAACCGCCTCGAAACGCTCATTTGATTCTAATTTGAGGCGCTTTGCTCGAGTTGAGCCAAAACACGAAGGCCAGCCTGCGATAATGCGCTGGATAACAGGATCCGTTTCGTAGGTGAGATGACGAAGTATTTCACGGCCAGCTACTGCCTCGAGAGCGTCAACCATTCCTCGGACAGAAGTACGAATTCCCGGCAGATTCAAACCCAATGGGCTTCCCCAAACCCCGTCTGATATACCCATTACGCGGATTAGCCCATCAACCGCTTGCTTCGGGCTATTCAGCGCAACCTCCGTTTCCAGAGGTACAGGTATGTTGCTGTCAATACCCGCGAGAGGTTCACGGATCATGCCCGATAAGAAACCACTCGCCGCTTGATTCGGCCCGCCCGGCCTTACAGACACTGTCATCAGTCTCAGTGACCTAATAGAAATCAGACCACGACGTGCTAGGTCTGCATATAAGGTCTCGAGTATAAGTTTCTGAGCGCCGTAGCTATTTTGTGGATTCGGTCGGATATCATCAGTGATAACTGGAGGCAACGGAAACTCAGGCGTGCCACCATAAACGGCGAGTGAGCTGGAAAATACAAGAAGGGGTTTATTTTTCTCTTGGGCAAGACGTCGTCCGAGGGCCATGCCTGTGTTGAGGTTTACTTCAAGACCAAGCTCCAAGTCAGCCTCGCATTCGCCACTCACCGCACTAGCAAGGTGTATGACTGCATCGACACCTTCAAATATTTCGTATCGTTTTCGGATAATGGAAAGTAAATCACCTTCGATCGTCTCAATTCTCTGAACCCTGAAATGTTCGGGGATTAGCCGATCGATCACACATAGCGACTCGATAGAGACAGTGTCGCCGTTTATGACCACTCGATCAGACTCTAGCAACGCGCCTATCAGGCGTTGACCTAAAAAACCACCGCCGCCGGTTACGACAATTCTAGCCACAAGACACCCCTTTTCATTATGATGTGAGCGAAAACTGGTCTACCAGATAACCGCAACGATCGACAAGGTCAACGAGATATTAAGGAGCTCTCCTATGCAAACTCTGGTCATTGGCCTTGGGTCAATGGGCTTTGGTGCCGCCGTATCTTGCGTCCGTAGTGGTATTTCCACAACTGGATTTGACATAGACCCTGATGCGCTTGATAGATTGGAATCCGCAGGAGGCGACACCACCAAATCACTCGAGTCGATTACCAACATCGACTGTGTATTGATCTTCGTGGTGAATGCAAGCCAAGCTGAATCTGTGCTGTTCGAAAGCAATTTACTGAGCGGTTTAAATCCGGATGCCCTCGTTATCAACTGCGTGACCCTCGCTCCCTCAAAAGCAATCGAGATCGGGTCCCGGATAACTGATAAGGGTTTCCAATATATCGATGCACCTGTGAGTGGCGGTACTGCCAAGGCGTTGGAGGGACGGATGTCGATCATGGCATCGGCACCGCCCCAAGCGATGTCTAAAGCAAAACCTGTCTTTGATGCAATCTCTGAACATGTTTTCGAGTTGGGAAACGAAGCAGGACAGGGCTCGCGGATGAAATTGATCAACCAATTGCTTGCGGGAGTTCATATCGCGGCTGCGGCGGAGGCGATGAACCTCGCGGCCGGGTTAAAGATGGATTTGCATCAAGTAATCGCAGTGATCGGTAAATGCGCCGGCTCATCTTGGATGTTTGAAAACCGCGCTCCGCACATCGCTTTTGGTGACTACACGCCACTCTCAAGCGTAAACATCTTTGTCAAAGACCTGGGAATAGTGACTGAGGAGGCAGAACAAAAAAATGTCGTCACACCTCTCTCCAACGCTGCACTTGCTCTATACAAAAAAGCATCAAACTCAGGCCTTGGCGCTGAAGATGACAGTGCAATCGTCAAAGTCCTCGCGGAACAATCAGGTATAAAATTGCCCGGAACCAGCGCATGAAACTGGGTTGCATTGCCGATGACTTTACGGGAGCGACAGACTTGGCTGGGTTACTCAGGCGCACTGGTGCGTCAGTAAAGTTGCACTTTGGCTTGCCAACGAAGCCATCTGGTGGACTATCCGATATCGAAATTGTTGGACTGAAATGCCGCACTGAGCCAGTTGAAAAGGCAGTAAGAGATTGCTCTCTGGCCGCGCTTTGGTTGATTGCGGGTGGCGCCGAAAAATTGTATTGGAAATATTGTTCGACCTTTGATTCAACAAAGACTGGAAACATAGGACCTGTCGCAGAAGCAATAATGAAAATCACGCAACAAAGCCAGGTGCTCTACTGTCCGGCTTTCCCAGAAAATGGTCGATCAGTGTTCATGGGTCACCTCTTCGTGGGCGATCAATTACTGAACGAATCCAGTATGAAAGACCACCCACTGACCCCAATGGCGGACTCGAACCTAGCCCATATACTTGCCCCACAGGTCGAGGCACGGGTAGGTGTCTGGAATCGTATTGCACAAAAAAATCGGTCTCCGTTTCCGCGAGAAACCCACATCATCGGCGATGCCGTTGAATTTTCAGATCTTCAGTTTCTCGCAAGGAATACACCATCAAATGTATTGCTCACCGGCGGAAGCGCGCTGGCGATGCCATTGCCAGAGATTCTAGGAATCGCCTCTACCGAGAAGTCAGCCGATCCGGGTGTTCAAGATCGAGCGATAATACTGAGTGGCAGCTGTTCACAAATGACTCAGCAGCAGGTCGATCTCTACCGCCAGCGACATCCTAGCTATCAGATCGAGCCCGAAACCCTAGGTTCAGAGGAAATTAAAACCTGTATCTCTTGGATTAAATCGCTACCATCCGACGCGGTTCCACTCATTTATGCTACAGCATCACCTGATTCAGTGAAGGCCTCCCAAGCAGCCCTTGGTGTCACTGAAGCCGGTAAAATTGTTGAGAAAGCCATGGCTGAGATCGCAAGCGCTGCTCATCAACTCGGAAAACGACGGTTTGTAGTGGCTGGGGGAGAAACGGCCGGAGCCGTGACCCAAGCGCTCAACATTGACGAAGTCATCATTGGTCGAGAAATCTGTCCGGGAGTACCTTGGATCTTCAGTATCTCATCAGGGGATCCGGTTGCTCTGGCACTGAAAAGTGGAAACTTTGGAACTCCGGATTTTTTCAGCGATGCTCTGGCTATTCTGGGTGATTTATGAAAGACCTCAAAGAACACATCTGCGACTTCGGATTAAGCCTATACCAACGGGGACTCACACACGGAAGCACCGGTAATCTCTCAGCACGTCTCCCTGACGGTAATCTTGTGGTGACGCCGACCGGCAGCTCTCTCGGCCGTCTAACGCCTGAGTTATTGAGTGTGATCAGCCCGGACGGAAAGCTTCTATCCGGTCCCAAACCCACAAAAGAAGCACCGCTCCACCGCGCTTTTTACAATACACGAGCAGACAAGGCAGGCGCGGTTGTGCACTTGCACAGTTGCTACTCGACGGCGCTATCTCTTTTACCCTGCGACGATATAACAGATTGGTTGCCGCATCTGACGCCTTACGGGATCATGCAGCTAGGCAAAGTGCGACTGATACCCTACTTCATCCCTGGAAGCTCTGAAATTGGACGCACAATCGAAGGCCTTGCGGGGAAACATGCCGCGGTGATGCTCGCAAGTCATGGCCCAGTCGTTTCCGCAAAAACTCTTGAGGCGGCAGTCTACGCAGCAGAAGAATTAGAGGCCACAGCAAAACTTGCCTACCTGACGCGTTCACTCGAACCAAACATGCTGAGCAACGAGCAGGTGCAAGAGATAGTTAAACAATACAACGTGGAGTGGGACTGATGCCGACTTTCTCAGCGAATCTCGGATTCCTTTGGCAGGAACACCCGTTAGCTGACGCCATCCGGGCCGCACACACCGCTGGTTTCGATGCTGTGGAGTGCCATTTTCCTTACAACGAACCCATTTCGGATATTTGCAAAGCGCTTGAATCAACAGCAGTTTCAATGCTAGGACTGAATACGATACGTGGCTCACTAAATGCTGGCCTTGCGGCCCTACCGGATAAGATTCACGAGGCGAGGCAAGCGATCGAACAGGCCTTTACCTATGGGTCTCAAATGGGAGCACAGAATGTGCATGTGATGGCTGGAAAAATTACCGGTTCGGCAGCTGAAACTACTTATTTGGAGAATCTACGGTACGCGTCGGATATCGCGTCGCGACATGAAATGTCGGTATTAATCGAACCCCTCAATCCTTTCGATATGCCGGGATATTTTTTGAGAGATACTATCCAAGCATGTGAACTGATTGAAACCCTCAACTGTTCTAATGTAAAGCTGATGTTCGATTGCTACCACGTTGGTCGCACCGAGGGTGACGTGCTCGAGCGTTTTAACGCATGCTATTCATATATTGGCCACATTCAATTTGCGTCGGTTCCTGATCGTGGACCACCCGATACTGGTGAATTGGATTACGACCCTATATTCGCAGCGATCGATCGACGCGGGTGGAAGCAGCCATTAGGCGCAGAATACATAGTCAAAGGCTCCACGGAGGATACGTTAAGCTGGATGCATGGCTTCAACCATACCGAGTAAAAAATAATGCAAATAGCAATACTTGATGATTATTTTAATAGAGCAGAGTCCTTCGCTGACTGGAACTCTTCAGACGCGTTAACCTAGATACGGAAAAAGCCAGCACCATGGGTGTCACAGCGGTATCAAAATCTGAGTTATTCTCACGTTCAGATTTTGTGAGTATCCACTACAAACTCTCTGAACTTAGCAGGGGCCTAATTAGAGAAGAAGAGCTCAACTTCCTGGGGTCAGACAGTTATATCGTCAATACCTCAAGAGCGGAAATCATAGACCAGGAGGAACTTTTAAGCTGCCTAGACAAAGGTACTCTGGGGGGTTTAGCTACGGACGTTTACCAGCTAGAGCCCGTCAACAGCTCAGACAGACTTGTGGCTCACCCAAGGGTGTTGGCAACCCCACATGTCGGATACTGCACCGAAGAAACCTTCACCATTTTTTATCAGGAAATGCTCTCCGCCTTTGAGTCCTTTCAAAAGGGCTCCCCGATAAATGTTATCAGTTAGTCAGACCATGTCGTTTCCAAAAGTGGATCCCTCATCAGTCAGTCATACGCGCCTGACTCGAATCACCCCCTCTAGATTCAAAATAACGTCCAAAAGTTCGTCAGTGACCGGCTGATCTAGATCCATAATATTGTAGGCGATCTCGTTACGACTCTGGTTCACCAAATCGATAACGTTGGCGCCTGTTGCCGATATCTGCGAGAGTACGCTACTCAATACATTCGGGACATTTGAGTTAGAAAACGTTAAGCGAAAATCCGAGCCCCTAGCCATCGTTGTATCAGGTAAATTAACGGAATTTTTTATGTTTCCGTTCTCCAAAAAATCGATCAGTTGATCAGCAGCCATAACAGCACAATTATCCTCCGCCTCTCCCGTACTCGCTCCGATATGTGGCATTGGCAATACCTTCGGATGACCGATAAGTTCGGGGGTTGGAAAATCTGTCACATAGCCGCCCATCTTGCCTATGTCCAGAGCACTAATGACGTCATTTGCATCTACGATCTCCTTCCGGGCGAAGTTCAATAGCTTTACCCCGTTCCTCATTCTTGAAATGGATTCAGAGTTAATCATGTTCTTCGTCGCTTCGATTGCCGGGACATGAAGTGTTATGTAATCAGCGTCCCTTAGAAGCGCGTCGAGACTTGGCATCTTTTCAACGCGGCTAGATAACCGCCACGCTGCCTCAACCGAAATTGCAGGATCGTATCCAATAACACGCATCCCGAGATCCAAGGCCATATTAGCGACCAGCGAGCCGATTGCCCCAAGACCCACGATACCAATTGTCTTCCCGTATATTTCCGACCCAGCGAAACGTTTCTTTTCAGACTCTAATAGCGGATCAAGATCATCAGCTGTATGCCTCGCCAATCCGTCAACAAACTTTAAGCCGCCGAAGATGTCCCGCGACGACATCATCAACCCAGCGCAGATGAGTTCCTTGACCGCATTTGCGTTGGCGCCGGGGGTGTTGAAAACAACAATACCCCGCTCAGTCAACTGCGGGATTGGGACATTATTCGTACCTGCGCCGGCCCGAGCGACAGCAACCACCGTGTTGGGTAATTCGTCAGTCGTTAACTTATAACTCCTTAGCAAAATACCCGCGGGCTCTGAACTTTCCGTGGATACCGAATAGTGTGAGCTATTAAATCGAGCAAGACCAGTAGGCGATATTGCGTTGTATGTACGTATAGAAAACACTGTTCGTTTACCCTCTGCTAACGACGGTTGTATAGGCCCAATCAAGCCAATCAATCAAGAGTTTGACATCTGTTTTTTCGATGGTGGCGCCGCACCAGATTCTTAATCCGGGAGGAGCGTCCCGGTAGGCACCAATATCGAACGCAACACCCAATGTCTCAAGTAATTTCGTCATCTCTTTGACCTGATCTGGGGTAGCCTCTAGAGACAGACAAACGCTTGTGTTGGACACTGTGTTCTTATCCTGCGCTAAGAAACTCAACCAATCAGACTTACTAACGAAATCAGCGATAACTGCGAGGTTCTCTTCTGAGCGACGGATAGCCGCTTTTAGACCGCCGATAGAATCAATCCATCCGAGGGCGTCTAAATAATCCGCGACACATAACATGCTAGGTGTATTGATCGTCTCGCCCCTGAAAATACCGTCTATGACTTTACCCTTTTTTGTCAGCTTGAAGATCTTCGGTAATGGCCAAGGTGGCGTATAAGTCTCGAGACGATCCACTGCTCTCGGGCTCAGGATTAGCATCCCATGCGCGCCCTCGCTGCCCAACACTTTTTGCCAGCTAAATGTTATGACGTCTAGCTTTGACCAAGGCATCTCCATGGCGAAGACAGCCGACGTGGCGTCGCAAAAAGTTAACCCCTCCCGGTCTTGCGGTATCCAATCGCCATCCGGTACCTTGACACCTGACGTGGTTCCATTCCATGTAAACACGATATCGTTACGCTTATTGGCCAAAGATAGATCTGGAAGCACACCATAATCTGCTTCATAAATATTTACATTTGGTAGCTGCAAATCCTTGACGATGTCGTTTAGCCAAGTTTTACCGAAGGACTCCCACGCAAATACATCAACACCACGCGCTCCTAGCATCGACCACATCGCCATCTCAAATGCGCCCGTATCGGATGCGGGGACGACCCCCACCAAATAATCGTCTGGAAGACCTAACAGCCGTTTTGTCGCTTCACAAACCTCCCGCAACGCTGCTTTACCAACTGATGACCGATGAGACCGTCCCAATGTCCCTACACAGAGAGCTCGCAACTGATATCCCGGTCGCTTGGAACATGGACCGGAAGAAAAGTTTGGATTGTTTGGCTTTATCGAGGGTGCATTTGAGGTATTCACAATCTATCCAAAAAAAAAATAAATGAAGGCGCGGGAGGATAAGCTACTCAGCGCAAAGGTCAACTAAACATCAGGTTCGTTGCGCAAGAAATTTCCGATTGCTGCCATTTTTACCACCATCATCTCATTATCTGCAGCGTCTCCGGTAATTACTCGTAGTCATAGTGAGACTAAGAGCCACCGACGAGGAAGGGTCGATCACTTTTTGTGCGCCTTGAGAGATAGTTCTGAGATCTTGTCTAACGTGTAGAGCTCCGGGAAGTGTTTACGGCTCCAAAAAAGGAATCCAAGACTCATGATACCTCCAGCTAACACAGTAAGCGTGGGACCAATCAGTCCAGCTAACGCTCCTCCGCGCACATCACCCCCCTCGTTACTCGTTTGAATAAATAACATATTCACAGCCGCAACACGTCCACGCAAATTCTCAGGGGTGGCGGCCTGAACTATCCCCATTCGTATGTTGACGCTAACCATATCTGAGGCACCGTAGAAGAAAAGGGCCAGCAATGATAGGACAAAAATCTCTGAGACCGAAAACACCAGAATAGAGCTCGCGAATACAAATAGAGAGACCCAAAGCTTGACACCCGCACCGTTTATTTCATGACGTCTCGACGAGAGAAATAATCCCATCAGCACGCTGCCGATCGCCGGCATTCCTCGCATCAATCCTAGTTCCTCTGAACCTACGTGGAGGATATCCGCGGCAAATACAGGTAGTAAAACCATGACTGAACCGAGACCGACCATCAATAAATCGATAGTGAGGCCACCCAGAATTATTGGTTTATCGCGAACGTATTTGATACCAGCAAGGAGTGTCCCCAATCTATCATCTTTCTCCCGCGGAATTTTAATTGACGGGATAAAGAGATAGCCGATCAGGGTAGCGGCCGAAACTAGTGCGATGACATTATAAATCTCTCGATCTATCATCAAAATTAAATATCCGGCAATGACTGGCCCTATGATGGATGCTCCATTCCCGGTTGTACTAGACATCGCGATCGCCCTGTCCAAAAGCTCGGGCGATATGATATTCGGAAGGATGGCGTGAAGAGCAGGACCGTG
>Ga0160422_10002357_pt1 | contig 11828 bp, 10 predicted proteins | sample Fk160mmetaG_FD_108192 | JGI IMG/M metagenome (GOLD analysis project Ga0160422, IMG submission 108192) | Marine microbial communities from the Central Pacific Ocean - Fk160115 60m metaG | ecosystem: Environmental > Aquatic > Marine > Oceanic > Photic zone | place: The Central Pacific Ocean... | reverse complement strand
TTTTTCTAAAATTGACAAAAGTTTTAGCAAAGGAAATGTTTGATTTTTACCAATATTAGAAATTCTATAGGGTGCCCAACTTGTCTATGGCTTAGGATTTTTTGAGTCAAAATTTGGATTAGGTGTCGCAGGTTTATTTTTTAAACGAAAAATAATCTCTGAAACATCGCAAATGAAAGTGTAATCTCTCTTTAGGTCGCCATTATTAAAAATTTTTATTTCTTTATTCTCTATAATTGACTTTGTAAATATCATAGGAGCCATGTCTTGCCTCCCCCATGGTCCATTTACAGTAAAAAATCTTAAGCCAGTTCATTGTAGTTTGTATAAATGACTATAAGAATGGGCCATTAATTCACTGGCTTGTTTGGTCGCTGCGTATAAACTCACAGGATGATTTACATAGTCATCTTCATCAAAAGGTAAATTCTTGTTCCCACCAAAAATCAAACTACTGCTAGCGAATATAAAGTTTTTAATTTTATATTTCTTATAATTTTCAAAAATAATACCGAACCCCTCTAGGTTTGAAGTGATATAAGAATATGGATTTTCTAAAGTGTATCTAACACCTACTTTAGCAGCCAAATAAATAACTACTTTAGGGCTATATTCAGAGAAGATATCTTTTATTTTAATTGTATTTTCGATATTAGCATTAATAAATTTATAAGAAGTTTTTTCTTTAATTGAAAGTTCTTGTAAATATATTTCCCTTACCTTTTTCTGATTTACATCATAATAAGAATTTAAATTGTCAATACCAATTAAAGGATATCCTTCCTCTAATAATTTTTTTCATAAACTAAATCCTATAAATCCTGCTGAACCTTTTACTAGAATTGACATCTTTATATATCTACCCCAACTCCTATCTCCCAGACATTAAATCCAGAAGATATGGCTTCTGTTTTATTGATTATTCCTCTAGAATCAAAAATCCAAGAAGGCTTCCTCATGATTTTAATTAATTCACTAAAGTTAAGATCTCGGAACTCAGACCATTCTGTAAGAATTATGATTGCATCGGAATTGATAACTGATTCATCAATTGAATTAACCCTCTCAAAAGTACCATAATCTTTATCAGCTATATCAGAACTTTGTTTTGAAAGAAGATCGAGTTTTATTTGATCTTCGTTCACCTTTGGATCGTATATTTTTAAGTTGCAACTTTCTTCTAAGAGTTTTTTGCAAATTCCAATAGCAGGCGATTCTCTTGTGTCATTAGTGTTAGATTTAAATGCAAAACCAAGGATAGATATATTTTTCCCAGCTAATGTGCCAAATAAATTTTTGGTAATTATTTCTGGAATTCTCTTGTTTTGCCATTCATTAATATTTAAAACTTGTTCCCAGTATTCAGCAACTTTTTCTAATCCATAAAAATTAGATAAATATATCAAATTTAATATGTCCTTCTTGAAACAACTCCCACCAAAACCTGGTCCTGGTTTTAGAAATTTATTTCCAATTCTGGAGTCAGTCTCAATAGCATTGCAAACTTCTTTTATATTTGCACCAGTTTCTTCACAAAGTGCAGTTATTGAATTAATAGAACTAACCCTTTGAGCTAAAAAGGCGTTTGCAACTAATTTTGAAAGCTCGGAACTCCATAAATTTGTTTTAATTATTTTGTTGGAAGGAACCCAATTTAAATAAATTTCAGATAATTTTTCAATAGCTTCTTCATTATCACCACCTATTAAAACTCTATCGGGATGTTGTAAATCATGTATTGCACTTCCTTCTGCTAAAAATTCAGGATTTGAAAGGATATTAAATTTACAAGTATTGTTCTCCCCTAATGAAGAATAAAGAATATTTTTAATTGTTTCAGCAGTTTTTACAGGTAGAGTACTTTTCTCAACTATGATCGTTTCCCCTTCCGCATATTTTGATATTGATCTTGCTGAGGATTCAATCCATCTTAAATCACTTGCCTGACCGGCCCCAATGCCTTTTTTCTTTGTTGGAGTGTTAACTGAAATAAATACCATGTCAGCCTCGCTGATGGCCTTCCCGATATCACTACAGAAATGAAGATTGACCCCTCTGCATTTTTTAATTATTTCTGCGAGACCTGGTTCATAGACTGGAAGTTTATTGGAGTCTTTGCTATTCCATTTAGAAATTCTTTCAGAGTTTATATCAACTACATTTATATTTATATTTGGGCAATTGCTTGCTATTACTGCCATAGTTGGACCTCCAACATACCCAGCTCCTATGCAACATATATTTCGTATCAATTTACTTTTCCTCCATTAACACTTTTAATTATAAATATTAATCTTTAAAACCCCTTTTTATTACTAATATGTATAAATTATTATCAAAAGTATAATATTCTCAAAATATGACAAAGATTAATTTTATTTGTTGTTTAGGATTTATTTAAATATTACTAATTTAAAGTATTCTTTTATGATATTTATATAATATAATTTTTAAAATTAATCATAATTTGAATAATTAATTGCAATATTAAATCTATTGTTAATATATTAATATTTGACTATTTTTTTTATTTATAATATGAATATATTAGTTATTTCTTTATAAAAATTAAACAATATCTATTAATTTTATTCTATTTTATATCTATTAATTTTTTGTTTTTTATTATTATAAGGTTACGCAATTAACTAATAAAGTGATAGATTAAACATATTAAGTTTTTACCTAAAGCTTTGAATAATGAGCAATAATATACTACCAGTTATTTTAAGTGGAGGCTCAGGGACAAGATTATGGCCACTTTCAAGGGAAAGTTATCCAAAACAGTATTTGAATTTAAATAATATAAGAAAAGAAACCTTACTGCAACAGACATTAAATAGATTAAAGAATTTAAATGATCTATCTAATCCAATAATTATTTGTAATGAGGAGCATAGATTTATAGTCGCGGAACAAGTTAGAGAAATAAATATTAAGCCAGAATCAATTATATTAGAGCCTTTTGGGAGAAATACTGCCCCAGCGATCGCAATGGCAGCCTTAAAGGCAATTAGTGATGGAAATGATCCTAATTTATTAGTACTTCCTGCAGATCATGAAATAAAAAATATTGAAAGATTTTTAGAAATAATTGAAGCAAGTATTGTCTATGCAAATGAAGGCAGACTTGTGACTTTTGGAATTGTTCCTACTTCTCCAGAAATAGGATATGGATATATAGAAGCAAAAATTGAATTGGATCATCAATCAATTGTGGGGGCTAATATAGTTAGATTTATAGAGAAGCCAGATTTAGAAACTGCAAAAACACTTATTTCCAGTAAAAAATATACTTGGAATAGCGGAATGTTTTTATTTAAAGCAAGTAAAATTTTATCAGAATTAGAAAAATTTTCACCTGAAATTGTTGAATATTGCAGAGATTCAATGAAAGATAATTCAAAAGATTTTGATTTCGAAAGATTAAATAAAGAAGTATTTCATAATTGCCCTTCAGTTTCTATTGATATTGCTGTGATGGAAAATACATCCTTCGGTACTGTTATGCCATTAGAAGTTGGTTGGAGTGATTTAGGGAGTTGGAGTGCTGTATATGATTGTTCTAAACAAGACAAGTACGGCAATGTTATTGAAGGAAAAGTAATTTTGAAAGAATCAAAAAATTGCCTTTTTAGGAGCGAAAATAGACTCTTAGCGGGTGTTGGACTAGAGGACTTGATCGCAGTAGAGACTCATGATGCAATTTTGATAACAAAAAAAAATAAAACTCAAAAAGTTAAAAAAATTGTTCAAGAACTTAACAAAAATAATTTAAATGAAGGTAGGACTCATAGAAAAGTTTTTAGACCATGGGGAAATTATTTTTCTGTTGTAGAAGGTTCTAGTTGGCAAGTTAAAAGAATAGAAGTAACACCAGGAGCATCTTTATCGTTGCAAAAGCACCATCATAGGTCTGAACACTGGATTGTAGTTAAAGGAACTGCGCAGGTCCAAATCAATGAAGAAGTGCAATTATTAAGTGAGAACCAAAGTACATATATCCCTCTCGGTTCAAAACATAGATTATCTAATCCTGGAAAAGTTAAACTAGTCTTGATAGAAGTACAAAGTGGCACTTATCTAGGAGAGGATGATATCGTAAGATATGAAGATCAATATGGAAGATAAACAAATAATTATTTGTGTTTCAAATTTAAGATTTTGAAAAATATTTTACTTACTGGTGGTTGCGGTTTTATAGGAAGTCATACATGTTTGTTACTGCTAGAGAAAGGCTATAGAGTCACAATTTTAGATTCATTAATTAATAGTAATTCAGATGTAATTCAAAGAATAAAATTATTAATTAAAAAAAATAACAGTTCATTATGCGAAAATCTAATTGTTAAATTTGGAGATCTAAAAGATAGAAAATTTTTAGAAGATTTATTCTATGAATCTAATAGCTTCGATGGTGTTATACATTTTGCTGGTTTAAAAGCGGTAGGAGAATCTGTCAAAGCTCCAATAAAATATTGGGAAAATAATGTTTATGGGACAATAAATCTTTTAAGCGTTATGGATCAATTTCAATGTGAAACTATTATATTTAGTAGTAGTGCTACTATATATGGAAAAAGTTTTTCAAAAATCAATGAAAAGTCATTGATAGCCCCAATAAATCCATATGGATCTACAAAATTTGCTATTGAGAACCTTCTAAAAGATATTTTTAATAATCCACTTAAGAATTGGAGAGTAATAAATTTAAGATACTTTAATCCTATTGGTGCTCATGAATCAGGACTCTTAGGAGAAAGCCCAAAAGGCAAACCTAATAATATTTTCCCTTTAATATTAAAAGTTGCTGCAAAAGAATTAAAAAATTTAATGATTTATGGAAAAGACTGGGAGACAAGAGACGGAACAGGCGTAAGAGACTATATACATGTTATGGATGTTGCTGAGGCACATATTAAGTCATTAGAATTTTTATTTATTAAAGAAAAGAATTTTTTAAATTTAAATATTGGTACTGGACTTGGTACAACTGTCTTAGAGTTAATAAATATTTTTGAAAAAGTAAATAATATTAAAGTGCCCTATTTATTTACAGATAGAAGGGAAGGTGATACTGCTATTACAATTGCAGACAATTCTCTTTTAAAATCTCTTTTAAACTGGGAGCCAAAAAGAACTATTGAAAAAATGTGTAAGGATGGATGGAATTGGAAAATAAATCAAAATGTCGAGAATTAGCTATATATTTAATTTAAAATCATTAAATATCTGCAATTAAATTTTCTATTTTTGTAAGAAGCACATCTTTAAATGATCTTAATAATGGACTATTTCTTGTGAAAAGATAACACCATAGTCTTTCCATATAATGACCTTCAATTGGGTTCTCATGCTTAGAGAGTATATTAAGAAGCTCTATATAAAGTTCTTTTTTGTTTGCAATAATAAGTTCTTTTTTTACTGCAAAACAACCGCCATAAGATGTAGCAACAAAAATAGGAATTTCTGGGAATAGATTTTCTGAGAATTTCCTAAATCCAATTTTTGATCTTGAAATTTTTTTTGTTTCCCACAATTTTTTATATCTGATATCTTTTTCTATTCCTACGTTCCAATTCCAGTGCAATGGGCCAAGTAGTCCAAATCTTCTAACTGAAAATCCATATTTATCAATATTTTCAAGATATCCATTTGGATCTTGAAAAGCCATGCAGCCTAGATCATCAATTCGACCCTGCAAGAAAATATTAACGTCGTCTAATGAATCATAATTTTTAGCAATATGATACAACCAAGTTTGAGACTCTCTCCCCACATTAGGCAAATTTATAACTTTAAAATTTTTATTATCAGCTAATCTTTTACCCTTATTGTAAACAATTCTCCTGAAATTTTTGTGTGTTTTTAACCAATTTAGATCTTCGTTAAATCTCGAAACAATAACTGAAGTCAATGCTCTATTTTTATAATATATAGAAATGATATTTTAGATTAGTGGTTAATTGCAATAAGAAAAATATACTTGTAGTTGGTGCTGGATTCGCAGGAGCTACAATTGCTAGGAAACTGGCCGAAAATGATATTAATGTTTTAGTAATTGATAAAAGGGATCACTTAGCAGGTAATGCATTTGATTATATTAATAATAAAGGAGAAAGAATACATAAATATGGTCCTCATTTACTTCATGGGAATAATAAATCTATAGCTTTAAAATTTTTAAATAATTTCACAGAATGGGTTAAGTATGAACATAAGGTTAAAGCTCTCCTCAAGAATGGGAAATCTACTGTCTTGCCAGTTAATAGGAAGACAATTGAAGATATTTATCAGAGAAAGTTTTCTTCAGAGGATGAAGTTAGAATCTTTCTAGATAGTCTGCGTTCAAATAAAATCAATCCAACAAATAGTGATGAGTTTTTTGAATCTCAAGTTGGTAATAAAATAGCAGATATATTTTTTAGGCCTTATACCAGAAAAATGTGGGGTATGGATCCTAAGTATTTGACAGTAGGTGTCGGTTCAAGATTGCCAGTTAGAACAAATTATGATGATAGATATTTCTCAGATTCCTTCCAAGCTCTTCCAAAAAAAGGATATAAATTTTTAATTGAGAATATGCTGGATCATAAAAAAATAGAAGTAAAATTGAATTGTGAATTTAATAAAGACATGGAGTCTTATTATGATCATTCATTTTTATGTATCCCTATAGATAGTTACTTTAGTTATGTGTACGGCAAATTACCTTATAGATCAATTAAATTTGAAAACAAAATATCGTATGAAAATGACCTACCAGCTTCAGTTGTTAATTTCACAGATGAATCTAAGTATACAAGAATGACTCAATGGAATTTACTGCCAAATTCAGGAGTCTCAAATGATGGTTCAAAAACAATTACTTATGAAATCCCATGCTCAATGGAAGAAAATCCAAAAGAATTTTATTATCCAGTTCATACAAAGGAGTCATTGAAAAAATATAAAAAATATTGTTTATTATCTAAAAAGATTAAACATATAACTTTTTGTGGAAGAGCAGGACTTTTTAAGTATATTGACATGCTACCTTGTGTTTTAATACATATTTCTATGATTAAAAAATTTTTAAATAATTGAAAAGTTTGAGTACCAATAGACCAAGAATTCTAATGATATCCTCCTCTGGTGTAATAGGTGGAGGTCCAATACTCATGTCAATTCTATATAGTCATTTATATAAAAAATTTAACTTTTTTTTCGCAATCCCACATAATGAAAAGACATTAAGTCTTTTTAATAAAGAAAATTATAATAAAATTTTTAATATCTCTGAACGTAAAATAAAAATTAAAGAATTAATATATTTGTCAAATTATATAAGGTCTAATTCTATAGATATTATTCATTCTCATGGTAAAGGTGCTGCTTTTATAGGCCGATTACTCGCTCTATTTTTAAAAATACCTCATATTTATACTTTCCATGGTATCCATACAAAATGTCATAGAAGGAGTTATGTTTTATTTTATAGGATTTATGAGTTTATTTTTGGTTTTATAGATTCAAGAAAAGTTTTTGTATCGCAATCAGAAAAACAATTTGCTAGAAATAATGGAATTTATTTTAGGAATAATTATTCTGTAATACATAATGGAATTAATCCATATGATGTACAGAATAAAAATCAAATAAGGATGAAATTAAGAAATTCATATAAAATAGATAACTTACAAAAATGTATTATTTCTGTTTGTAGATTTGTCCCTCAGAAGAATATTCTTGAATTTTTAGAAATAGCTAAATTATGCAAAAATTATAAATTTTTTCTTGTAGGCGATGGACCTTTAAAGTCAGAAATAAATATATATATTCAAAAATTAAATTTGAAAAATATTTATCTTACTGGAATGATTACAAATGTTTTCGATTATTTATGCGCTTGTGATCTTTTCCTTTCAACATCCATATATGAAGGTCTACCTCTTAGTATTATTGAGGCAATGTCAGTAGGATTACCAATAGTTGCCTCTCATGTTATAGGAAATATAGATACCATTGAAGATAGGGAAACTGGATTTTTCTATGATTTAGGTAATCCAATGATGGCTGCTGAAAAAATAAAACTAGTTCTTAATAATGAAAATATCCTCAAAGAAATAGGTTTAAAATCTAAATTAAGGCAAAAAAATCTTTTTGACTCGAAAAAAATGTCTGAAGAATATCAAAAAATTTATAAGTCTTTAATTTAAGAGAATTTTAATTCTTATTATTAAATTATATTTAATGGATGATTTTCAGAAAAATTTAACTAATTATTCTCTTTTAATACTTTGTGCAGGAGCAAGATCATATCATCAAGACTTTTGCTTAATTGAACCATTATTAAATATTGGGAATACTCTTGCAATTGATAGAATAAAAAAAAGATATAGTTCAGTTAAATTAAAAATTTATATTGCTTATAATGAGAACCCCCAGATTTTATGCAAACTAGAATCATTTAAAGATTTCCATTTTATAAATGTTGGTAATACCGAAGGCGCGATTCAAACCATTGATATATCTTTAAATTATATAAAAGAAAAGTATGTTGAGATATTACCAATAACGACAATACCTGATAAAGAATATGAGAGAAAGAAAGCTATTTACTTTGGAGATAAAGAGATTTTTAAGGAAAATTGGTCCAGTTTAAAATATTTGAAATCTACAAAAGTAAAATTTTCTAGAAAAAAAGATAAAGAAAATGATTATCAGAATTCGTATCCTTTTACTGGAAGAATTTCATCATCTAGATTAGATCTTATAGATGCTATTAAATCTATTCCAAAAAATCAAAAAAATGATTTGATAAATTTAGCAATTATTTTATATTCTAAATATAAGTATGAAATTATTCACGAAAAATGGTTTGATCTCGGACATTCTGTTACTTACATAGAAACTAAAAATCAGGATATTTCTAGTAGAGCTTTTAATAAATTAATTTTTAATAGTAAAAAATTTACTATAACGAAACTTTCAAAAAAAAGTTTATTATTATCAGAAGAAAAAGATTACTACAAATCAATTCCGAAAAAGTATGCTAGGTATTTTCCTAATGTGTTTACTGAAAAAAATAATAACAACATTGAAAGCTTGGAAATGGAATACATAGCATTTCCTACTCTTGCGGAAATATTTCTTTTTAGAAGAATGGGGCCTAATTTCTGGCATAAATTACTGAGTTATATTTATTATATTTATGAAGATTTTTATGAATATAGGGAACCTTATGATCATGAAAATTTATCTTGGTTTTACTCTCAAAAATTAGAAAATAGAATAATTGAATTAGAAAATTTATTAGAAAATGATAATAAATTTTTTCTAGGGAATATCTATGATGAAAAAATTATTCTCAATGGTAAGAAAATTATTCCTTCACTAAAGAGTACTATTACTGAAGTCCTTGACTTTTTAAAGTCTTTTGAAAAAAATAGGCCTGTTTTTTTTGGCCATGGCGACTTATGTTTTAATAATATTTTAGTTGAACCCTTATCAAGTTCTGTTAAGTTAATAGACCCTAAAGCATTTAGAAATAGCAGAAATAATAAAATTGGTTTAGTTGACCCAATGTATGACCTTGCTAAGTTAAATCATTCTTTTAGTAGTTTATATGATTCAATAGTAAATAATCTTTTCATATTAAATAAAAATGGGAAAGAAGTTGAATTTTTTGTTATTAAACCACCAAATTATGACGTAGCAAATTATTATTTCAAAAATATCTTTGGAGCAAAAATCATAGAATCCGAAAATGTTAGATTACTAACAGCTAGTTTATTTCTTTCTATGTTGCCTTTGCATAGCGATAATCCAAATAGAGTTATTGGCTTTTCAATAGTGGGAATTTGCTTATTCCATAATATAAATATTAATAATTTAATAATTAAACTATGAATTATTTAATCACTGCAGCAGGAGCTGGTTCAAGATTTATTAAGGCTGGGATAAAACCTCCTAAACCATTAATTAAAGTTAAAGGTATTGAATTAATTATTTGGAGTTTGTTTTCTTTCCAATTTAAAACATCAGATCAATTATATTTTGTAACACTTAGAAGAGATAAAGTTAAAAATAGAATTTTGCCTAAATTAAAAAATATATATCCGTTTTTGACAATTCATTGGTTAGAAATTGATGAAATTTTAAATGGACAATTAATAACGGCTAAAGATGCAATAAATTATTTTGATATAAAAGGTAATATAGTTATTCATAATTGCGATACTTCATATAATATTGAAAATTTTGATTTTAGTGATATCTCAGAGAGCTATTTTGGCTCTGTGCCTTTTTTTTATGCAGATGGAGATAATTGGTCTTTTATTAAAATATCTAAAGATGGAAAGTATATAGAAAATATACAAGAAAAGATTCGCATCTCATCAAAATGTTCAGTTGGGACTTATTATTTTGCTGATGCAAAAATGTTTATAAAAGAATCAATAGAATACCTGATAAATTTAAATGATAATTTTATTAAAGAGCATTATATTGCTCCTTTTTATAAATATTTAATTGATAAAGGATACAAGATACTTCCATTAGAAACTGTACATACAAAATGCTATGGTACTTTAGAAGAATTATTGTCCTCATTTAATATTTCAAAAATAAATCTCTTATCAGAAAATGACTTTGCTGGTCATCAAAGAAAAACTTTAGTTGTTGATATCGATGGTACTTTATGTGGACCTCCAGTCAATAATTCTTATTCTAAGTGTGAAAAGTATGATGAAACCACTCAAAAGTTAAGAGAAGAAAATGATTGCGGAACATACATAATTTTATATACTTCTAGGAATATGAGAACTTTTTCGGGTAATATTGGACTAATAAATAAATATACTTCAGTCACTTTAAATCAATGGTTAAAGGATAATAATATCCCATTTGATGAACTTTATTTTGGTAAACCATGGGGCGAAGGATATCTAAATTATATAGATGATAAGCTTATTAAGATTAGTGAATTTATTCAATCTTAAATGAAAGTAGCTCTACTTTTCGCTGGTCAATATAGAGAAATATCTGAAATTTTATTCAGGAAATCTCTCTCAATCTTTATAAAAGACTTAGACTACGATATCTATTCTTTTGTTTGGGAGGAAGTAGGAAAATCTCTTAATCATAAAAATAAATTACCTAAATTAAATGACAGTTTTTCCGCAAAGTATTTAGTTAAAGATTTGTTCTCAAATTTTAATTTAGTTAGTATTCAATCTGAATCCTTTAATTCTTTTAAAGAAAATTTAGATATTAAATATAAAAATATATTAAATTCAGAGGAATATGATTTTGGAACTATAAATTCTTTACCTCAAATATATTCTTTATCTGAATGCTTTAATTCAATGGGAGAAAAAATATATAAATATGACTTAATTTTTAGATGTAGATTTGATTCTTTATTTATACATCCATTAAAACTTTATGATCTAAAAAAAATATCTGAAGAAAAAAATCTTTATAATCTTAATTTTGGAAGAGCCTATTTCCCAAATAGAATTTATGATATTTTCTTTGGAGGATCAATAGAATCTATGATTTTTTTAAGAAATATATGGCCGCAAATACCAGAAATAATTAGCAATAATTTTAATAATAATCTAGATAAAAGAGACCCCTTTAGGATTTTATATTTAGCTGCTAAGCAATCTGGAATAAATGTTAAAAGTTTTGCTCTAAGATGTTGTGATGTTTTTCGAAATATAAATGGAAGCTATTACGAAACTTATTTATTATCTATGCATTTAATAAGTCATAGAATAGGTAGAAGGAGTCTTAAATTACTATATTTTTTTTTAAAATGGGTTATTTATAGAAGGCTTAAT
>Ga0160422_10002356_pt1 | contig 11828 bp, 10 predicted proteins | sample Fk160mmetaG_FD_108192 | JGI IMG/M metagenome (GOLD analysis project Ga0160422, IMG submission 108192) | Marine microbial communities from the Central Pacific Ocean - Fk160115 60m metaG | ecosystem: Environmental > Aquatic > Marine > Oceanic > Photic zone | place: The Central Pacific Ocean... | reverse complement strand
GTTTCGCTACACGGGGCTGTGGGATACGACAGGCTAGACTGTCATGCCGTCAGCGCTGATGGACAAAAAGTACGGCTGTGCCGCATCCCATTGACGCTGCGCAACGCCACGTCCATGGGCATGACGCGCGACAGAACGCACTTGTTTGTGGTGCGTGCCGCACCGCATCACACTGACGTTGCGGTGTACAGGGTGGCGGCGGGAAACGACGTGCAGCTTTTGGACGAGATCACAATTGACGTGGCCGGGCGGTTTCTCATTGATGGTCACGTGATCACCGTGGTGGGATGCCAGGCGTCGGCGCGTTACGACTATCGAAGCGGGCGCACGGCGTACTTTAAGGGCGAACCGACGCACGACGCCTTTGTGCTGGACGACGACCTGACGGCCACTTTTACGCTGCAACACGGTCTGTTGGTTCATTAAACACACGGTTGCACATGCCATGGTACGACAGCCTCGTGTCTCGTTGGCGGCGCAAGCCCGAGCCAGAAAAGCCCACAACGGATCAGCTGCGCGAACAGCTCGAGAAGTCGCGCATCATTGCAAATGGCCTGCACCGGCGCATGCAGAAGCGCTGCGAACAGCTGCAGAAAGCGCAGCGGGAGGCTGCGCAAGCGAAAAAAAATGGACAGAAGGAAACGGCCATGTTTTATTTGAAGCACAAACACATGATACAGCAGGACCAAAAGAACCTACAAGGCCAGCTGCTTAACGTAACTAAAAGTGTACAGACCCTGGAGCAGGCGCTGATGTCGACGGAGACGATGGACTGCCTGCGCAGCACGGCGGACACGCTCAACAGCGCGACACAAGGCAACGTCCTTGACGGTGCCGACGACGCAGCCGACGACTTTGACGAGGCGTGCGACACAACCGCAGAGCTTGCCGAGGCCTTGTCTGTGCCCATCGGCGCGCAGCCGTGCGACAGCGAACTGGAGAACGAATTTGATACCCTGTGCAACGAAACAGCCGCGGTGCCGCAGCCGGTCGGCTTGGCGCCGCAGATGCCGGTGGCACCGACGCACGCTCTGCCGGTGCCGGCCCGTGCCGCGGCTGCGCCTTCGAAGAAGCTTCCGGTGTCTCTCAAGCAAATGGAGCAACTTGCGACACAATAACGGCATGGAGGGCATGGTGACACTGGAGTCTGCCCTGTGGAATCAGGTCGAGCACGGTCTGCGGGCTTCGGACCTTCCATGGCACGTCAACTTTAACGAGCGCACGGTGACGTTTGACGCATTTGACCTTGCTTGGTGTGTGTTGGTCGCGTTTGATCGTACGACAGAAACGATGCCAGAGAGCGTATTTCCGATTCTGACCGGTATCTTGGGCACCATCGAGCCGGAGTTTATGGGAGAAGTGCGTGGCGTGCTTTTTTCGCACTATCACCGCCACATTGGTGACAAGAACACGCAAGACGCCATGGACGCGTTTCTTACTGTGTCGACTGAACAAGTTTGTCCTCCCTGCCGTACTCCGTAATACACTAGTAATTTCTTCCGTAGTCCTGTGGTAGCAGAGACTCGCTACACCACCAAAAGCAAAATGGGTGCTCGTCAAGATGTGCACTACTAATACGTTGCAATCGCACGCCGACATGAGTGTAGACTGGATCGAGCTGGATTGGGGCATAGCCATGTGTACGGAGTGGAACGGTGCCGAAGCCGCCACAGAATACATGAGCGAAGGTAACCGCAACATTGCTGTAGAATGGAGTATCCAGGCAACTAAAATTGGTTACCAACCCGATATCACGGCTGATCAATTTGCTAGACAGCTTTGTTTTGCTTCCGTCAAGTTAAACAATTGGAATATGCTTCATGCGGGAGCCGAAAAGGATGATGTCAGTGCAATGTTGCGCTTTGTTCGGGATGAAAACGAATGGGACACAATTTTTCAAGCAATCGAAAATACCTGCCACAGTGTGTTTTTCAATGAAATCAGAAGCAGGCGCAGCATCGACAGTAACGAGCGTTTTATAGATGACGCCCACTTCAAATATTACCAAGCGGCTGCACTGCTCTTCAACAATGCCGAACAACCATTCCGTGCTCATTTTCAGTGGTTGAGAAATCCTGGTGGTGACAGTTTCCGCGATTTATTGTACCCCGACAGGGTCGCCACAATAAATGTAATACCGCCAGAGGTGGTCTTCGACTTTTCCAGAGGCGATATGAGACAGCCTCGATTTGGCGAGACAGTTCCGTGTTTATTTCGTTACAGACTCCAAAAAAGCGAATCTACTACTAATTTGCTGGACACATTTGGTGATTACACTCTGGATACGACCCAAGACAATTCTGATTTACTATTGCAAGGCGACCCCAACGTCAGGGTCACCTTACCTCATACCGATCGGTTTGTGCATGCCGTGCGCGTTACCTGGGGAAGTGAAGACGGATCTTATCATTTGGCTTACATGGCGTTTCGGCAGCAAGAACAAGAACAAGACGCGCACGGAGGAGGAGGTCAGGCACCGCTTCACATCATGTATGTAGACTGCAATGCGCTCGCAACGTTAAACAGAATGGGCAGAGGTGAGTTGAAGGGTAAAGCATTCATCGAAGCATTAACTGACACAGCGAAGCGCACAGCAAACGGAATTCCAGTCCACCATGAGAGCGTGGTGAACGCAATTCAGGAAGCAAAACGTGCGGCATTGATCCCCGAGGAGGACCTCTTGCATGCATGCCGTTGTGCTTATTACGCGGATGTGATGTGCAATGGAGAGCGTGTTCAACAAGTCATATCAGACGTACTGCGATCCGCGTCTCGCATTCACCGCAATGGACAACAACGCTGGATTCAAGATGAATTTGGCAATAGAATCATGTGGCAAAGTGCACGAACGCACCGATTTAACTCTGCAATATCTGAAGGACAATGCACAATGGCTTCTACCGAACTGCTGGTTCACACGTTGGGAAGCCGTTGGGATCCTCGGGATCCTCGCTACAAGGTGACACCCGGCTTTGAACGAGCCATGTGGTTCAAAAGCGGATTGGCAGTCGGGCTGCTATTTGCCGGACAAATGAGATCCAAGTATGAGGGAGCCGAAAATACCGTTGCCTACGCAGTTGAGGCAGCCAAGAAGGCGTTTGAAACATCAATGTTTTATGCGGCAGGACGTGCAGACTCAGACGCAACAACAGCTGCAGACGGAGGAGGAGCTGGAGCCGCAGCTGCAGCTGCAGCTGCGGCTCCAGCTCCTTCTTCAGCAGCTGCAGCTGCAGCTGCAGCTGCAGCTGCAGCTGCAGCTGACGTATTAACTCCTCCACGCAAGCACAAACCCCGACAGCGACGCACAAGCGAATTCAAGAAACGGGAGATAACCATGTATGAAGGGTATACTGAGGACCAATATTTTAGAATGGGGCAATTGATGATGTTAAAAAACGAGGTCGGATGGGCGCAATACAACAACATGCACAGATTATTCTTTGCCTTACACAATATAGCGCGTTTCCAATTTATTCCACCGATGATTGGCTACATACGCGAACACGCCCAAGAAGATGTCGTGTACTCAATTATATTATTTAACGCGCCGCGAGATCCACGCGAAGGCGCACCAAAACAAGATGTTGAGCAGTTTGGTTTGAAGGCGTCGATTTTACAAATTCTAGAAGAACAAGCAGCACCAAGAATAGCACAAGTGCCGCCACACCGACAGGGCTTTGTGACGCGCAGCACTCTGCGCCTGTGATACAACGCGTTGGCAAAGTTAGGTACTTATGTGACAATACAGTGGATTGCAACATGGGAGCAAGACAGTCGCTGCCACACACAAACAACCGGTATCTATCCGAAGATTTGCTTTTGGAGTTACGACGTTGTGAGGCCATGACCAAGGCCAAGCAGGCACAGTACGAGGCCATAACAACAACGTTCGATCTTCTGCAATTTTTAGGCTACACGCATCTATATGTAGACATTCCGTATCAAACAAATGGTCGTGTATTCCAGTATTGGAAACCCGGACGTTTTGCATTTCGAGACACCGTCAGGGAACAAATTTTAGGCAACAAAGACCTATATGTTCTAATAAGGAATGCAATATTTGGGACCCTTAAAGCATCTATTTATCCTTCTGCAAAACTTACAGAGACCCCCCCGACAAACATTATTGTCCAAACAGGAGACGACTTTATGAACCATTATGCTTTTGGTGGTGTAGCAAGTTTGTGCTACCGCAAGACTCAGGGAATCATCGAAGTGTACCATGTCGTACGCAAACTCAAAAAGGCTAACACATTCAGTAGGGATACCAAATATTACACATCAACGCCAATGTTTACGTCATTGTATACCCTGTACGGTGATGACGATAGCAAGTATGAGGAAAATCCGTATTATATTAGAGTAGCAGAGGGGACGCAGTGCCACATATATGAGAGAGAGAAAAAGGCTCGAAGCGCGAATATCCACTGCATACTACCCAGCGGCGTATTCACATACCAGGGGACAATAAAAAAACGCTTCGGTCGCAAGACTAAGATATGCCACGTGTTTGATTACGAGAGGAGTGATACGAAAGTGTTTCACCGTGGAAAGCCAGTTGAGAACAGCACGGTACTTGCTCTACGGTTGTGAGTCTATAGGCCCGTTACATTGGCGGGGTTGTAGGCCTTGAGCTCTCGGTCTTGCCTGCCGTACGCTCCGTAGTACAATTGCCACGCAAGAGCCGCCTTGGCAACAATGGAGAAAAACGTGTACCCAAGTTCGGCCTTGTACGCAACATAGGGTTCGTCATAGTTGCGAATAAAGTATCTCATCACACCCGCAAAGCACAAAAAGAAGACCAGGAGCGAAAAGACGACGCCTTTGACCCAGTCCGGGGGCCCCGGTTTGGCACGGCCAACGCTATCAAAGAAGGACCAGTACACCGCCACCCATGGCGTAGTGAAGGACACGAACCCAAAGATAAAAAACTGATACTTGTCTACGAAATGCATTTCCTTATCTGTTTTTTCTTCTTTTTCCTCGTAATACTTGCGGAAGAACAGGTACTGTTCTACGGTGTAACCGAACAACTGTGTGGTTGCGATAGCCACGGCACACAACGTCAGGGTCCACACGTCGGTGAAGCCGCACAGCACCTGTATCACCACTTGCATGATGCTCGCCGACAGTGCGTAGTCCAGCCATCTGTATGGCTGCATTTTGCGTTTAAGGTATTTGTTTAGCTGCTTTTTCCCCAACGGAGTGATGAAAAAGACGTGCTGAAGTGCGCTGATGGTGTGAAACGTAAACACGAGCCACTCGAGGTGCAGCTGCCCAATCACTTCCTCTTCAACGGTGATTTCGCAGGCGACATCGGCACATGACTTGCCCGCGTTTGATGCGTTGACGGGCTGCCACAACACGTGACGCAGCGTCGCATACACGGGCCACGTGCCGGCATCGGCCGTCAGTACAGCAATTGCAATGCCGGACCCCAGGTGAAGTGCAGCTGCAACGCAGTTCCAGAAGTAGAGTCGGCTCAGATACTTGTCTACTTCTGGATCTTGATTTTGATTTACAGGTTCATATTCTGCTGCCATTCTCCATCATCATCAAGTTGTCACGCATTAATAGATTTACGTTTTTGCCTTCTTGGTCGACAGAAAGCACTCGGCGGGCAGCTTGCGCTTCATGGATTCGTACTGCTCGTCGGTGAGATCTCCGGTGGCAAAATCGAATGGCGTGCGCATAGCGCCGACCTCCTGCAGGTAAGCGTCTGGGTACACGATGCCACCGGGCCGTCGCGTCGGCATGGGCTTTCCTCCTCGCGCCTCTCGCGCCATGACCTCGACAGGAACGTCGACCACCTGCTTGGGGTGCCGGCGGTGGTCCTGGCTGAGCAGCTCGTCGGCCGGCTTGCCCAGGATGGCTCGCACAGACTGCGGCAGGAAGAGGCAGTCGCGCACGTACGGACGGGCGTCGTGCTCGACGCGTCGCGTGCGCAGCAGGTGCGGGAAGCCGGGAACGGTCATGGCGGTGATTTCCTTGCCGGGCGGGCCGACGCTGCAGCGGTGCAGCAGCGCGTCTTCCACCGACTGATCGGTGTCACACGGGTTCACAATCATGGAAGCATGGATGCCGCGGCCTCGCAAAGCGTAAAAGACTTTCTTAGGCAGCTCCTTGCACTCGGCAACGCCGTGCTTGGACATCGGCGACCGTGTGAAAGGGTGTGAGCGTATGCGTCTCTCGGCCTGCAGATTGAGGAACTGCTGCACGGCGTCGGGCGTTGTGTCTGAGTCGCAGTGCATCATGACCTCGTCAATGAGTTGCTTGGTGCTCTCGACGTTGACGGGCACGAGGTAGTTGGCTCCGCCGTTGTCCATGTCGGGGACCAGGTTGCACCTCTGCAGGGCCTCGAGGATGCTGCGCTCGGCCGGATTCACAAACTCGCTCTGCAGCATGGCCAGGCTGAACTTGGCCTGCTCTGCGGTGACAACCATGTTGGGAATCATCTCACGGAAGTGAACCACCTGCGGCACTTCCCCCCTCCGGGGAGCGTCGGTGGCGCAGTAGTGCATGTGCACGGCGGTGATGATGGCCTGGATGCGCGTCAGCAGCACGATGCGCTCGAACCCGCGCGGGTTGCCACCGGCGGTCGGCCACGCCTTGACGAACTGCGAGATGACCATGTTGACCGCGGTCTGGTCCACGTCCGGTATGGCGCCGATGTGGATCAGCTTCATGGCCCAGTACACCATTTTCTGCATGTTGTGCGACCACGCCTGCCACTTCTCAAAGCCCAACTTGTCGTGCTCGGTCGGGTTGCGGTCGTGCTGCATAAGGTCGGCGAGCGGCTTGTTCTTGACCTTACCGAGAGTCGGAAACACGACGTAGAAGCGCGACACGAGAGCTTTGTCGCAGCCACCGCCGGTGCTCCAGTCGTTGGTGGCGGCAAAGTACGCGAGCTGCGCACGCGACTCGGTGCGCGTCTTTTGGCGGTTGCCGAACTCGTCGCAGTAGCACGCCTCGACGGTGGCCTTGTGGCTGGTGAGAATCTCCTTCGTCTGGCCTGTGCGAGCGGTGCCGCCCATGCGGCGCGACTGCACGTCGCCGAAGAAGTCCTTGGACAGCTCGTGGTCCACGCAGATGCGGCTGCCCTGATCGTCGGAGTACGTGAACGAGTTTTCGGTGCGTCGCGTGGCCGTCTCTACCGTACCTTTGATGAGCAGCCGCTCGATGAGCGTGAAGCAGAAACTTTTGGAGGCCGTCGGCGGTCCGGCCAGGATAACCGAGAAGTGGATACTTCCGCTTTGTGCCTCTCGGTAGCAGTCGAGGCCACCCATGAAGAGCAAAAGCAGGAGCTGGTGTTGCTTGTACACCCAGCCGTAGCACTCGGCCTGCATCATGAAGTGCGTCACCCACGTGGCGAAGGGCGACAGCTCGGCGTCGGAAGTCGGCACCTCCTCGAACGGCTTCATCTTGTGCGTGTTGATGACGCGTTCGCACTCGGGCACGTAGCACGCCTGGCTGCCGTCCATGGAATGCGCAACCTCCGCAGTGGCCCACTCCGCGTAGTCCTCGAGGCCCTCGGCGCGAGCGGCGGCGGCGCGGGCCATGAGCTTCTCCCACGCGCTCTGCGTGTCGTGCATCTCCCCGGCGGGCACGGCCGACGCCTGGCGAAGAAGCGCGCGTGCGCGAGTGCCGTCTTCGACGTGCGTCGGGATGTTGAGCTGCGACTCCTGGTACCACGGCAGGTACTTGCGAAACAAGATGCGCGACTCGAAGTCGGACCGGCGCATGGGCACGTGGCCGCCGCCGCACAGATGCAGCGTGCCCGTGCCCGAGTCCCAACGGGAGCCAAGTTGCGCGTTGCCAGGCGAAAACACGTCAGATGGGCAGCACTGCAGCGAGTTGGCGCCCGGCGGTGCGTCCGTTGCCGAAACCGTGTACGTGCTGGCCAGAGCAGACCACTGGTCAACCGCCAGAACAAAATCGGACTCGGTCCACATGCGATTGATGGACTTGTTGGTCAGAGTCTTGCCGTTGCTACCCAGCCGTGTGTATGCCTTGTTGTCGCTCGCGATGACGACGTCGAGGCAGTCGCGCGTCATGGACTCCACGTCCAGGTCCTCCTTGGGCGGAGACAAAAGCACGTGCAACCACATGTGTTCCGGTCGACGCATGCGCTCCTTTGAGTCCCATTCCAGCACGGCCTGTGCACCCTCGGCCGTCTTCGGATTTCCTAGCAACCCGTGCACGATGCGAGCAAACACACGCAGCAGAGAACGCTGAGCGCAGGCGGTTGCGTTGTCGGCATCAAAATCCCAAAACGTCATTGCGTTTGGCCGCAGAAGATCGGTGCGGATGTGCATGCCCAAATAGAGCCGCACGCCGTCCACCGAACGGCGGGCTCCGTCCGTCTCGTACCACGTGCGGCCAAGGTGTTCGCGGGCGGATGTCATATCACACAAGGGGTGACGGATGCTGAAATACAAAGACATCTTTCAGTCGGAGCTAGTGGGGTTTACGGAGAACGGATACGCTGTATTAAGGAAAAAGTACACCAGCATAGACAACGATGTTGCCGGCATGGTCGCCGTAGACGCTGGACACAACAAAGACACGTGGGCCGAGCACGGCAAGTACATCCTGCTCGTCGACCTGCTGCACGCAAGGGCCAGCCTCAGCCGCATCGTCAGGTACGCACACGCGTTCAACCGGGTCGACGACCTGATTCCGCCAGAAACCGTGCACGTTATGCACAGCCCGGCGTGGTGCCGAGCGACGTGGCGCGTGCTGCGCCGACTCGTGTCCAACACGGTCAGAGAAGCGGTGCACTTTCACGCTGGAGGCACCGAAGACCTCGAGGGCACCGGCCACCTGCCGGTCAGAAGTCAGCCTCCAACGTGAACTCGGGATCCGTTTCCTGCGGCAGAGCGTACTCACTCACGCGCTTCTCGAAAAAATTAGTCTTGCCCTGCAGAGAGATCAGCGTCATCCACTCGAACGGATTCAGCGCGTTGTACACCTTCGGCACCCCCAGTGCATCCAGCAGGCGGTCGGCGCAGAACTCGATGTACTGCCGCATCAGAGTGCTGTTCATGCCAATCAGTTCGACCGGCAGAGCCTCGGACACAAACGCCTTCTCGATCTGCACGGCGCCGTCGACAATCTCCGCCACGCGCTCGGGGTCCAGCTGCTTCTGCAGCTGCGAGTACAACAAGCAGGCAAAGTCGCAGTGCAGGCCCTCGTCGCGAGAGATGAGCTCGTTGGACGTGCACAACCCCGGCATCAGACCTCGCTTCTTCAACCAGAAAATGGCACAGAACGAGCCGCTGAAAAAAATTCCCTCCACCGCGGCGAAAGCGACAAGCCGCTCCGCAAAGGAGGCCGCGCGGGCGTCGCACCAGCGCATTGCCCACTGGGCCTTGAGGGCCACGCACGGCATGGTCTGCACGCCGTTCAGCGCATCTGCCTTCGTCTTGGCGTCCTTGATGTACGTGTCGATCAGCAGCGAGTACACCTCCGAATGGATGTTCTCAATGGCAATCTGAAAACCGTAGAAGCATCGCGCTTCGGCCAGCTGCACCTCATTGCAGAAATTCTGGCATAGGTTCTCGTTCACGATGCCGTCCGACGCCGCAAAGAAAGCCAGAACGTGCGTAATAAAGTATCGCTCGTTGTCGGTCAGCTTCACCCAGTCCTTGCAGTCGTCGTTCAAATCCAGCTCCTCCGCGGTCCAGAACGACGCCTCCGCGCGCTTGTACATGTCCCACACGGCCTCATTCTGTATGGGGAACAGCACAAAGCGCCGATCCGTCGGCTGCAGTATCGGCTCCATGACAGTTCTTCGCAACTTCTTTTAAGTACAGGAACCTGCTCCGAAGTTTCACCGTGGAACAAGTCCGATGGCACACAAATCCAGATTGCCATGATGCGCACCCGGTCAAAATCACCGGCGAGACGTCGCAGGGTCACGTTGGGCACAAAAGCTAAAGCAAAGGCCGAAGTTGCGCCGAAGCGTGCGCCGGAGCCTGCGCCGAAGCATGCGCCGGAGCCTGCGCCGGAGCCCGCACCGACGCCCGCAAAGGTACCGACAACGAAGCAGTGGCGCATGTCGTCCATGTACGCCGTGGCCGTGCTGGGCGTGGCCGTGATCAACGCGCTTACCATCGACATCTACAGCCGCGCGTGTGGCATGAACACGTGGTCGCCAATGAACCTGGTTCGAGTTTTGGCATCGGCAGGCAGCCCGCTGTGCAACGCGCTGGCGACGGTGACGGGCGGACTCGGAGGCGCATATGCTCAAATCTGGCACCACGCCGCAGGCGTTGTCGTCATGCGCGCAAGCGAGCTGCTGCTCATGGGGAAGCGGCACTAGACCGATTGCATTATTTAACGCCACAGGTGTACGTGTGAAATGGGTATCACAGATTCCAGGCCAGCGAATCCTAACCGGCATCAGTTTATAGAGTTAATAAAGAAAATAAACGAAAACAGCAGCATAGTTGAGTGCGACTTGACAACAATTGAGAAAGTTAATGGTAATATGGTCGTCACAGTGAACCACGTTGACGAACCAATGCACAAAGTTGTCATTACTTTCAAACGCACTGAAGGAAAGTGGAAACTAAAAGATCGTACCAAAACTCCCCAAAAAAAAGGAACATTTCCTGGACAGTATACAATGACGGCCATGCTAGCGGAATTGGCTTTGTTGATACAACAAGAACAACCAACTCAGGAATACCTTGATAACCAAAAAAAACTTCAGGCTCGCACTAAACACTCACGGCGAGTAGAATACCTTCTTCGAAATTTCCGTAGACCTTCGCGTCCGCCACCTCCTGTACCTGCGCCAGCACCTGCGCGAGCATCTACGACAGCTCAATTGCCAAGAAAACCATCGTGGGTCGAAGTGCTTCATCCTAAAGCGCCTCGGTCGACACTATTGTTTTGATGCGCACGTGTGAACCTACAGGCGCAAAGTCAAGCCTCTAGCGGGGCGAAGAAACAGTGGCTGCAAGTTCGACGCCGGATCGCTACGAAATTGATCCCCCGGGTACACGTTCAAGACTGGCTGACCGTTCCAGGTGTCCTCCGGGTCGTCGGAGTCTTTGTAGTAACCATCAACAACTATGATTTCCAGCTCGGCTAAACCAAATGTAACTTTGTGTTGAATAGCTCTAGTTATGACTTCAACACCTTTGTGCAGCCGTAGGCAACGTCGTTGGCCATAATGGCTTTCAAGAATGCTTCCTTTGACGGTTGCACACACCTGTGCTGCTCGTAAGTCCACTTTAGATGGATTTTTAACCCACGACTTTCGATACACGTAACATATCTGTTGGACTTCAACACAAGCATCTGTTAGAGCAAGATAGAATTCTCGACAAAAGTTGACCACGTCAAATTCGATGTGATGCCTTATTATTTGCCCACGAAGCGGCGGACATGTCTGTATATAACGTTCAAAATACTCGCGTGTTTCTTTTTCTGCAACAAGTTTCCGGCTCTGTCGATGCAGTTGTGTCATCTGCTTAGAGTAATCTTTTCTCAGTGGTTTAATTAGCTCTCGTACATAACTTAAGTCAGTGGACAACAGCAGTCCCATTTGTACGAATACATTTCGTTCTGCTTCTTCTTTCAATAATGTAAGAATGCCCAATCTCCAGGATAGGGTCATACCTAGCCCTCTATTTTCTACACCGCCAAACAGCAGATGAGAGTCAAGGTGAACACCACCGTTCACTACTGAAAGTCGCAACGGATTATTATCTACAATATTCCTGATGGTGTGTTCATTTTTTTGCCAATGTTTGAACGCCTCTATAGTAAACATGAGCAGTTGAATTGTGACGCAAACCCTTGCTTTGCTTCGATAT
>Ga0160422_10002355_pt1 | contig 11831 bp, 12 predicted proteins | sample Fk160mmetaG_FD_108192 | JGI IMG/M metagenome (GOLD analysis project Ga0160422, IMG submission 108192) | Marine microbial communities from the Central Pacific Ocean - Fk160115 60m metaG | ecosystem: Environmental > Aquatic > Marine > Oceanic > Photic zone | place: The Central Pacific Ocean... | reverse complement strand
GTAACAATTGTTATTTTTGGTGCATCAGGCGATCTTACTCAGAGAAAATTAATCCCTGCATTATTTTCGGCATATCAAAAAAAATTACTTCCTGAAGAATTTTCAATTATTGGTTTTGCAAGAAGAGAATATAATAATCAAAAATTTAGAAGTATTATGAAAGATTCAATTCTTGAATCTAATAATAAGGATCTAGAAAGTATTATAGACAGTTTTCTGTCTCATGTTTTTTATAGTAGAGGTGATGTATCGTGTAATGATAGTTTTAAATCATTAGATGAATTAATTAAGAGAGAAAGATTTCCGGAAAATAGATTATATTACCTATCAATAATGCCAAGTCTATTTGAGACAGCTGTTAAATCTTTAAATGAGAGAGGCCTTATTTCAAAACCTAACAAGTCCCCATGGACAAGAGTTGTAGTTGAAAAACCATTCGGTAGAGATCTGTCTTCAGCTTTAGAATTAAATAACAATTTATTAAAATATTTAGATGAATCACAAATATTTCGAATCGATCATTTTCTTGGCAAAGAAACAGTTCAAAATATTCTTTCATTTAGGTTTGCTAATGCAATATTTGAGCCCGTTTTTAATAGAACATATATTGATCATATTCAGATTACTGCCTCTGAAGAAATAGGAATGGAAAAAGGAAGAGGGGGGTATTATGATGAATATGGTGCGTTAAGGGATATGGTAACAAACCATCTATTACAATTAATGTGTTTGGTAACAATGGATGCTCCGCCAGATCTCTCAGCAAATTCTATCAGAAACGAAAAAGTAAAAATTTTGAGATCAACAAGGATAGACGATACAATTGATATGCCAATTTTTAGGGGTCAGTATCAATCATTATCTAAAAATTCAAATGAATTTATAAAGGCTTACAATGAAGAAGATAAAATTGATCAAAACTCTACAACCGAAACTTTTGTTGCCTTAAGGTTAATTATTGATAATTGGAGATGGGCAGGAGTTCCTATTCTATTAAGAACTGGAAAAAGGATGAAAAAAAAGACAACTGAGATTGCAATTCAATTTAAAGTTCCGCCCTTAGAATTATTTCAACAAATAGAATGTGAAGATGAGGTTTGCGATATAACAAATATTAAACCTAATATGTTGATATTTCAAATTCAACCCAATGAAGGAATCTTTCTTGAAATGGGTATTAAAAGACCGGGCATGAGACTTTTAGTTGAAAATGCTAAAATGGATTTTTCTTATTCTGGCACTTGGAGTGGTAAATTAGCAGAAGCTTATGAAAGGCTTTTATTAGACATTTTAAATGGTGATTCAACTTTATTTACAAGAACTGACGAAGTTGAAGCCGAGTGGAAGTTAGTTCAACCAATTATTGAAAAATATGATCATATTAAACCAGATGGCTATTTGCCTGAATCATGGGGATTAAAACAAGCTGATTTACTTTTTGACGGAACAAATGGACAATGGAGGAATTGTTAACCTTGTCTTTGAGTATTATATACACAACAGTCGCCGATAAAGCGCAAGCAAGTATTATAGTTAAGCAGCTTGTAAATAGTAACATGATTCTATGCGGAAATATTATAACAAATGCAATTTCATTTTTTAAATGGGATGGTGAATTAAAATCAGAAGGGGAATGTGTCATACTTATGAAGTGCTTTTCCAAAAATAGTAATCAAATTATAGATAAGATTGAAGAAATTCATCCATATGAGATACCACTAATTTTCAGCATCAATGTAAATCAATGTAATTCTAAATATTTAACTTGGTTAAGATGAAGTTATTTTAATAATCAGAATTTTAAAAAGTGAAGAAGTATAGATATAAATTAAAAATTTCTTATGATGGATTAAATTATCAAGGTTGGCAAAAGCAGCCTAATAAAAAAACTATCCAAGGAGAATTAGAAAAAAATCTTTTTAAAATATGTGGAAATAGCAATATATCGGTGGAGGGATCAGGGAGAACGGATACCGGTGTTCATGCGAAGGGACAAATAGCACATTTCGATTCTGTTGATAAATTAGATAACCAATCAATCAAGCAAAGTTTAAATTGTTTGTTATGCGATGATATAAGAATATGCACTGTAAATAATGTATCATTAAACTTTCATTCTCGATTTAGTGCAAAGTCAAAAGAGTATAGATATTTTATTTGTAATGCGAAAACTCTTTCACCACATATCCGTAATTATAGGTATCATGAGACAAGAGAGTTAAATATTAAAGAGATGCAGCAAGCAGCAAATTTATTGATAGGAAACCATGATTTTACTAGTTTTACTGTTAATCCAGGATATAAAATAAATAATTCAGTCAGAGAAATTTTCACATTTGACATTAATAAAATAGATTCAACAATAATAATTAAAGTTTGCGGAAATGGCTTTCTATATAAAATGGTGAGAAGTTTTACAGGTTTTTTAATTGATGTTGGACTCGGAAGGTTTGATGTAAATTATACAAATGAATTACTTATGAAAATGAAAAGAAATAAAGATATTAAAACGGCCCCTGCAAAAGGTTTATTTTTATGGAAGGTTAATTATTAAAAAATGGTAGGACGACTGGGGCTCGAACCCAGGACCCTTTGATTAAAAGTCAAATGCTCTTCCGACTGAGCTATCGTCCCATTTTTAATAATTATTCTCTAGCAAGCGCATTTTTTACAGAATCAGCCTTGCCGTTACAAGATATAAGTCGTAGTAATATAATAAATATTTTATCTACCTCTACAATTAGTTAAGATATTAAGATACTTACAAAAGGTTTTTATGAAAATTGTAGGATTAATTTTAGGAGGAGGAGCAGGTACTAGGCTGCAACCTCTAACAAGAGAAAGATCAAAACCAGCAGTGCCAGTAGCTGGAAAATTTCGATTAGTTGATATACCAATTAGTAATTGTATAAATAGTGGAATTAGAAATATTTTTGTTCTTACTCAATATAATAGTGTTTCCCTTCATCAGCATATTGCTGCCACCTATAGGTTTGATCAATTTGGAGGTGGATTTGTCAGAATTCTTGCAGCTGAACAGACTCCTGAGTCTGATGGTTGGTTCCAAGGAACAGCTGATGCCGTTAGAAGATCTATAAGATATTTTGAAGATGACAATCCTGATTTGGTTGTAATACTTTCTGGCGATCAACTTTATAGAATGGACTTAAATGACGTAATTAAAAAGCATTTAGAAAAAAAAGCTGATTTAACAGTCTGTACAAAACCAGTTGGAAAAAATGAAGCTTCATCATTAGGAATTATGAAAATTGATAAAGATGACCAAGTTAAATCTTTTGCTGAAAAACCAAATGAAAATCAGCTTGATAATTTCAAAACAATGATTAATGAAGACGAACGATATTTAGCAAGTATGGGAATATATATTTTTAAAACATCCGTTTTAAACGATTTATTATATTCAAACCCTCAGACAGATTTTGGAAAACATATTATTCCTGAAGCAATAAGCAAAAAGAAGGTTTTTAGTTATATTTTTGACGATTATTGGGCTGATATTGGTACGATAAAATCTTTCTGGTCTGCTAATTTAGAACTTACCGACCCCTTACCTAAATTTTCTTTTTATGATGTCGAAAGATTAATTTTTACAAGAATGCGTTATTTGCCTCCCTCAAAAATTAATTCATGTGAGTTGTATAATTCATTAATATCAGACGGATGCATTTTGTCTGGAAAATTAATAAAGAGATCTGTTATTGGCTTAAGAGCCATTGTAGGGGAAGGTTCTGTAATTGAAGAATCAATTTTAATGGGTGCTGATTACTATGATAATAAAGACATATGCAAAAAAGGAAATATTTCGTTAGGAATTGGAAAAAATTGTATTATTAAAAAGGCTATCATTGATAAAAATGTTCGAATTGGAGACAATGTTATAATTACTCCAGAAAATAAATCTTCAAACTTAATTTCTGAAAAATTTTGTATTCAAGATGGTATAATAGTAATTCCAAAAAATACTATTATAGAATCTAATACTGTAATTTAATTTTCCTTTAAACATTAGCTTGTTCACAAATAAAAAGGCAGTTAACTTACTTATGTTCTCAATTAAAAATGGAAAAAGATTATGAATATATTAAAGTATGTAAATTTAAACAAACAACTCTTGATAATAGATATGATTTCATTATTAAAATTTTCAGGTTTAAAAAATGATTTTTCGCCTAGAACTCAATTACAAGTTCTAAGAAAGCTTTCAAAATTTTCTTTAAAGGAAAAAATAAATATAATTGCTGTTTTGTCAGGTCAACCGCTTCATAAAGCCCCCAAGGGAAAAAAATTTGATAACATTAAAGTTTATTATAGTTCTTCTTTAGAAACTCATCCAAAAAAAATTGCAAGTTTAGCAATCTTAAAGAGTGGCATTCTTGTAACCAATGATGAGTCAGCCGAAATTAAAGTTAGAAATATAACCGAAACAATGAAGATAAGTACATTTAGGAAAGCTTTTGATCCAATAAGTGATTATGATAGGTACGATAATTATGATAGCAGAAGAAATAAAAAGTTTAAAAAGTATGATGTGAATAAAATAGAATCAACTACTGAAAACACTAAAAATAACGAAGCTATAAATGAATTAATTGATTTGGTAGATTAATTTAAGATGTCAAATTCAAGAAAAGTTTTATTTTTTGATATCGATGGAACTTTGCTTTATGCAAAAGGATCTGGAAGAAAAGCTTTCCAAGATGCTTTTTATGAAACCTACAAAATACCTATAAATATTGACCATATAAATTTTTCAGGTGCCACAGATTTAGGTGTAATAAACAAATTATTAGTTGAAAATAAGATTAAAGATACTCCAGAAAAAATTCCTTTATTTTTTGACAATTTAGCAAAATATTTAGAATTTTATTTGAGTAAAAGTCCACCAGTAGTTCTTGATGGAGTTAAATCGTTTTTAGAAAAAATTCCAAGTTCATGGATTTTAAGTATTATTACAGGTAATACTCAAAAATGTGCGAACATAAAATTAAAAAGGTCCAACTTATACTCTTTTTTTCCAATAACTGGAGGTTATGGAGATGATAGTGGATGTAGAAATGAAATCGCTAAAATTGCTATAAATAGAATAGAGGACTTTTCAAGTGGTTATCTATTTGGAGATACCCCAAAAGACATATTGGCAGCTAAATCTAATAATTTAATCTCTGTGGCTATTGCAACCGGAAAGCATGATTATGATGAACTTTTATCATACAAACCTGATTTTATTATGAATTCCTTTAACGATGCTAAAACAATTTTGAAAGATATTTATTAGTGAGCAAAAAGACTTTTAGTATAACATGTCCAAACTGTAGTGCTGTACAAGATGTTGAACTTTACGAAGTTGTTGATATATGTGCTGAACCTGATAAAAAAGAGGAAATAATGTGCAACAAGTTTAATAGAACATCATGTATTGACTGTGGTGAGGATTTCAGGATTGACTTGCCAATTTTGTATAAAGATGAAAGACATGGTATTTTTATCCATTGGGTACCAAAAACTCCTGATATCTCAATAGAAAATATTATTGAAGAATTTGATGAAATTGTAAGTAAAATTGAATCAAAAAGAGATTTATTGAATATTCGATTAGTTTTTACCAGAGTAGAACTTGTGGAGTTGATTTACATGATCGAATCACAGATAAATCATCGTGTTATAGAATATATTAAGTATAGTATTTTTGAACGAAATCTAGAAAAACTTAATCCAGTCACACATAAATTATTACTTAATGTCGAAGATTCAACTGAAGATGAATTATGTTTTGTTGTTCAAAATATAAAAACTCAAGAGTTAGGAGAAATATTAAGATATGGTAGATCAGCATACCATTCATTAGTAGAACTTTTTAATGAGGATCCTGAGGAATTTATTTTAATGTTTCCAGGACCTTACATTTGTGCAAATTATTTTATAAATGGTGAATCTTAACTATTTTTTGTACTCAGTAATAATCATATCAGATATTAGATCGGGATCTAAGTCATCAGTATCAATTTGAAATGGTATTTTTTGATATAATAATTTTCTGTCGTTAAGTAATTTTAAAATTCTTTCAAATTTTTCTTCTATATGATTATCATCCGAATCAAGAAGTGGTCTATTTTTATCATTACATATCCTATTAAAAATAGTTGAAGGATTTGCATTTAAACAAACACATAAGCTATTTTTACTCAAGTTTATGATATTTTTATCATTTAAAATGATTCCTCCACCTGTAGATATTATTTTTGAGGAAGAGTTTGAAATTTTTTCTGATAATTCTAATTCAAGAGATCTGAAGTAAGATTCACCTTTTTCTTCAAATATTTTACTGATTGTAAGACCTTCATTGTTTTCAATTTCTTGGTCCATTTCAATCAAGGGATAATTTAACTTTTGACTTAGAATTTTACCAATTAAGGACTTACCTGTTCCCATAAAGCCAAAAAGTACAATATTTTTCATATGATTAATTTAAATTTAAACACCATTTTCTCGAAGCGATTTTCTTATTTCTTTTGTATTAAAATGTTTTAATTGTTCTTCATTAAAACCAGCATTTAAAAGTCGTCTTTTTTGCTCAAGTAAGCGCCTTCTTCTTAATCGAGGTTTTTTAACAGGACGCCTCAATGGTTTTTTTCTCATTGCTCTTCGTATTCTCATTATTTCTATCCTAAATTAAAATTGATGAGAGAAAGTAGCGTTAGATGTTTAGATACGCAACCATTATATTCTATTTTTTAATGATAGAATGTGTTAATTGATAAAATTGTAAAACCAAATATCATTAAAAATAAAACAATAATCTTTAAAAATTTATCAGGAATTGTTGTTGTTAACTTACTTCCAAAGTACACGCCAATAATAGATCCCAAAGCCATAATGATGGCGGTTAAAATTTCTTGTTGTCCTTTTAGTCCATAAATAAATGATGTTATCATTGTCATAATAAGTGCTAAAAAAATAGAGCTTCCCACAGCATATTTTGTTTTTATATTAAATAAAATAATAAGTAATGGTATAACAATTATTCCCCCTCCAATGGAGGTTGAGCCAACTAAAAAACCACAAAAAACACCTGACCCAATAGATAATATTTTTTTTGAAAGAACATTTGTTAATTCGGAACTATTAAATTTTTCATCCTTTTCATAATTTGATTTTTTACGGATTATATTAAAAAAAATTGATAAAATACTTATAAGAATAATTATGATAATTGAATATTCTAAATTTTTCTTAAAAATTAAATCACTGTTTTTGCTACTTACATAATTTGCAGCTGTAATGGTAGATGGAATTGCCCCAATCAGGAAAAACGATGATATTTTCCAATTAATTGTTTTTAATTTTACATGATAAAATAAAGCCGTTATTTTTGTTAAAAAAGCGTATAAAGTGGTAGTTCCAATAGCTGTGATAGGGTCTTTTAATAAGACAGTTAAAATAGGTAAAACTATAACGCCACTACCAATACTTGTCAGTCCAACAAAAAAACCAATAATTAGTCCTAAGACAATTCTAATAATAATGTCATCGAACATTTTTTAAATTCCACCACCTTGATCAAAATCTAAATGAAGACCACATTCTCTTTTTATACCGTTAAAACGAGTTTCTTCTGGTTTCATATTTGATGTTAGGGGTTTAGAGGAATGCCAATCGCCTACAGAAACATATCCTTTATTCCACAATGGATGATATGGAAGGTTATTTTTTTTGAGATAAATATCAATCTTCCTATCATCCCAATCTATAATGGGGTAAATTTTGGTGATATTATTTTGGATCTCAACTACTGGTTTTTCCTCACGACTTTGAGATTGTTCTCTTCTAATTCCAGCAAACCAAGCTTTTTTATTTAATTCCTTAATAGCTCTTTTCATTGGCTCAATCTTGTTCAATTTGTTGTATTTATTTAATCCTTCAATTCCTTGCTCCCAAAGCTTACCATATTTTAATTCTTGTTGTTTAGGTTCAACTAGAGACTTAAAAGTTAAAACTTTTAATTTAAGACGTTTTGATAATGTCTCCGCAAATTCATATGTCTCAGGAAATAAATATCCTGTATCAATAAAAACTATTGGAATATGAGGTATTTTTTGAGTTATTATATGAAGCATGACTGCGCTTTGAATTCCAAAACTTGTACTCAAAAAAATATTTTGAGAAAAATTTTGGATAGCCCAATCAATTCTTTGATGAGCTGACTTTTTTTCTAAATCATGAGAAGTAACTTTTTCTTTTATTATATTCATAAAAATTAAAGTCCTGTTTTGAAATCTCTTCCGTCATAAACTGCTGGAACAATTTTTTTTCTAATCAAAAAATCTCCAAATAATTCATTTTTTTCACGATTTGCAGAATATTGGAAAAATAAATTATCTAATTCTTCAAGGATGATATCTTCACCGATATTTTCTCTGTACAATTGAACTAACCTAGTTCCTTTTCCATCGCCTCCAAGATATAAATTATATTTACCAAGAGCTTTACCAACCAAGGCAATTTCAGCAAGATAGGGTCTTGCACATCCATTAGGACATCCTGTCATTCTTATTGTAATAGGAATTTTTTCGATGGCATTTTTTTTCGTGAGTTCTTCAATTTTAGATATTAATGTTGGCAAATAACGTTCTGCTTCAGCCATTGCTAAACCGCATGTTGGAAAAGCAACACACGCCATACTATTTTGACGAATTAAGCTTACTTCTCTCCACAGGCCATATTCTCTAGCTAGGCCTTCAATGATATCCTTTTTACTTTCGTCAACTTTTGATATTATTAAATTTTGTGTGGCAGTAATTCTAAACTCACCTTGATGAATATTGGTTATTTTAAGAAGACCTGATAACATTTGTGGACCATTGGGTTTATCCGTTATTCTTCCATGTTCGATAAATAGTGTGAGATTCCAAGTTCCGTCTACATTTTTAATCCAACCAAATCGGTCAGCATGAGAAATAAAATTAAAATCTTTTGATTTTTTTAATTTTATTTTTGATCTTACTTCAACTTCTTCTTTAAAATTATCGACCCCCATCCTATCAACAGTGTATTTAAGTCTAGCCTTTTTACGATCTGTGCGATCGCCAAAATCTCTTTGTGTTGTAACAACTGCTTCTGCAATTTTTCGAATATCAGTTTTTTTAATAAAACCAATATCTTTTGCTATTTGAGGGTATGTTCCTGGAGTACTATGGGTGCATCCCATACCTCCGCCAATAAGAACATTGTATCCAATTAACTTTTTGTTTTCAATAATAGCGACAAAGCTCAAATCATTTCCATTAATATCAACATCATTGTGAGGAGGAATAGCAATTGCGATTTTAAATTTTCTTGGAAGATAAGTATTTCCATAAATCGATTCTTTTTCTTCTTTTACGTCAGCAACTTTTTCTTCATCAAGCCATATTTCATGATATGCTTGAGATTTAGGAAGTAGGTGATTACTCACACTCACGGCATCTTTGTAAACCTCTTCATGATAAATAGATTCTAAAGGATTAGCGTTACATAATACGTTTCTATTAACATCTCCACAAGCAGCTAAAGAATCAATAAAAGCATCGTTTATTCCTCTAATTAATTTTTTAACGTTCCTTTTTAAAATTCCGTGGTATTGAAACGTTTGTCTAGTAGTAAGCCTTATGCCACTTGATGTTAATTCTCTAGAAATTTTATCAATAGCTCTCCATTGTTCAGCATTAATTACACCACCAGGAACTCTTGCTCTTAACATAAAACTATACAGTGGTTCTAACTTTTGGCGTCTTCTTTCGTCACGTAAATCTCTGTTATCTTGTTGATAAAAACCATGAAATTTTGTGAGCTGGGTATCATCCTCAGATAGTGAACCTGTGATTTGGATTTTTAAACCTTCCTCGATAGTACCTCGAAGATTTCCACTTTTAGATTTTATTTTTTCAACTTCAGATAATTTAATTTTTTCAATCATAAGACACTCCTTTAATAGACATCCTTTTGATATTTACCTTGTTTTTGCATTTCTCTTAAAAACTCCTCAGCTTCACTCTCATTAATTTTCTTATTATCCGAAATTATTCTAATGAGAGCTTTATGAACATCCTTAGCCATTCGACTTTCGTCCCCACAGATATAAATATGAGCTCCATCGCTAATCCAATTGAAAATTTCCTCAGCATTTTCTAGTAGTCTATGTTGTACATAAATTTTATCTTTTTGATCTCTTGAAAAAGCCAAGCTGATTTTTTCTAAAACTTCTTCCTCTAAATAATCTTGCCATTCAGTTTGATAAAGAAAATCATCAGAAAAATAGGGGTTGCCAAAAAACAACCAATTTTTACCTTTTGCATTTAAAGCAGCTCTTTCTTGTAAAAAAGCTCTAAAAGGAGCTATCCCAGTTCCGGGTCCAATCATTATAATCGGAGTATTTGGGTTTTCAGGCAGCCTGAATCTATCATTTGATTCGACATAAATCTTCACTTTGTCATTAGGAGAAGTTCTTTGTAAAAATCCCGATGCAGCACCTGTATGCAAAAAGCCTAACTCTTGATATTGAACAACGCCAACGGTTAAATGAACTTCATCTTCTACTTCATTTTGGCTAGAAGCAATTGAGTATAAACGAGGTGTAAGTTTTCTTAATAAATCTTTTAACTGTCTACTTGAAATTGTCGACGGGTACTCAATAATCAAATCAATAATTTGTTTATTGGAAATAAAGTTATTTAATTTTTCTTTATCGTTAGAAATATCAATTAATTCAGAGTTATTTGTTAATTCTGCATATTTTTTAACAAATCCAGGATGTAATTGTGTAATTTCAAATTCGTATATCAAGGCATCTAAAATTGTAAGTGGTTCATTTTCTTTTGAAAAAATAATTTCGTTAACATCAATCTCGAGACAACTAAGGATTTTATGCGCAAGTATTTCATCATTTTTAAACCAAACTCCTAATGAATCACCAGGAGTATATTTAAGTCCAGATTCCTCTAAATTAATTTCAATATGTCTAATATCTTTTTCAGAATTTCTACCTGTAATTTTTTGATTGGTTAAAATATTAGTTTCAAGAGGGCTTTTTCTCGTATATTTTTTTTCATCTTTTGCTACTAAGTCGAATGCAGGACTTATACTTTTTGGAGAAGAGGATATTAAAGGCTCCATAACAGTTAATGCGTTTGATATCCATTGTTCTGTATGGTCGTCAAAATCTACATCTAAATCAACCCTATCAAGAACACGATTTGCACCCAAAGTTTCGAGTTTAGCATCAAAATCTTTCCCTGTTTTACAATAATGTTCGTACGTACTATCTCCTAAGGCTAAAACTCCAAAATTCATTTTACTTAATTTAGGAGCTTTATTGCCATTAATAAAATCTACAAGATTAAGCGCATCATCAGGTGGATCTCCTTCTCCCTGGGTACTTACAATAACTAATAAGTTTTCAATATTTTTAATCGATTTTTCTTTCATTTTTGCCATTGAAATAAGTGTACTATTAATATTTTTTTTCTTTGCCTCATCGAAGAGTTCTTCAGCAATTGAGCGAGAATTTCCTGTTTGTGAACCATATAAAATTGTTAATCCATTAAAACTATCATTGGATGAGTTAGAGGAATCGGCTTTAAGCATAATATAATTACTAAGCTTCAGTAATTCATCTGAAGTCAAATTTTTAGTAAGATTATCTATTTTTGATAGAAAATCACTTTTAGTTGACTCATTATTTAAATTTGTTTTGCTATTATTCATAATAAAAAAGGTTTATTAATTGTTATATCGTTTACATAAATATATTATTACAAAAAAAGTGTACAGAAAAT
>Ga0160422_10002354_pt1 | contig 11833 bp, 11 predicted proteins | sample Fk160mmetaG_FD_108192 | JGI IMG/M metagenome (GOLD analysis project Ga0160422, IMG submission 108192) | Marine microbial communities from the Central Pacific Ocean - Fk160115 60m metaG | ecosystem: Environmental > Aquatic > Marine > Oceanic > Photic zone | place: The Central Pacific Ocean... | reverse complement strand
TGCTCCAGATTGAGATAAACCTACACCATGACCAAAACCACCACCAGTAAAAACCCATAAATTATTATTTAATTTATCAATTATAAATAAATTACTTGGTAAAAAATTCAATGATTTTCTAATATCATCTTTAACTAAAATAATTTTCCTCATTGAATTATCCTGAATAATTTCTAATTTAATAACTCTTCCACTCGTTCCTCTTTCAAGTACTTTTAGATCGAGAATTTCTGATTTTTTTGCTATCAAATTATTTTTTTGCAATAAATTTAAAATTTCTCTACCAGATACTTTTCTTTTCCATCTAAAAAGATAATGATCTTTACCAAAATAATTATTTTTATTATTTTTTAAAAAGTATTTCAATTCTTCTCTTCTTTTGATATTTGAAAATAAATATTTTGTTTCAAAATTTATAAAATCAAATTCAGAGGTAAAATATGGATAATCACTCATTTCCCAAGCTTCGCTAGAAGATGCGGATATCCCGCCGTTAGAAGCATGGTAAAAAGCATTAATTGGCTTCCCTTCAAAAACTAAAACCTTATCTTTAGTATCTATTATTGCTTTTTCAATATTTTTATTGTTAATTGCAGGTTTATAAACTTGACATTGTGTAGTAATACATAAGTGAAATTTATCTGCCTTAAATCGATTATGATTATGAATAGCCCATGTTCTAGCAATTACTGCCTGAGCTTTTAAAGCTTCTAATGGTGAATTAGCCCCAATTTCATGAGGTAAGACTCCTTTTAAATAATCTGCAAATGATAATTTTTGCACCAGAGTCCATGTCCCATAGGAATCTTTGATCAAATAAAATTTTTTTCCATAACCAACATCATTTATTTTGATTACTTCATCAGAAGTTATAGAGATAGGTCCTTCAAGTTTTTGATATGTGTATTTATTTACTAAGAAAGGATTAATTTCACTCACTATTTTTGTTCTTCTAATTTTAAAATTTTGATTAACTTTATTTTTATCATCTTTAGATAACCATATTTCCCAGTGGCTTGGCATAGTAATAATGGGTCTCAATCCTTTTTTTATCAAAAGTTCAGATTGTTTGTTTGCAGATTCAAAACTAGCCAAAGGTTTAGAAACTAATTTTTCATTAACATATGGCTTCTCTAAAGGTATTTTTTTAAATAATATTTCTATTTTTTTAGATTGATGTTTTAATCCATTTGCTGATTCCACTATTAAAAATTTATTATTTGTTTTTATAGTTAAAGAATCCTCTTTAATACTATCTTTTCCTAAATATTGCTTTAAACCTATTAAGAAATTTCCTTTTTTAATTTCTTTTTCAAGATTAATATCAATCAATTGTTCAGCAAAACCAAAAGAATTTCTAAGATTCAAATCAAAAAAGAAAGTCAGACTGATTAGAAAAACATAGGTAATTTTATAAAAATATTTCATATTTCTATTTTAAACTTAAAATTATTATTGTTAATTGAATAAATTTTATTTGCATCCATGCAATTTAAGGTTTAGATTATTAAACTATTAATTAAAGTATTTTAATGCCAAAGTTAAAGACACGTAAATCTGCAGCAAAAAGATTTAAAGCAACAGCGACTGGTAAATTCATGAGACGTAGAGCTTTTCATAATCATTTACTTGATCATAAAAGTTCTAAACTAAAAAGACATCTTTCTACAAAAGCTGTTGTTGATGAAAGAGACGCTGATAATGTAAAATTAATGATCCCTTACGCTTAACTTTAATTAAGGAAATAAAATCATGGCAAGAGTTAAAAGAGGAAATGTTGCAAGAAAAAGAAGAAATAAAATCTTAAATCTTGCTAAAGGTTTTAGAGGAGGAAATAAAAACCTCTTTAGAACTGCTAACCAAAGAGTGATGAAGGCTCTATGTAACGCATATCGCGATAGAAGAAGAAGAAAAAGAGATTTTAGAAGATTATGGATAGCAAGGATAAATGCATCGGCAAGGATTAATGGCACAAACTACAGTAAATTATTAAATAATCTGAAATCCTCAAATATTCTTATTAATAGAAAAATGCTTGCTCAACTAGCATTAAGCGAACCTGAATGTTTTGAAAAAATAGTCTCTTCAGCGTCAAAATAAATTAATTAATTACTATTATAAAAAGAGGATAATTAATATTTCATGGAGATCTCTTCATTTCAATCTTATTTATTAATATTATTTTTTTTACTATCAATAATTTCAATTTTTGTTTTTCGACAATTTTTAAAAACAAGAAATGAAGAAATAAGTCTTGTCAAATATGAGCAGAAAGGAATTGAATCATTAGAAAAAGCAACTGAACTTTATGAATTTGGAGCTATTCAAATAAAAAAAAGGCTATATCCTCAAGCTACTCAAACTTTTTTAAAGGCAATGAAAAATTCTAAGGATGAACCAGATGAAGGTAAAGCCATTATCGAAAATGCATTAGGTTTTACATATGCTGCTCAGAAGGATTATAAAAAAGCAATTAAACACTATAAATCTGCATTATTAGCTTTACCACAATATACAGTAGCACTAAACAATCTTGCTGCTGCACAACAAAGCTTATTTGATTACGAACAAGCTTTATTAACTTATAAAAAAGTTTTAGATATTGATCCAAAAAATAAGACAGCAATTAAAAAAACAAAAGAAATAAATAAAAGAAACAAATATGAACCATATAAAGAAGTTAAGAATCGAGGCTTCTAAAAATTATGATTCAAAAAGATATACTTCAAATCGGAGCAAAGAACTTCAATAATAGATTAATGGTAGGGACAGGGAAATATCAATCTCCAAAAATAATGATTGATAGTTTAGAAAACTCAAAATCTGAAATTATAACAGTTGCTATTAGAAGAATTAAAAATGTAGATAAAGATAAAAATTTACTTCAATATATTGATTGGTCAAAATATTGGATGTTGCCAAATACTGCTGGTTGTAAGAATTCTGAAGAAGCAATCAGAATTGCATTACTTGGAAGAGAACTAGCAAAATTATCAGGCCAAGAAGATAATAATTTCATCAAACTAGAAGTTATCCCTGACTCAAAATATCTTCTGCCAGACCCTATAGAGACTTTAAAAGCAGCAGAAATTCTTGTAAAAAAGAATTTTACTGTATTACCGTACATAAATGCTGATCCAATTCTTGCAAAAAAACTTGAAGAAATAGGTTGTTCAACTGTTATGCCATTAGGATCACCAATAGGCTCTGGTCAAGGACTATTAAATTCTTCAAACATCGCAATTATTATAGAAAACGCAAATATACCAGTAATAATAGATGCCGGAATTGGAGTACCTAGCGAAGCTTGTCAAGCCATGGAAATGGGGGCTGATGGAGTTCTAATAAATAGTGCAATTGCATTAGCTCATAATCCTATAAAAATGGCACAAGCGATGGATTTAGGGGTTAATGCAGGACGCACATCTTTTTTATCAGGTAGGATAAAAAAAGCTGTTTTTGCCAATCCAAGTTCTCCTGCAGAGAATATTTCAAATTAAAAAGCAAAAAAGTATGATTTAAATTTCAATAACAATAATTTTGGTTTTTTATAAATATTTTTAGAAAAGATTTGAAACTTTTTTCAATATTTATACCCACATTGATGGGTCACTGTAGTAGTTTAATAATGATGTTTGGAAAAATTAATCTGGAGTTTTGAGTGAAAGTTATTGTTCTTGGAGGAGATGGATTTTGTGGCTGGCCATGTGCAGTCAACTTATCCGAACAAAATCATGAAGTAATTATCGTTGATAATCTTAGCCGTAGGAAAATAGATATTGATCTCGAAGTGGAATCTCTAACCCCAATCGCATCAATCAATGAAAGATTAACAGCATGGGAAGAAACAGGAGGAAAGCCTATAAAATTTATTAATATGGATATTTCCAAACAATATTTAAAGTTACTAAATTTATTAATTAATGAAAAGCCAGATTCAGTTGTACATTTTGCTGAACAGAGAGCTGCTCCATACTCAATGAAATCAAGTTTTACTAAAAGATATACAGTTGATAATAATGTAAATGGTACTCATAACTTATTAGCTGCTATTGTTGAAAGCAATCTAGACATTCATATAGTTCACTTAGGAACAATGGGTGTTTATGGGTATGGTTCCCATAGAGGAGCAACTATCCCAGAGGGATATTTAAAAGTTGAAGTTCCACAACCTGATGGGACTAGATTTGAAGAGGAAATATTGCATCCTGCAAGTCCCGGGAGTGTCTATCATATGACAAAAACTTTAGACCAATTATTATTTCTTTACTACAACAAAAACGACCTTATAAGAATTACAGATTTACATCAAGGAATTGTCTGGGGGACAAATACTAAAGCGACTTTAAAAGATCCTAGATTAACTAATAGATTTGACTATGACGGTGATTATGGAACAGTATTGAATAGATTTTTAATGCAAGCTGCGATAGGTTATCCACTAACAGTCCATGGAACAGGAGGTCAGACGAGGGCTTTTATTCATATAAAAGATTCAGTAAAATGTGTGCAATTGGCTTTGGAAAACCCTCCAAACAAAGGAGATAGAGTGAAAATATTTAACCAAATGACAGAAAGTCATCAAGTTGGTGAGTTAGCAAAAAAAGTTGCAGCTCTAACAGACTCTAAGATTAATTATCTACCTAATCCAAGAAATGAAGCTGTCGAAAATGATTTAATTGTTGATAATAGATGCTTTATTGAGTTGGGACTTAATCCAACAACACTTGATAATGGGTTACTTGAAGAAGTATTAGAAGTAGCTAAGAAATTTGCGAATAGATGTGATAAAAAAAGAATTCCTTGCGTTTCGGCTTGGACAAAAACTCAAGAAAAAGCTATAAAATCAGATTAAAGATATTGAAATTTTTTTAATAACGTGAAAATTGCATTTTTTACTGAGACTTTTCTTCCTAAAGTTGATGGAATAGTAACTAGATTGACAAAAACTATTGAATATCTTGTTAAAAATGGCGATGATGTAATAGTTTTTTGTCCTGAAGGTTCACCAAATAATTATAAAGGAGCAAAAATAGTAGGTGTAGCGGCAATGCCTCTCCCTTTATATCCAGAGTTAAAACTAGGACTCCCAGGACCGGCAGTATCTGAAGCACTTGAAAAATTTCAACCTGATTTAATACATGTTGTAAATCCTGCTGTCTTAGGATTAGGTGGTATATGGTTGGCTAAAACAAATAATATTCCTCTAATTGCAAGCTATCATACACATCTACCAAAATATCTTGAACACTATGGAATGGGGATGCTAGAACCTCTTCTGTGGGAATTATTAAAAGCTGCTCACAATCAAGCTTTATTAAATCTCTGCACCTCAACAGCGATGGTAAATGAATTAGAAACTAAGGGCATTAGAAGAACTGCATTATGGCAAAGAGGAGTTGATACGAATAGCTTTAAGCCAGAATATAGGAATCAGAAAATGAGGGAAAAATTACTAGGTGAATACCCTGATACAGGTTCATTACTTATTTATGTAGGACGGTTATCAGCAGAAAAACAAATTGAAAGAATTAAACCAGTCTTAGAAAAGATACCTAATGCAAGTCTAGCTCTTGTTGGCGATGGACCATATAGAAATCAATTAGAAAAAATCTTTGAAAATACAAAAACAAATTTCATTGGTTATTTAGCGGGCGAAGAATTAGCTAGCGCATACGCATCAGGAGACATTTTCTTATTTCCATCAAGTACAGAAACATTAGGTCTTGTATTATTGGAAGCCATGGCGGCAGGATGTCCAGTGATTGGAGCAAATAAAGGAGGTATCCCAGATATTATTAACGATGGTGTTAATGGATGCTTATATGATCCTGATCAAGAAGACAATGGGGTAAAAAGTCTAATAGATGCAACAAATAAAATCTTAAATAATAGTACTAAAAAAGAAGAAATGAGAAAAGCTGCAAGAAAAGAGGCAGAAAGATGGGACTGGAATCAAGCAACTCTGCAATTGAAAAATTTTTATACTAAAACTTTAAATAAAACTTAAATATAGATCAAGCAACATTTGGTGGAGGAGTAGGACTATTAATAGAGGTAATAGGAAGTATTAAGGTCGCAATATGTTGGTTTTTTTCTGGCCTTTTCTTTTTAGATAATCTTCTTCCAAAGGGGACTCTAATAACATTTGTTTGTTCAAGAGATTTTAAGTCAATATCTTCTTTATTAATAAATTCTGGTAATTCAACAGAAATATTAGATAAATATTGAACTTTACAATCCTTAGATGAATCCTTTTTCATAGCTTCAAATACCCCAAAAAATTTGATGCTTGATAATAATAATAATAAATATAGAAAAATTACTTTAAGAAAAAGTTAATTTTTCAAAATACATTCTAAAGATATCGAAAATTCACTTAAAAAGCCAGTCCTTAAGCACATTTTTTTTCATCAATTAAATTATCATCCTGAAAACTACAAGAACATATTAAATTTTTGTCGCCATATGCATTATTAATCCTTGAGACAGGAGACCAGAACTTTAAATTATTATAATTTTCACAAGGATATGCAGCTTTTGCTTTCGTGTAAGGTTTATCCCATTCTCTAATAATTAATTGGTTCAGAGTATGTGGTGCATTAATAATCACGTTGTTATCTCTTGGGAAAGCATTATTTTCTATTTCTAAAATCTCATCAGCAATACATAACATAGCTGAACAGAATCTATCAATTTCTTTAAGACCCTCACTCTCTGTTGGTTCTATCATAATAGTCTCTGCAACAGGCCAACTAATTGTGGGAGCATGAAAACTATAGTCAATTAATCTTTTAGCAATATCATTTACACTTAATCCAATTTTTTGTTTTAAATATCTAAAATCTAAAATACATTCATGAGCAACAAAGCCATTTTCTCCTTTATATAAAATCTTAAATTTATCTTTTAGAGAATAAGCTATGTAGTTAGCAGATAATATTGCTTGTAAACTAGATTTTCGCAAACCATTATAGCCAATCATCCTAATATACATCCAACTTATAGGAAGGATACTCGCGCTACCATATTGTGCAGATGAGACTGAAAAATCTAAATTATCAGGATATACTTTCTTTTTAAGACTATGTGTTGGTAAAAAGGGTCTTAACATACTAGAAACGGCAATGGGTCCAACTCCTGGTCCACCACCACCATGAGGGATACAAAATGTTTTATGAAGATTTAAGTGGCAAACATCTACTCCATATTCTCCAGGTTTACACAAACCAACTTGAGCATTAAGATTAGCTCCATCTAAATAAACCAGCGCTCCAATATTATGAACTAATTCGCAGATTTTTTTTATATTAACTTCAAATACTCCATGAGTTGATGGATAAGTTAACATTAAAGCTCCTATCTGCACTCCATAATCATTAACCTTTTGAGACAAATCATCAAAATCTATATTTCCTTCATCATCACAATTAATTGAGACAACTTCAAAACCTGCCATAACTGCACTAGCAGGATTAGTTCCATGAGCACTTCTTGGTATTAGACATTTCTTACGATTTATATCATTAATAGAGAGAAAATAAGATTTTATAGCCAAAAGCCCTGCAAATTCTCCTTGAGAACCCGCATTTGGCTGAAAAGAAACTCCATCTAAGCCTACAATTTCACTTATCCAGTTCTCAAGATTAGAAATAATATTTTTATAACCTGTAATTTGCTCTTGAGGAACAAAGGGATGAATAGAGGAGAAATTCTTCCAAGATATTGGATTTAATTCAGCTGCAGCATTTAACTTCATTGTGCAACTTCCTAAAGGATTCATTCCATCAACAAGCGAAAAATCTTTATCAGCCAAAGAAAATATATACCTCATTAAATCAGTCTCACTACGATAATCTTGAAATACATTTTGTTGGAGAAATTTCCCCTCCCTAAGTGGAATTCCATCTAAAGAGAAAGAACAACCTCTGTGAATATCATCAAAATTAACAGTTTTATCAATAACATCTGAAATAAAATTTAAAATCTTGTGTATCTCATCTATATCAGTGAGCTCATCAAGAGAAATACCAAATCCCGTAGCATTATCAATTTCAGCACCTAAAGGTAAAATCCTTAGATTAAAACCATTAGCTATAGCTGATTTATGTATAGCTACAGATTTTGGAGAATATATATCAAGACTATCAAATCTAATACCTTGATTTAATTCAAATCCAAGTTTGTGAAGACCTTGTTCTAAATAAATTCTTAAAATAACAATATTTTTAGCAATGTTATTTAATCCTTCATAACCATGATATAAAGCATAAAAAGAGGAAATAATCGCAAGTAATGATTGAGCCGTACAAATATTACTAGTAGCTTTTTCTCTTCTAATATGTTGCTCTCTTGTTTGCAAGGCTAATCTTAAGGATTTTTCGCCATCTTTAGAAATTGTTTCTCCTACAATTCTTCCAGGAATTAATCTGCGAAATCTATCATCACAAGCAAAAAATGCTGCATGTGGCCCACCAAAGCCAACCGGCACTCCAAATCGTTGCATTGAGCCAATTGCTATATCTACTCCAAATTGTGCAATTGGTTTAATGAGAACTTGAGCAAGAGGATCAATAGAAGCACATACATGAATATCTTGTTTATGAGCTTTAGAAATCAAAAAAGATGGATCGAATAAATCTCCATTTTGAGCTGGCAATTGAATAAATAATCCAAAAGCTAATTCATCAAAATCACATATATTATTATTAAAGGTTTTTATAGTTATACCTAGAGGCTTTGCTCTTGTTGCTAAAACATTGAATGTATGATTGTATACAGATTCACTAACTAAAAAGATATTTGAAGACTTATTTTTTCTAGCTGCATATGCAACAGTCATTGCTTCAGCAGCAGCAGTACCCTCATCTAGTAGCGAAGCATTAGCCATTGAAAATCCTGTTAATTCACAAATTAAAGTTTGAAAATTAAATAAAGCCTCTAATCGTCCTTGAGATATTTCTGCTTGATATGGGGTATATGAGGTATACCAGCGTGGATTTTCTAAGACATGTCTTTTAATAACTTCAGGCGTATGTGTGGAATAATATCCAAGCCCAATCAAAGATCTTTTAAATTCGTTCTGATTAGCTATTTCAACAATTTCATTAAAGGCTTCTCTTTCAGTACACCCTTGAGGGAAATTTTGCTTTGATTGATTTTTTATTCGTATGTCATTGGGAACAACTTGATTGATGAAATCTTCAATTGAATTAAAACCTAATTTATTAAGCATGAATTTTTCATCCTTTTCATTTAGTCCTAGATGTCTAGCTTCAAATAAATCAGATTTATAGAGATTCATGCTATTAGATTATTTTTTTTTAAAATAGCCGATTTTTTTAAAAATGTTTTAAATTGGAACAACCTTTGATTTATATTCTTCTGAAGTCATCAAATTATTCAAAGAAAAATTATCATTAGGTTTTAAAATTATCAACCAGCCAGAGTTAATAGGATCGTTTTGTAAAATTTCTGGATTATCAATAATTTGATCATTTCTATCAATAATTTCACCTGAGAAGGGCAAAAATACTTCTTCAACAGCTTTTACAGATTCAATTGTTCCAAAAGTGTCACCTTTCTTTAAAAGAACTCCTTTATCCACTAATTCAACAAATACAATATCCCCAAGCTGATCAATTGCGAATTCACTAATTCCAATCCTTAAAAGATCCCCTTCTTGTTTTATATATTCGTGTGTATCTGCATATTTTAGATATTCAGGAAATAAATAAGCCATAAATTGTCAAACACTAGATTAAGAAATCTTTTGTAATTAAATTTTCTTCTAATAGATCCGATAATAACTTAATTAAAGCAATTTTGATATGGGAAATATGCGTACCTCCTTGTATAAAAATATTGTAAGGTTCTCTTAAAGGTGCGTCAGCCGAAAACTCACTGGTACTTCCTTCAATAAATGTTCCTCCTGCCATCAATAAATTAGATTCATAGCCATTCATTGAAGAAGGAATAACATTTAAGAAAGAATCTACAGGAGATGAAGACTGAAATGACTGGCAAATCTTTTTTAATAGTAAGGGATTCTTTAATTGAATAGCTTGGATAATATCTGATCTATAAGCTCCAGGCTCAGGCAGTACTTTAAACCCAATTTTTTTAAACACAAAAGCTATGAGATCAGCACAATTTAATGATTCATAAATCATCTGTGGTGAAAGAAATAAGCCTTGGAGTATCGTCCTACTGAGTCCAAAATTTATTCCTGCTTTAGAACCAATCCCTGGCGATGTTAATCTGTTACATGCAAGTTCAACTAATTCTTGATCTCCTGCTATATAAGCTCCACCAGGAACAATAGTACCTCCTAAATTTTTAATCAAAGATCCAGCAACAATATTTGCGCCAACCGCCGTAGGTTCTTTATCCTCTACTAATTCTCCATAACAGTTATCAACAAAACAAATACAGTTTTTATTGATTGAATGAACCATATTACAAATTTTTTTTATATCTTTTGAACTTAATGAACGTCTCCATGAGTAACCACAACTTTTCTGAATAAAAACAAGTTTACAACTTGTCATTGAAATTATTTCCGTTAATTGATTATCAAAAATATTATTATCTCTAAATTCTATTTGTTTAAAGTTAACACCAAAATCAATTAAAGAACCTTGACCACTCTTTCTTAAGCCTATCACTTCCTCAAGAGTATCATAAGGATTACCAGTAACAGAAAGCATTGTATCTCCCGGCCTAAGAATTCCAAATAAAACAGACCCTATTGCATGAGTCCCACTTACAAATTGCATCCTTACAGCAGCTTTTTCTGCTTGAAACAATTTCACATAAATATTATCAATTTTTTCTCTTGAAGTATCATCTAGTCCCATACCTGTAGACTGGCTAAAATGACTTGTCGATAATTTTTCATCTTGGAAGATATTAAGAATATTTTGTAATTTTAAATAAAGATCATTAGATCTAGAAATAAATAATTTATTTAATTCCAATGCAGATTCAAAAACAAAATTTTCAACCAATTCATAATCTTTTAACTTCTTATTCATCTTTTAAAATGTTACCTTCTTTTAATAAAACCATATTTCTTAATTCTTTGAGAAATGAATTTGGCCCCCCTTTAGTGAATAAAGATAATTTTCGTGATGCTTCATAAAGATCTAATAACTCACCATCTAACTCTTCAGCAGAATAATCTTTAAGTCCTGCTATCACTTCTGCAAATCTTTCTCTTCTGGATATTTTTATTACAGAATAAGCATTCATTATGTCATTTTTACAATGTCTCCATGGACGATTCATACAAAAATGTTCTGATAAAGCCTCACTCAATTTGGATGCCTCTTCGTCTTCTATAAACCAATCAAACGTGGATGGTAATGGTCTTAAACCTGCAAAAATCTCAAATAATTCTCCAGCTGAAAGGGGATTCCCATCATCATTCTTAAGAGGAAAAGATGACTCTTGCAAAGTTTTCCAAAGTTCAGGATATGACCCTTCTAATTGATCCCTTATCATTTCTACGCCCTGATATAGAATCGTATTTACTTGCGCTAGTGCCAAAAATACCTCAGGTCCAGGCGAAGATAACTTTCCATTTCTAAGATTTGATATTTGAGAATTGTGGACCCTTCCTAAATCGAGTATTTCAGATAATAGGGGTAAAATTTTATGCGACCAAGCATTTCTTTCATGCCATACATGTATCAAATGAGCCATTGCCCTACGACCACTTGATAATTTATCGCGATAACCTTGACTCACAGATAAGTAAACGGATCAATAGTATAGTATGATAATATTTCATATCGGCACATTTGAAAACAGCTTAATATTATGAATAAAC
>Ga0160422_10002353_pt1 | contig 11834 bp, 12 predicted proteins | sample Fk160mmetaG_FD_108192 | JGI IMG/M metagenome (GOLD analysis project Ga0160422, IMG submission 108192) | Marine microbial communities from the Central Pacific Ocean - Fk160115 60m metaG | ecosystem: Environmental > Aquatic > Marine > Oceanic > Photic zone | place: The Central Pacific Ocean... | reverse complement strand
TTCAATCGCCTTTTTTCCAAGTGGAAGAACTAGAGCTTTAACTCCATTTGCTTCGTATGCTTCAACTGCTGTTTTGGCAATCTTAATACTATAGTTGTTAAACGCTCCACAAAGACCTCTATCTGATGTGATACAAACAACAAGTGCTGTTTTCACATTTCTGTCCTCAGAGAAAACCCCTTCAGACGAATCTAATGTCGCGCTAACGTTAGCAAGGATTGATTGAATCTTTTCTGCGTATGGACGCATGCGAGTAATTGCGTCTTGAGCACGGCGAAGCTTTGCAGCAGACACCATTTTCATAGCAGACGTAATCTGCATTGTGTTCTGAACAGAACCAATGCGCTCTCTAACTTCTTTTAATCCTCCAGCCATAGCTTAGTTTATTGCTTTCTGATTATGCATAACGAGCTGTGATTTCTGCGGCAGCAGATTCAAGCACGCTTGTTTCAGCGTCAGTGTACTTACCAGCTTTAAGAGCATTTAGAGTGTCCTCGTGCTTTGCTCTTAGGTATGATAGATACTCGCCTTCAAATTCTCTAACCTTGTTTACAGGAACGCTTTTAAGAAGATCCTTAGTTCCAACGTAAACCATCGCTACCTGCTCCTCAACTGGAAGTGGTGAGTTTTGGTTTTGCTTAAGGATTTCTACGTTTCTCTCTCCTTTGTCAAGAATTGCTTTGGTAGCATCATCAAGGTCAGATCCAAACTTAGCGAACGCTTCAAGCTCACGGAACTGAGCTTGGTCTAGCTTAAGTGTACCACTTACCTTCTTCATTGACTTAATCTGAGCCGAACCACCTACACGGCTTACAGAGATACCAACGTTAATCGCTGGGCGGATGCCTGAAAGGAATAGGTTTGACTCAAGGAAGATTTGTCCGTCTGTAATAGAAATTACGTTTGTCGGAATGTAAGCACTCACGTCACCTGCTTGGGTTTCGATAATTGGAAGTGCTGTAAGAGACCCTCCGCCCTTCACTTTGTCTTTCAACGACTCAGGAAGGTCGTTCATGTTTTTAGCGATTTCGTCCTCACCAATAACTTTCGCTGCTCTTTCAAGTAGACGAGAGTGTAGGTAGAATACGTCACCAGGGTAAGCCTCACGTCCTGGAGGTCTACGTAGAAGAAGACTCACCTCACGATAAGCAACCGCTTGTTTACTAAGGTCATCATAAACAACAAGTGCTGGACGGCCTGTGTCGCGGAAGTATTCACCTACTGCTGCGCCAGTAAACGGTGCGTAGAACTGAAGTGGAGCTGGGTCAGATGCTGTAGCGGCTACAACTACTGTGTATGCCATTGCGCCAGCGTCCTCTAGGGTCTGTACGATGTTGGCAACTGTAGAGCCCTTTTGGCCTATCGCAACATAGATACAGAATACTGGTTCTCCAGCATCGTAGAATTCCTTCTGGTTAATAATTGCGTCAATCGCAACAGTAGACTTACCCGTCTGACGGTCGCCAATAATAAGCTCACGCTGACCTCTTCCAATTGGAATCATCGCGTCGATAGACTTAATTCCAGTTTGAAGTGGCTCAGATACTGGTTGACGGTATATTACACCTGGAGCTTTACGCTCGATCGGCATCTCACAAAGGTCTCCTTGGATAGGGCCTTTTCCGTCGATAGGCTCTCCTAGTGTGTTGATTACACGTCCTAGTAGGCCTTCTCCAGCTTTAATTGATGCGATCGTTCCTGTACGCTTAACTGAAGCGCCCTCCTTAATACCTCTTGAAGGCTCGAGCAATACAGCTCCAACATTATCTTCTTCAAGGTTAAGAGCGATACCACGTACGCCATTATCGAACTCAATAAGCTCACCTGATTGAACATTGCTTAAACCGTAGATGCGGGCAATTCCGTCACCTACCTGTAATACTGTACCCACCTCTTCTAGCTCAGCTGCGGTTTTTACTCCTGCTAGCTGCTCGCGTAAAATTGATGATACTTCTGCCGGGTTGATTTCAGCCATTTTGATTTCTTTTAAGCCCTTTTAAAATTCAGGCTCGTAATCGTGTTCCGTTAGTTTGCGACCTAAAGTTCTTAGTTGTCGCTTGATAGAAGCGTCGATTTCTCTGTCGTCCATTCTTAGGATAAAACCTCCTAGGATTTCAGGGTCAACGATTTCTTTTAATTCCACTTCTCCGTTGTGAAGCTTTGCAACCTCTGCAAGGATCTTCGAACGAGAGTCATCATTTAGAGGGCTAGCTGTTTTAACTGTAGCCGCCTGAATGTTGTTCATAGCGCGAAGTTGGGCTTTCGTCTCTTCAACAATTGAAGGAATCACTCCCTCTCTTCCTTTTGAAACTAGAAGAAGAATAAACCCAAAAGTTACTTCGCTAATCTTGCCCTTAAGAAGTGCTTCTAGGACAGATTTCTTTTGGTCCGGTTTAATGACCGGACTTACGAGCAGCAATTCAAAATCTTTAGAAGATCCTACAAGAGACGATAGCGTGTTGATGTCTGAACCAACCGCGCTAAGTTCGCCCCTCTCAGAAGCTAAACCTAAGAGAGCTTTTGCGTATCTAGATGCTACACGTGTACTTCCCATGGTGTTAACTTAACGTAGACTCGCTAATTAGCTTGTCCACGAGATTCTTCTGCTTGTCGGAATCTGCGAGCTCTTCTTTAAGAAGGCGCTCAGCAATGTCTACAGAAAGTTTAGCAACCTCTGCTTTTAATTCAGCAACGGCAGCTTTACGCTCTGTTTCAATTGCCTGACGTGCAGACTCTATTTCCTTTGCTGCTGCATCACGAGCGTCAGCTTTGGCGTCAGAAACCAGCTTTTCAGCAATTTCTTTAGACTCCTTAAGCATTGCGTCACGCTTTGCTCTAGCTTCCTGAATTAAACGCTCGTTGTCAGAATTCAGCGCAGCCATTTCTTCGCGAGCCTTTTCTGCCTCACGTAAAGAGTTTGCGATGCTTTCTTCACGGTCGTTTAATGCTTTTAGGATAGGTCCCCACGCAATCTTACGAAGTATAAACAATACCGTAAGGAAGGCAAGTGTAGCCCAAAAGACTGTACCGAAAGCCGGTGTTAACAGCGAACCCATTTTATTATCCTAGGGCTACAAGTAGACAAATGATGATTCCGAAAAGTGCAACACCCTCTACAAGAGCGGCAGCAAGAATCATGTTTGCACGAAGGTCATCAGAAGCTTCTGGTTGACGAGCCATAGACTCTAGGGCAGCCTTACCAATAAGACCTACACCTAAACCTGCACCGATAGCTGCAGCACCTGCCCCTAGACCGGCAAGACCTTGACCTGTTGTGATTTCAATTAGAATGTTTAACAATTCCATGATGAGTTATTTATTAAAGTAATTTGTTATCAATGATGTGGTTCTTGCGTTGCTTCTGAGAAGTATATCGCAGCAAGAAGTGTGAATACGTATGCTTGAAGGAATGCAACCAGAAGCTCCAAGAAATACATGAAGATCATAAAGAGTGTCGAGAACACGCCTATTCCAACTCCGCCAGCAGCACCATAGCTGTTGTTGAAGATGAATACCAAGCTCACAAAAGAAAGTATGATAATGTGTCCTGCAGACATGTTTGCGGTTAAACGAATCATTAGTACTGTTGGCTTGAGTATGATTCCAAACAGCTCAATTGGCACTACGATGAACTTAACCAAGAATGGCACGCCGGGTGGAGAAACAAGGTGCCCCCAGTAGTGTTTGTTTCCGTTTATTGAAGTAATGATGAAAACAAGTGTCGCAAGTACAATTGTTACCCCCATTGTTCCTGTAATATTAAACCCTCCTGCAAATGGTATTAAACCCAAAAGGTTACACCCTACTATGAAGAAGAACGTCGTTAAAAGGAAGGGAACAAACTTGTCTGCTTTGTGCTTTCCAATGATAGGATAAGCAATGTCGTCTCTTACAAATAGAATAAGTGGCTCAAGCACGTTGGCTAGTCCTGTTGGCGCTTGACCTGGTCTTCTTGCGTAGCTCTTAGCTGCTAATCTTAACATTAAAATCATTAGCGTCAAGATCATAAGCGTGCCAAATACAGACTTTGTAATTGATATGTCCCAAATAGCAACCTCCTCTCCGTGGTCCTTTGCAGAAATGCCGTTTTCGTCTTTCGTGTATTCAACACCTGTTGATGGGCCAGTTGCATAATATGGCCCGTGTCCACCATGACCACCATGTTCGCTATGGAAGCTGCTGCTCATAAATACGTCAAGGCCCTTGCCTTCAACGTAGATGATCATAGGAAGCGGTACGCTCACGTCGCCAAAGAAGTGAATCTCGTTTGCATCAGCAATGTGATGCATGATAAAGTCACCAGCTACGAACTTTTCTTCGTGGCCATGTTCGTCATCATGATGGTGAGAATCGCCGTGACCCGCTTCATGGCTGTTTTCGTGTAAAGTCTCTTGGTGTTGGGCGTCGTGAGAGTTTTCCACTTCTTCGTGGTGCTCTTCACCGTGACTTTCGTGTTGAGAAATCGCAGTTATCGGAGCGGTAAAAACCACTGCTGAAATAATGAGTCTAGTTATGTGTCGAACCATTTTCCTAATTAAGGCGTCGAAAAACCGGTGCAAAAATACATATAAGAGTTCCTAGTACTACTAGAAAAACAAAATTCTTTTACCCTTTTCTGACAATCCCTTGAGAGCTCATTACGAAAAGCGCTGAATTAAGCGCAAAAACTATAAAAACTCCAATTGAGAATTCTGTTTTAAACTCCGTTTGGGTTAGTAGATATACAATGACAATCCCTAGTGTGATAAACATTTTGGCTGCAGCCATACCGTTTACCGCTACGGAAAACCCTATGGGTGAAGCGTATTTGGCCTTTTTCACCCACATGTTAAACAAAACGTTTAGGCAGAAATAAAATACAACTACAGCGGGCCAAACTATTGTACTTGACATACCTTTCAAAGAAGGTATTGAGTAGGTCGCTATTAAAATGAGCACCGCCAGAACTCCTGATTTAAGTATAAACGACTTCATTTAATCGTTATTCTCTAGGTTTTTGATTACTGTCCACATGCCGGCCGATAGCCCTAGCAATGCTCCGAACGCTGTTCCTAGTGGTTTCTCCAAACCAACCATACCGTCTAGTTTCCTGCCACCAATTGCGCCCAACCCTATTGCTGCGGCTAGCGTTGTGCCGATTCCTATAAAACGAAGAGTTTTGTTGATTGCTTTTTTATGCTTCAACCTTTTGTTTTTGGTCTGACGCAGAAGGAATGTGTGACGACTTTAAAGAAGCCATCGCGTCTGCTTTTGAAGCTGTTTTTGTAGACTTTGTTGGTTTGTCCTTTGCAACACCCATTCTGAATGTTCCAAGAGCCCTCGCTCCTGCTTCAACTGACAGTTGGCCATAGTATAGGTCGCCTTGTACAGTTGAGGTTGATTTCATTGCAAGAAGTTCTAGTACAGTAACCTCTCCTTCAAGCGTTCCCTCAACATCACAACAAAGGCAGTGTACTGTTCCTTGAACCTTTCCTTTAGGGCCTACAACCAACCTTCCTTTGGTTATTAACTCTCCTGTAAACTCGCCGTCAATTCTGAGGTTGCTCTCACTTCTTATTACTCCCTCAATAACTGTTCCCTCTACAACTCTGTTAATGTTATCCATATTGTTTGATGATGTTGAACGATTTCTAGACCCTATCATGGCGCTTTGTTTGATTTGTTCGAAAGATAATGCTCGTTGAAGAAATTTGTATACCCTTCTATGTCCTTGTTTTTAAATAACTCAATGTAGTTGGTGCTGCTGATTACGAACATGTTAAATCCGCCTGAATTTACTTCTATCAGCATTTCTCTGTTTCCCTTGTAAACATTGTAATAATCCATTGCTTTATCCTTGCCGCTGAACGACTTTATAAGCACTATTTGATCAGTCCTGTTTATTAGATTGCTGGTCACCCTAAGCCTTTGGCTGTTGAAAAATTCTTTGTTGAAGTCCGATGATTTGGCCTTCACCATTTCGTTTTTTCTGGTTTCAACAGGAACCATGACTGCGAAATAGTGATCCTTTTCGTCGTTTACCTCAAAGGCAACTTCTGCCGCCTCTTCTTTATCGTCCTTAACCTCGCCTATCGTTCCACTAATGTTAACGCCTAGTTGACTTAACAGCTTTGCAGCATAATCCCCCTCCTCTGTGTCAGGACAAGTTTCTGTTATTTCTTGAAGCGCGTTAAAGTATGGGTCTCTATCTCCAGTGTAACTAGTCAAACCTCCAACGCATTGTGCCGATAGGAGTTGGTATTTACAAACCAGAGGGTTTTCTGGCCTATCAATTAATATTGAGTCAATCTCCAACAGGGTGTTCTGGTAGTCTTTTGCATAGAACCTGCTCAACAACTCCTCATACGCAAGGCGCTCTTCCTCATACGCTTCTTCTTCCTCGTCTTTAAAGTCTGGATTTTCAATGAGAATTGCCCACTCTGACCCTGGGTAATTTGTGACAACATACTCAGACCAATAAACCGAGTTACACGTTTCGCAATATGGATTTTCATATTGCTCCTCAATTTCTCTTTGTAGGTATGTTCTAAACAATTGATACGCTGTTGTTGGGTGGTATGCGCTACTGTCCAACCTTTCCAATAAGTCTTGCCAAATATTTATTGCCTCTTCTGGATCTGACAGCTTTTCTCGATAGTCCAAACCCGCGTTGTAGTATGCCTCCGCTAAAATCTCTAACGCCTCTGCGTATTCATCTTTTTCACACGGGAGCTCTTCCATCATTTCCTCAACTGTTGGAAGGTTTGATGGGTCAAATGGGTCAAGCGCCTCTTGTTGTTCCCCTTCCCCCTCGTTTTTTGTGTCTTCTGCAAACACATCTGTTATTTTATTTATCCTTCTCCAGTGGTCTTCAAGAGGTCTGTCCCCCCAATAGTCCTGGAAGTTTTGCATTCCGCCTACTCTAAGCGCTGCGTTATAAGGCCAAAACATCCCCTCCCCAGCGCTTCCTGCTTCCGCAAGCGCAGCTTCTTGCACCGCCTCATGTTCCAACCTTTGTCTTTCTAGATCGTCAGCCATGTCGTCCCAAAGCCTTTCAAGAAACCTCTCTCTAGATATCTCGTCCATTGCACATAGCTCCAACAAACTGTCTTGCTCCTGAATCATCCTAAGGTTCCCAACAAGGTCTGTTAGGTTTGATGCTAAATCCTCAACCTCTTCCCTTCTTTCACTTTCCTCAGGCATGTGAACAAGGGCGCTATCGTAATAAGCTTGGGCCACTTCATAGTTGAAGTCTTCCATGTGAAGGTCTGCAAGTCTTAAGTAACTTTTTCCTAACTGTCTCGAATTACCTTGACTTGTGTAAACCGATCTTTCTAAGTAGTATATGCCCTCGTTTCTCATTCTGTCTTCAAGCGCAACGTCTGCTAGAGCATAATAAACCTGGTCTAAATATTCTTCGTTTTTTTTGTCGTCCAGCATTTTTTCCAACATCTCAACAATGGTTTCACTACTACCGCCCTTCCTGTCGTATGTCATTGCTTGTTGAATGTTCGCTTGAAACTCCAGCTCGTAAGGAACCTTCATGCTCGCCACCTCCTTGAAGGTCTCAATCGCTGCTTCACTGTCCCCCATTTCTCTTTGAAGTTGGGCCAAAACAAACATGGGGCGAGCTTTGTCTTTTTTCTTCTTAATTAAGTTTATCGACTCCATTAGAGATCTAGCGGCAGCTTCATAGTTTTCTTGCGTTATATGGTAGTGTGTCATAACATATCCTGTGTGTATCCCAACGTCTTCGGAAGTGTTTCTGTAATTCTCGGCTTTCGCAAGAATGTTCTTGGCCTTAACCAACTCGCCTTGCTTGAGGTAAATCCTTCCCAGCCAACTATAAGCCCAAGCTTGAGCGTCATTAGTTTTTACCGTTCTGGCTAAGTACAAGAATATTTCCTCTGATTTGGCGTAGTCTTCTTTGTAATAGTATGCCTTGCCAATTACCATGTAGTTGTCGTCAATCCATTTGTTAAGCTCAGGACGTTTAAAGTATTTCTGGTATCTTTTTGACGCTGTAACTGTGTGTTTATCTACAACCTTAGAGCTTTTTTCTATAGCCCTTTCCATAAGCGGATAAACCTGTTGGGCTGTATTGTCGTCTGTGTCAAAATAAAGAGGTAGAATCTCATCCCAATTTGGCTCAAATGACTCTATAATCTTAACGTCAGCTTCTCTCAAGGCTTCTTTTGCATAAAAGAATCCGTTAAACCTGGCGTGTGTATTGTGGTACCACCTATATGGCCTTCCATCTCTTTTAGTCGTACAGCCGTGCATGGTAAAAACCACCATAAAAGTGGTTAAAACTTTAATCGCTATCGACTGATCAATTCGCATAACTCTCTGAAACGTAGAAGTGGCAAAATTATTTGATTCTAACTAGTCTTTTACAGTTTTCTTTACTCTTGTTATCTATTGAACGATATTCGCGTTGTGTCACATCAAGAAAACGAGAAACAAAAAAGCCGATTTTGGCGTCATCGCTTTAGAATAACCATTCAGGAAGAGTCTACCTTCCGGGAGAGAAGGGCGTTTTTGCTTTCAGGTAGGCAAATTGTTGCTGTTCTGTCCGGTTTTGTGTTTTGCATCGTCCTTATTACCTACTTTTTTGTGGCTCAAACCCCACTAACAAAGCATGTGGTTCCTGGATATGTTGCAAAATCTTTCCACGAAGATGCTGCACTTGCCAAAGCCCAAACCGACAGCGCGTTAAAACTGCTCCAACAACACGAAAAATATATTGAATCTCTTCAAGTCATACTTGATGGGGGTGTTCCGGATTTTACAGACGCCACGAGCTTAGATAGCGTACTACAAAACGCTTCTGTTTTGCCCGAGGCCGGAGAGGGAGATAAAGAGCTGAGAGAGCGTGTTGAAGAAGAGGATAGGTTTGCTCTTAAGCGTTCGGGGCCTATTGTAGGCGGTGAAGTTGGTTTTAGTTTTTCTCCTCTTACTGGCCTTGTGTCGGATGGATATGATCTCTCTCGCGGCCACCTGGGGGTTGATATCGTTGCCGCCGAGGGTGAGTTGATTCACGCTGTTGATGATGGTGCGGTAATGATTTCTACATACACTGCAGAAAACGGATACGTGGTGGTTGTGCAGCACAGCAACAATCGTTTGTCTGTATACAAACACAACTCTGCTCTTCTAAAAGAGGTTGGTGATTTCGTTCAGGCAGGGGATCCTATTGCCGCGGTTGGATCTTCTGGACACGAAAGCACTGGGCCACACCTTCATTTTGAGTGGTGGGTAAAAGGAAGGCCTGTTGACCCCGCTCCTTGGTTAGAGAAATAGCGGTTCTACCCTTGACATCTCCTGAAGGTTTTTCACTCTTTCTTGCCAATCGTTTGTTGTAAGTTCTGCCAGTCTTTTGGTGCCAAACGCTTCACAGGTAAAAGACGCCAAAACAGCTCCAGCAACAATTGCTTGTTTCTTTTCTTGCCACCCTGTTGAGTTCTTGCTTGCAAGCAGGCCTATAAAGCCGCCTGCAAACGTGTCTCCCGCTCCGGTTGGGTCAACCACCTTATCAAGTGGGTAAGCAGGAGTAAAAAACTTTTTGTTGTTTTCAAACATCAACGCTCCGTGCTCACCTTTTTTAATTACGACAGTCTCCGGGCCTAGTTTGTGAATCTCTTTTGCGGCATTTATTAACGAATTCTCTCCTGACAACTGTCTCGCTTCGTCGTCGTTTATCATAAGAACGTTTACTCTGCTTATTACGCTCTTAAGATTATCCATTGCTATATCCATCCAAAAGTTCATGGTGTCTAGAACAACCAATCGTGGTTTGATTGACATTTGGTTTAAAACCGATGTTTGTATAGACGGATCAAGGTTGCCCAACATTACAAACTCTGTGTTTTTTGCTTCATCAGGTACTACGGGGGACCACCCTTCTAGCACATTTAGCTCGGTTAACAGGGTGTCTCTTTTTATAAGATCGTCGTGATAAGACCCTTCCCAAAAGAAGCTCTTTCCTCCCTCAATAAGCTTAAGTCCGTTTTGATCTACCCCTCTAGATTTTAATTCTTTTAAGAATTCTTGCGGGAAATCTTCTCCAATTACAGAAATCAGGTTTTGTTTTTTTACAAAGTGTGATGCCGCAAGACAGATGTAGCTTGCCGCTCCTCCAACAACTCTATCTGCCTGACCGACAGGCGTTTTAATAGAATCAAATGCAATGGTCCCAACAGCGATTAACGACATTATAGGAGTGTGTGTTTTGTGAAAATATCAATGTGAAGTACAAAAGTATTGTGTAAAGGGTTTCCTTTATGTATTTTTGCGCACCCAACTAAATTCCTCCTTAGCTCAGTTGGTTAGAGCATCTGACTGTTAATCAGAGGGTCCTTGGTTCAAGTCCAAGAGGAGGAGCAAGTAAAATGATAAAACCGTTATACTGTTATAGTGTAGCGGTTTTTTTATTTTTGAAAAAATCTCAATTTCTCTAAAAGTTTGAATCAAACGCTCTTCAAAATTGACAAAATGGATTGTCCTTCAGAGGAGAATCTCATCCGTATGAAGTTTGAAGGATTATCTCAAATAAAACACTTGAAGTTTGATTTAAACCGAAGAGAACTAACGATTTTTCATGAAAACAATATAAATAAGATTGAGGAAAGTCTGAAACAGCTAAATCTCGGTCATAAGAAACTTTACACCAAAAAAACTGACCGAATATCCTTTGATCAAAACCACAATAATCAGAGAAGGGTACTATGGTCAGTACTTATAATTAATCTTGTTTTTTTTATTCTCGAAATGAGTTATGGGCTTTTTTCGAAGTCGATGGGATTAGTAGCCGATAGCTTAGACATGCTCGCGGATAGTTTTGTTTACGCAATCAGCTTAATCGCCGTTGGAAAATCTTTGTTGTATAAAAAAACAATAGCCAAAATTGCTGGTTATTTTCAAATCGTTTTAGCCTTAATTGGGCTTGGTGAGGTAATACGAAGAATTATTAACCCTGTAGAATTTCCAAATTATCTAACGATGATAATAATCTCAGTTTTTGCGTTAATCGGAAATGGAATTTGCTTACATCTGCTCCAGAGATCAAGAAACAAAGATGAAGCACATATGAAAGCAAGCCTCATTTTTACTTCAAATGATGTCGTTATTAATTTAGGAGTTATTTTGGCTGGCCTAATGGTGTATTGGCTAAACTCAAGCGTGCCAGACCTTATCATTGGTTCAATTGTATTTTTTATTGTCTCGAAAGGGGCTTTCAGGATTCTTAGCCTTGGTAAAAACTAAATTCATTATTGCATTTAGATGTGCTGCATCTTCTGATAATAGGAGGAGCAGGTGAAAAGCCGCCTAAGCAGGTGGCTTTTTTGTTTCCAACAATTTTTGTTGTTCTCTAGCGAAAAACTAAACCGCATCTATTTAATCCATTGGTTTGAGCAGGTGTTTGTTGTTTTTTGTGTCCTCGCTGTCGTTCTTAAAACCTATCAGCTGCGGCTACAGTAGGTTTATCCTGTTTGCTAAAGAGTCTTTGTAAGACCCTCCAACAGGTATCTCTTTTTCAAGACCTTCCATGGTAATGTTTGAGTATTTAATACTCTCTATACTATTGAGGTTTACGATGTAAGATCTGTGAACCCTCATGAACCTGCGGTCGCTGAGTTTACGCTCTATTTCCTTCATCGTGCTATGGATTGTGTAGCTTTCTTTGCGTGTATGAACAACCACATAATCTTTTAGTGCCTCAACAAACAAAAGGTCTTCGTGTCTTACGTGCATTAGTCGACTTCTGTTTTTAACGAACAAAATGTCGGCGCCCTCTTTGTGGATGGTAAGGCTTCTTAAAAAGTCAGCTTCGTGTTTAAGTTCAAGCTCTTTGG
>Ga0160422_10002352_pt1 | contig 11837 bp, 12 predicted proteins | sample Fk160mmetaG_FD_108192 | JGI IMG/M metagenome (GOLD analysis project Ga0160422, IMG submission 108192) | Marine microbial communities from the Central Pacific Ocean - Fk160115 60m metaG | ecosystem: Environmental > Aquatic > Marine > Oceanic > Photic zone | place: The Central Pacific Ocean... | reverse complement strand
TCTTTAAAAAATTTAAAGATAAAGAAAAAATTTTGTTAATTGATGCTGAAAGAATAGAAAAATTATTTATTGAAGAAGAAAAAGAACTTACTTTGAGCAGACCAAATTTAGATACCAACGAATTTTTGAACTTAGCTAATGATTTTGATAAAAGAGTAGAGTTAGAGAGGGTTAATCAGAGAAATAAAGAGGCTGTAATTAACGAAAATTTAAAAAAATGGAAAAAAATTTTTTTTAATACCTTTATGATACCTATCATTCAAGATTTTATGAAAATTTATGAGGCCTCAATTGTTATTGATATAGATAGCAATGCATTCAAATTGGTTATTTTTGATTCAAGAATAAATATTACAGATGGTGTGATAAAACGGATGAACAACTTGTATAAAAATATTGATGAATTGACACTAAAAATAACTTCATAATCAATTATTAAAAAAGAGATTTATGAAATGACAATAACTGAACATACAGCTAATCTTGAAGAAATAAAAAGATTAATACCACACAGGTATCCTTTTTTACTAATTGATAAAGTAGAAAATATTATAATTGGAAAATCTGCATTGGGTATCAAAAATGTTACTGTGAATGAACCCTATTTCCAAGGACATTTTCCTTCAAAACCTATTATGCCAGGAGTTCTTATCGTAGAGGCTATGGCACAAACAGCAGCAATTTTAGTTTCAAAAACAATAAAAATTGTTGATCATGACTTTTTAGTATATTTCATGACAATAAATAATGCAAAATTTAGAAAATTAGTTCAACCAGGAGATGTTTTAAAACTCAAGGTTTTAGTTGAAAGAAATCGGGGAAATACTTGGAAATTTTCTGGGAATGCTTTTGTAGAAGAGAGTCTAGTCACAGAAGCAAATTTTACTGCTATGATGATTGAAAATTAAATAATTTGTATATAAATGCCAATCCATAATTCAAGTATAATTCATTCAAATTCTTTAATTGAGGAAAATGCAATTATAGGAAAAAATTGTAAGGTAGGTCCTTATTGTTATGTTTCCTCAGACTGTGTTTTAGAAGATAACATTGAATTATTTAGTCATGTTTCAATAGTAGGTAAAACATTAATAGGAAAAAATACAAAAGTTTGGCCATTTGCTTCTATTGGGCATTATCCGCAAGATTTGAAATATAAAGGAGAAAATAATGAATTAATTATTGGTACTGACAATAAAATTCGAGAGAGTGTTTCGATAAATCCAGGTACTATGGGTGGAGGAGGCATTACCAAAATTGGAAATAATTGCTTATTTATGCTGGGCAGTCATATAGGTCATGATTGCAAATTAGGTAATGGAATTATTTTAGCAAATAACGCGGCTTTAGCAGGTCATGTGTCTTTAGGGGATAATGTAACTATTGGAGGATTATCTGGAGTTCATCAGTTTGTTAGAATAGGTGAAGGGGCTTTTATTGGCGCTCTTTCCATGGTTGCAAAGGATGTTATTCCTTTCGGTATGGTTTATGGTGAAAGAGCAAAATTAATGGGATTAAATTTAGTTGGGTTACGAAGGTCAGGTACAAATAATAAACAAATAAAAGAATTAAAATCAGTTTATGATAATATTTTTTTTAATCAAAAAACATTCAATAAAAAAATATCAAATATTAATGACATAAATAATCCATTAGTAAAAAAATTAATAAACTTTCTCAATGCTGAAAAAGATAGGGCAATTTTAAGCCCAAAGTGATTAATGATTAAAACTATAGACAAATTTAAAGAGACAAAAAATAGAATAGCGGTAATCTCGGGTGAAGGAAATTTTCCTAATCAAATAATAAAAGAATTAATTCTTAATAATATTCATCCTATTGCTTTTTTTCCTAAAAATTTAAATTTATCTCTTCCCATTAATGTAAAAAAAATAGCATTTGATTTATATAACCTTGAAAATTTGATTTATGAATTAAAAAGTAGAGCTGTTAAATACCTCATTTTTGCGGGTAAAATTACCAGATATAATGATTTTGAAACTTCCAATAATTTGAAAACTATTGATCTTATGACAGATTATAAAATTGATTTACAAAATACTGATGATAAATTATTGAGAAGTGTTGGTTATTTTTTTGAAAAACAAGGTTTTGAGATTTTATCAGTACAAAATATATTGCCTAATTTTTTTTTGGAAAAAGGTGTTCCATCAGATAGAAAACCTTCTATACAGGACAGAAAAGATATAGCAAAGGCAATTAACATCCATAATCTTATGTCAGAAGCTGATATAGGGCAATCTATAGTTGTGGTGAATGGATTATGTATAGGATTAGAAACCCTTCCAGGAACTGATGCCATGATTGAATTTGTTAAAAATTTTAAGAGAAAAAATAATATTTTTAATAAACTTTCAGGTGGAATTTTATTTAAATGTTTAAAAAATAATCAAGATGTGCGTTTTGATTTCCCTGTGATTGGTGAAAATACTTTATTAAATATAAAAAGAGCAGAACTTAATGGTTTAGCTCTTGTTGAAAATAAATTAATTACTTTGAATAAAGATAAATTAATCAAAATTGCAAATAAATTAGATCTTTTTATTTCAATTGATTAATAACTTATTGGATTGATTATGTATAAAATTTTAATAATTGCCGGGGAACCATCTGGTGATAATTTAGGATCAAAATTAATAAAAGAAATGAAAATTCAGTTTGAAGAAAAGTTTCATTCAAATAATTCCAAAAAAAAAGAATTACTTTTTCAAGGAATTGGTGGTCTTAAGATGCAAAATGAAGGATTTGTATGTCTTTATAAAATTGAAGAATTATCAATCATGGGTTTTTTTGATGTTTTTAAAAGAATTCGAAAAATTTATTCTATTATTTTTGCTTTAAGTAATTATACCAAAGTGTGGAAACCAGATTTAATTATTACTATAGATAGTCCTGATTTCTGTTTCAGGTTAGTAAATAAAATAAGAAAAATAGACAAATTTGTTCCAATTATTCATTATGTTGCTCCATCAGTTTGGGCCTGGAGACCTAAGAGAGCTAAACAAATGTCATTATTGTATGACAAAGTTTTAGCTCTATTACCCTTTGAAAAACCATATTTTGAAAAATATGGGTTAAGTTGCGATTTTGTAGGACACCCAATTTCTAAAGCAAGTATACCTTTGGATAGTGAAAGAGAAAATTTTTTTAAAACTATGGAGATTGATGATTCCAATGAAATTATAACAATTTTACCAGGATCAAGAAAATCAGAAATAAAATCCTTACTTCCAATTTATTCAAAATTAATAAATAACTTATGTATACAGTTTAATAATATTAGTTTTGTAATTCCCATTCCCGAAAATGTAAGTCACTATATGAGACTAAAATTAAATTATAACAAATCAAGGGTTAAAATATTATCAGAATCTAGGATTGGTGTTGATAAGTTTGAGTCTTTAAAATTTTCTCTTTTTAAATTCTCAACTTTGGCAATTAATACTTCTGGGTCAGTTTCATTAGAGCTTGCTAAAACTGGGACTCCGATGGTTTCAATTTATAAATGTGGTTGGTTGTTTGAAAAAATAATCAAATCATTTGTAAAGCTTAAATCAGCAAATCTAATCAATATCATTCTAAAAAAACAGGTTATTCCAGAATTTTTATTTGAAAAATGTAAAGTATTAGCAATTGAGAGTTCAGTGAAAGATCTTTTATCAAATCCGTTGTTGCAAAAAGAGCAAAAAGAAGCCTTTAACAAAGTAATTAAACTTATTTCAACCGATGAGTATAAACAAAGTGAAAAAGCTGCAAAAATTTCATTACAATATTTAAAGGAAGGAATTTTTTAAATTTTTAATTAGCGGTCTTTTATTAATACAAATGGTCTTTCAAGATCGCCTGTATAAAGTTGTCTAGGCCTACCTATTTTTTTGTCAGGATCAGAATGCATTTCTATCCAATGAGAAATCCAGCCTACCGTTCTTGCAAGAGCAAATATTGGTGTAAACATTGATGTAGGAAATCCCATAGCTTCTAAAATAATTCCAGAATAAAAATCTACATTTGGGTACAATTTCTTTTCTATGAAATACTCATCTTCTAATGCAATTTTTTCTAGTTCTTTTGCAACTTGAAGAGTTCTATTATTACTTATTCCAAGAAGTTCTAGAACTTCATCTGCGCTTTCTTTCATAACTTTGGCTCTGGGATCAAAATTTTTATAAACTCTATGGCCAAATCCCATTAACCTAAATGGATCATTTTTGTCTTTTGCTCTTTTTATAAAATCTGGAATTCGATCAACTGATCCAATTTCTTTTAACATATCAAGACAAGCTTCATTTGCTCCACCATGTGCAGGCCCCCATAAGCATGCAATTCCTGCAGCAATACAGGCAAAAGGATTTGCTCCAGATGAACCAGCAAGACGAACTGTAGAAGTTGACGCATTTTGTTCATGGTCAGCATGTAATATAAAAATCCGATCCATTGCTTTATTTAAAATTGGGTTTGATTTATATTGTTCTGCTGGAACTGAAAAACACATATATAAAAAGTTTTCAGCATAATCTAAGGAATTATTCGGATATACAAAGGGTTGTCCCATAGAATATTTATAAGCATAAGCAACAATAGTAGGTAACTTTGCAATCATTCTTATAGAAGCAACTTCTCTTTGCCAAGCATCATTAACATCTAAGCTGTCATGATAAAATGAAGACATTGCCCCTTGAACACCACAAATTATGGCCATTGGATGAGCATCTCTTCTAAACCCTCTAAAAAAATAAATCATTTGTTCATGCAGCATGGTATGTCTAGTTACTCTTTGAGTAAAATCATCAAGTTGATTTTTTTGAGGAAGGTTTCCATAAAGAAGTAAAAAACATACTTCGAGAAATGTTGATTTAACAGCTAATTCACCTATATCAAAACCTCTATAAAGTAGCTTTCCTTTATCACCATCTATGAATGTAATAGAGCTTTCACAAGAAGCTGTTGAAGTAAATCCTGGATCAAAAGTAAAAAGATTACTTATCGTATATAAAGATCTTATATCTACTACATCTGGACCAGTAGATCCTGATATCACCGGCAAATCAAATTTTTTATTGTTAATATCTAGTAAAACTTTATTTCTATTTCTATTTTCCATACTACCTTTCCAAAATAGTAAACCTTCGAACTACCTCTAATTTTCCTAAAACCAACATCATATCATATATTCCAGGTGAATTAGTTGTACCTACTATAGCGATTCTAATTAATTTGGCCACATCTTTAAAATCGATGTTCTTTTCAGAAGAAAAGGTTTTGATTGTTTCAATAATGTTTTCTTTTGACCATTTGATTTTTTTTAACTTATCTGCTAGATTTTTTATTATTAATAAATTTTGATAATTTAAATGTTTTTTATTCTCTTTACTAATTTTTATGTTATCTCTTATTAATATAAATTCTGACTGTTGATAAAGTTCATTAAAATTTTTCGATCTAATTTTTAGAAATGGTAAAGCCACTTTTATTTTATTTTGCTGATCTTTTGTCAAGACAGGAAGACTACTGGATTTTATGAAATAATTAAAATCATCGATTATTTTTTCATCACATGTATGTCTTATAATTTTTCCACATATGTCATTCAATTTGATTGGGTCAAATCTTGCAGGGCTCTTCACAATTTTTTTTATCGCAAAATCTTTTATTATTTCATCAATACCTTTTAATTCATCATTACCAGTGTCTATACCTAATTGACACAAATAACGGACTAAAGCAGAAGACTTAATGCCTTCAATGATATAGGAATTAACACCAACAGCACCATGCCTTTTTGATAATTTTTTCCCATCAAGACCATGTATAAGTGGTATATGTGAAAATCTTGGTATTTGCCAATCAAGTGCATTATATATAAGTTTTTGTCTAGCTGTATTTGTTAAATGATCATCACCTCTTATTACGTCAGTTATTTTAAAATCATGATCATCAACAACTGCTGCAAGATTGTATGTTGCTGATCCGTCAGATCTTGACAAAACAAGATCATCTAAGTCTTTACAGTTCCAATTTATTTCTCCCTGAACTTCATCATGAATAGTAATTTTACCTATTTCTGGGACTTTAAGTCTTACAACATATTGGTCATCTTTGTTTTTATTTACTTTTTCTCTCCAGGGTGAAATAAATTTTGTTGTTTTTCCAAGTTTTAGTAATTTTTTTTTATAATTATTGATTTCATTTTGTGTCGAATAACATTTATAAGCTAATTTATTTTCTAATAATTTTGAAATCACATCTTTATAGTTTTTATTTCTTTTTGATTGATAAATTACCTCATTATCCCAGTTGATACCTAACCATTTAAGTCCTTCAAATATTGCAGATAATGCATCTTTATTTAAACGAGATTTATCAGTATCTTCTATTCTTAGTAGAAACTTACCTTTACATTTTCTGGCAAAAATCCAGTTGAACAGTGCTGTACGTGCTCCCCCAATATGAAGATAACCCGTTGGTGAGGGTGCAAACCTAGTTATAATATCAGTTTTTTGAAATTCATTCATTTTTTATAAACATAGACTATACAATTTTATTAATTATATCTTCTAATTAAACCGGATAATATACCCTGAATTTTTATATTTGACCCAGATTTATATACCTGTGATTTATAGTTTTTATTTTCTGCTTCAAGTACTACTTCTTTACCATTTTTTCTAAACCTTTTAAGTGTGGTTTCTGTCTCATCAATTAGAGCTACAACTAAATCTCCGTCTTTTGCATCATTTTTTTGTTTTATTATTGCAATGTCTCCTTCATTTATTCCAATATCAATCATTGAATCACCAATTATATTAAGAGCAAAATAATTTCCTTCACCCATTAGGTAATTTGGAACATTCAATTTTTCATTATCGTTATAAATAGCATCAATTGGTAAACCAGCTGCTATATTGCCAACAAGTGGTATATTTAAAGAATTTATATTATTTTCACTTTTCTTATTTAAATTAATTTGATTAAAATTATCTATTGATAATTTACTTATTGATTTATATGACTTCAAAATTTCAATTGATCTTGCTCTATGTGGCAATCTTCTTAAAAAACCCCTTTCTTCAAGAGCACTTATAAGTCGATGTATGCCTGATTTGGATTTAAGATTTAATGCAGATTTCATTTCTTCAAATGAAGGAGGTATAGCTGAATGTGTTATTTTTTTTTCAAGAAAAATTAATAATTCTAATTGTTTTTTTGTAAGCATAAAATTTCTTTCTAATTAATGTTCTATAATTGTTCTTTTTTTATGTCAAGAAATCTTAAATAATTAAATCAATTTAATGATATCTACTTTATCTCCTTTTACTTTAGCAAGGTCAAATGGTGGTCTTATGACTAAACAATTTGATTCTTGTAACGTTTTTGTTAAAGAACTATCTTGTTCATTCTTTAACGAAACGATCTTTTTTTGATTTATATCAAATACATTTCCTCTCATAAAATGCATTCTCGAACCATTAGCTTGTATATCTGAATTTAAGTGTGCAGATAACAATGAAAAATTTTTAGGTTTTAAATTAAATATTTCTTCAATTAATGGAATTACAAATAATTGTGTACATACATAAGAAGAAACAGGATTTCCAGGTAATCCAATTATTGGTTTTTTATTTAAAATTCCAGCAAAAGTTGGTTTGCCAGGTCTGATATTTACTTTTTCAAAAATAAACTTCCCCCCCATTTTGTTTATTGCATCTTTTACTAGGTCATAGTTTCCAACTGATGCTCCACCAATTGTTATAATTAAATCTGAATTTTTAAGGGCATCGATTAAATTTTTTGATATTGAGAGAATAGTATCCTCTGAAATGGGTAAAATTTCACATTTGCAGGAGTATTTTTTTAATAAACCACTAATTCCATAAGCATTAGAAGCATATATCTTATTTCTTTTAATTTTTTGCCCTGGCTCAAGTAATTCATTACCAACTGAAAGTATTGAAATTTTAAGTTTTTTATAAACTTCAAACTTTCCATATCCCATAGAAGCAAAAAGTAATAAATCTCTTGGTGAAAGTATGGTGCAACGTTCGATAAAGTTTCCTTTTTTAAAATCAGTACCTTTTTTTCTAATAAATGTATTTTCTGAATTATTACATTTTATAATTCTAATTTTATTTTTGCTTAATATTTTAACATTTTCTTGAATAATAACTTTATTTGTACCTTCAGGAATTGTACCACCAGTAAATATTCTTACAGCTTGTCCTGTTGATACTTTTTTTTTGCTAGGAGAACCAGCAGATGATTCATCAATTACTTGAAGAATTTTTTCTCTATGAGAATCTCTTTTTTTAATTGCATATCCATCCATAGACGAAATATCTACAGGGGGATTATCACATAAAGTAATCAATTTTTTCGATAAAATTCGTCCAATAGATTTGCTTAAAGTTATTTTTTCAGTTTTGACTATTATATATTTCTCTAGAGATAAAATTAAATTTATTGCTTCATCGAAGTTGATTAATTTTTGATTAATCCCTGACAAATTTACCAGACCTTCCACCATCTTTATAATCAAGCCAAATATCACTAATCTTTATTTTTTTATCAACAGCTTTTAACATATCATATATAGTTAACCCTGCTATTGTAGTAGCTACAAGAGCTTCCATTTCAACTCCTGTTTTATCAGATGCAATTGACGTTGACTTTATCACTATGCAATTTTCTTTATCATAAAAATTATAACTAATATCAACCTTTTCTAAATTTAATTGATGACATAGTGGAATTAATTCCGAAGTTTTTTTTGAAGCCATTATACCTGCTACCCTTGCAGTATTTAATATATCACCCTTTTTTGATTTATTTTTTTTTAGCAACTTATAGGATGTATTATTTAGAAAAACCTTTGAACTAGCTATCGCTTTCCTTTTAGTAATATCTTTTTCATTAACATCCACCATCGATGCTTTTTCGTATTCATCTATATGACTAAGTGTGGCTTCTTTTTTTTTGATCATTTATTTAACTAATAGTTTTGAAAATTCATTTTCTATATTTTTAGATTTCATAAAATTTTCTCCAATGAGGAAAGAATTAACACCACAGCCCATTATAAATTCAATATCTTGTCTAGTAAAAATACCACTTTCAGAAATAACCTTGTGGTCGTTTGGAATTTGTTTTGCAAGATTTAAAGTTGTCCCCAAATCAGTTTGGAAGGAATTCAAATCCCTATTGTTAATTCCAATTAATTTTGAATTCATACACAATGCTCTATCTAATTCTTCTTGATTATGAATTTCTAAAATTACATCCATGCCAAGTTCTAAGGCTTTACTTTCTATAAAAGAAGCCTCTTTATTAGTTAATGCTGCCATTATTATCAAAATACAATCTGATCCTATAGATCTACTTTCATAAACTTGAATTTCATCAAAAATAAATTCTTTTCTTAATATTGGAATATTTGAATTTTCTCTTACAGCTATTAAATCTTCGTTTTTCCCTTGAAAGCTAGGTTCATCAGTAAGAATAGATATACATGAAGCTCCACACTTTTCATAAGATTGAGCAATATCTACAGGAGCAAAATCTTTTCGGAATATACCTTTTGAAGGTGATGCTTTTTTTATTTCAGCGATGATATTTATGTTTGGAAGATTAGTAGTATTAAGCTTATTCAAGAACCCAATAGGTGGTGTTGTATTAAAAGCTTTTTTTTCAAAAGAAGCTATCCCAACATGGTCCTTTAAAGTTTGGATTTCTTTAATTTTATATTTTTTAATTTTTTGTAATATTGACGGTTTCATTAGCTTTCTTTAGAAAAGTTTCTAAGTTCATTAAGTTTACTAAGTGCAAAACCATTATCAAGAGAATTTGTTGCTTCAATTATTCCAGCTTCTAGGTTTTCTACTACTCCTGATAAATATATTGCAGCAGCAGAATTTAATATTACCGAATCTCTGTAGGCACTTTTTTTACCTGATAAAAGAGCCATAAATTCAGATGCATTATATTTGGGGTCTCCTCCAACTAACTCACTAAATGGGTGTGTTGTAAACCCTAAGTCTTTTGGATTTACCTTAAATTTACTAATAAGACCATTTTTTATTTCTACAACATAACTTATTCCTGATATTGATAATTCATCAGTACCATCACCTCCATGAACTAGCCAAGCCGATTTAGTTCCTAATGATAATAAAGTTTGAGCCATTGGTTCTAACAATTTTTTATCAAAAGCTCCTGTCAATTGAATTTTAACACCAGCAGGATTTGTCATAGGACCTAAAATATTAAAAATAGTTCTAATTCCTAATTCTGTACGAACTGGCATAACATTTTTCATTGCTGGATGATATAAAGGAGCCATCATAAAACAAATACCTATTTGATCCAGGCTTTGTTTAGCTGTCTTTGGTTCCATCATTATATCTATTCCTAATTCTTCTAATATATTTGCAGCACCTGATTTTGATGAAATATTTTTATTTCCGTGTTTTGCAACCTTTATTCCTACACCAGCTGTAACTAGAGCACTCGCAGTAGAAATATTTAAAGTTCCTTTTCCATCTCCACCTGTTCCTACAATATCTATAGTATTTTCATCTGATATGATTTTTTTGCTATGTTTTCTCATAGCTTTTGTTGCCCCAATAATTTCATCAATGGTCTCACCTCTGGATCGAAGAGTTGATAAAATAGCACTTAATTTTATGTCAGAAAATTCACCTGACATTATATAATTGAAAAGAATTTCTGACTTTTCTACAGAAAGACTTTTTTCTAAAGATTCAAAAAAGACCTTGTTTTTACTTTCCGTCATAAATACTTTCCATAATTTTTATAAAATTTTTTAATAATTTATGTCCATGTTCACTCATAATAGATTCTGGGTGGAATTGAACACCATAAACCGGCAATTTTTTATGCTGTATCGCCATAATCTCGCCACAATCTGTTTCAGCTGTTATCTCTAAATTATTTGGAAAGTTTTTTTTTGATATTGATAATGAATGATATCTTGTAGCATTAAAGGGGGAGGGTAATTCATTAAAAATTCCTCTACAAATATGATTAATTTTATCAGTCTTTCCATGTACGATATTTTTAGCAGAAATAATATTTGCTCCAAACACTTGTCCAATAGTTTGGTGTCCTAAACATACGCCTAGGATTGGAATTTTTTTTAAAGCTGCTTTTTTAGCTATATCAAGTGATACTCCCGCTTTATCTGGATTGCAAGGACCGGGAGAAATTACTATGGCTTTAGGTTTCAAATCTAGTAATTCGTTAGCATTTTTCTCATCATTCTTAAATAATGTAACATTATTACCTATTTCACCAAAATAGTGAACTAGGTTATATGTAAAACTATCGTAATTATCTATTAAAATTATCATGAAAAAACTTTAAAAACTTTTATTAATTTGATATTAGAAAAAAAACTTTTTGAAAAGAGATTAATGAATAATGTTAATAAAAAAAATGGTAGTCTTTTTAAAGGAATTTTTTTTGGTATTCTATTTTGGGTAGTTATAGTTTTAGTATTTATTTTAGTAAAAATATTTTTGAATTTATAAAATTAATCTGAAAAATGCTGATTTGTAATATCTACTGCTTCAAAAAGAGCTTTAGCTTTATTTAATGTTTCTTCATATTCTTTTTCAGGTATGCTATCAAAAACAACACCAGCTCCCGCCTGAATATATATATTATTGTTTTTTATTATTGCTGTTCTTAAAGCAATGCAAATGTCCATTTCATTTGATGCCCCGAAATATCCAACCCCACCAGCATAAACGCCTCGATTTTGATTTTCCAATTCATCAATTATTTCCATTGCTCTTATTTTA
>Ga0160422_10002351_pt1 | contig 11842 bp, 11 predicted proteins | sample Fk160mmetaG_FD_108192 | JGI IMG/M metagenome (GOLD analysis project Ga0160422, IMG submission 108192) | Marine microbial communities from the Central Pacific Ocean - Fk160115 60m metaG | ecosystem: Environmental > Aquatic > Marine > Oceanic > Photic zone | place: The Central Pacific Ocean... | reverse complement strand
CGGCTCCGCGTTCGAACCGCCAGCACGGAAACGCCCATTGCAAACCTGAGCGGAGGTAACCAGCAAAAAGTGTTGCTTTGCCGCTGGTTGTTAGTGGACAACTTGAAGGTCTTACTGGTTGACGAGCCCACCCGTGGAATTGATGTGGGGGCAAAAGACGAGATTTACCGGGTGCTAGATGAGCTGGCTAAGTCCGGATTAGCTCTCGTAGTTTTTTCGTCTGAAATGGAGGATGTGCTGGGTCTTTGCGACCGGATTTACGTCCTGCGCGAAGGGGCGATAACCGCCCATTATCGCAGTGAAGAAGCAACGCCTGAAGCGCTTTTAGAAAGTGCCTTACCCAACTAGATATGAAATGATTAGACCCGTTTTCGCCGCTACTATCCTAAGCGTCATGCTATGTAGTCTCCTGTTGGGCTGTGCACCCCTGACCCTGCCTGAAGACCTTTCCCAATCGAACGCCGGGCAAGTGCAGGTAGAGCTAGAAGAAAAAAAAGAGAGCGCCTTAGAAGTTTACTTTCGCCTTAAGCGCATGAGAGAGCAGGAGCAGGCGGTCCTGCCTCCCTATGTGGCCGTTTTGCCCTTTGTAGACGAATCTGGTTTCCGGAAAGATATTTGGGATTTAGGGTGGGAAATGGCGCAACTGCTCAGCGGAGAAGCGGCCGGTAGTGCAAAATGGCACGTAGTGCCATACGAGGCGGTCGATGAACTGCTAGGTAAACGTCGCGTATTGAGCATGGAAGAGCTCGTTGAATTGGGAGAGCAGGTTGAGGCTGACATGCTCTTTCTCGGCACTATTGACGACTACGATATGAAAAGACTCTCCGTTGGCGATCCGATGTTGGGAGGATATAAATCCTATATCGGTGTGGCCAAGATGCGTTTAGGCGCTCTGCGCGTGCAGGATCAGCACGATATGGGCATGGTTTCTAGTGAGCAGGAAGCCAGCGATCGCGATTTGGGATTAGACCTGCTAGGTAAGCCGCGCGACCAGGACCTCAAATTTGCCGAATTGAGGAATATCGAATTCGCTAGCGTTGATTTTAGAGAATCGCTTTTGGGAAAAGCAACGCTGGCAGCGCTAGAGGAAATGATTAGCGGCATGGAGGCTCTCTTTGAGCCGGAAGATCTGAAACTTGACGGCCAAATGCCGGAAGTGCTCTCTGTATATGGAGATGATGTATACATAAATATCGGCAGTGAGAATGGGTTGCGTATTGGATATCGCTTTGCCGTTTTTCCGGGATTTGGGCGTGTGGAAGAGGGAGGCGCGGAGGCGCGGAGGCGGTTGGGCGTTGTAGAGGTTCGAGAAATTATCGGCGCACGCCTTTCTAGCGTGCGGATACTCGACGGCATGGGGCAAATCAGGGCAGGTGATCGGCTCAGTGCACTGGTCCAAGAGTCCGAAGCAGTACCCACAAAATAAAAGGGGAAGATTGTGGTGCAGAGAAGAATTGCAGCTCTAAATTGCCATGGCCAGGGAGTTATTGTCGAACAGGATCTGCCGGGATTGGCGCCCGGTCAGGTCCAGGTTAAGGTGGTCGCTTCACTGATTAGTCCTGGAACGGAACTGGGACGAGTAAAGAAGCTGCGGAGAGAAAAGGGGGAGGAGCGTCCTGCGCGTCCCTTTGGATATGCCAATGCGGGAGTAATAGAACGCGTGGCAGATGGGGTTGAGCAGTTTGCAGTGGGAGACCGCGTTGCCTGCATGGGCGGAGGATATGCGCTCCATGCCGATAGGGCATGCGTTCCGCAAAACCTGTGCGCGGCTATCCCCGATGGGGTTTCTTTCGAAGCGGCTGCTTCGGTGCACCTAGCGGCTACGGGGCTGCATGCAATTCGCCGGACGCTGCCGCTCTTTGGAGAGAATGGCATGATAATGGGGATGGGGCTAGTGGGACAATTTAGCGCTCAGTTTGGACAGCTTTCCGGCTGCCATATCATGGCAGTAGATGGAAATGAGATGCGGCTGGAGCGCGCGCGGGCATGGGGTGTGGAAAAAACCGTACAGGAATCGGTAGAAGATCCCGTCCAAACGGCGAAGGATTTCTCTCTCCACTTTGGGATGGACTTTGGAATCATCGCGTTTGGCGGGGATGCTTCATCGGCCTTTGAACAGCTATACGGAAGCCTTAAGCAGACGCCAGACGGCCATCGTATGGGGCGGATCACCATCGTTGGCGGCGCTCATATAAGCCACGGTTTTGCCGCTGGCTTAGGCAACGTTGACGTGCGCAGTGCTGCGCGGACAGGTCCCGGCTACCACGATGAGACGTATGAACACGGGCAAAACTATCCCGCCGTATTTGTCGAGTGGCCGACTCAGAGAAATCTCGAAGAATGTCTTCGCTCGATGGCCAGCGGTGCCCTACAGGTCGAACCGCTTTACACCCATGAATTTTCACTTGACGATATTGCCGATGCGGTAGACGTACTCGTCGAGACCCCAGAAAAGGCGCTAGGCGTTGTCCTTAAACCGTAACGGCTAAACAGCTTCCCCCGTTACAAGGTTGCGTTTGCCTTCGGGCATAAACGTTACCGTTGGTAAATCTATTTCTTCCCCATTAATCATCTGTTCGACTAGCTGTGTTACGCCGGCAATCGCTGGACCGATTAACGCTTCGCCTTTTTCTCTCGTTCCAAGTGCTGCGGCAGGGTTGTCGATGGCCTCTGTTTGCACGCGTTCGGGCGCAAGGTAAAGCATGGTTGAAGTTTCATACTCGTCGGCATGACCCGGTAGACGACCGTTTTCCATGTGCTGCTGCACCAGATCCGGATCGTAAACGTCCCAATAGGATTGAAAGCGCAGGTTTATATTGAGCTTTTCTTTGTATTCATCGATTCTCCGCATCATGGGCTTTACATTGCCCCCGTGTCCGTTCAGGACGAGGATGTTTTCAACGCCTGCGCGCACGAGAGAATGGCAAACGTCATAAACGTACTCGCAGAAGATTTCGGGTCGCACAGTAAGCGTGCCAATGTGCTCCATCCAATGCTCAGAAACGCCTATGCTTATGGGGGTTGCAACGACCACGTGGGGCAAGAGGTTCTTTGCTGCCATTTCAGCCATATAAGATGCGTGCAGGGTGTCGTGGATCATGTGTAAGTGTTCGTTATGTTGTTCCGTTGCAGCGGTCGGTACAATGGCGGCCTTAATTGTGCCAGCCTGCATACGTTCGCGAAACTCTTTTCTGGTTAAATCGCCAATAAAAACGCGTTCGTCGCTCATGGAAAATTCCTCAGTTTATTGTCTGTGAAGGGGACGTGCTCTCTGGCGGCCGAACATAACTCGGCCCTTTGGCTGAGTCAAGAAAAAGCGTTAGGTGATTCTGCGGTGAATTCTGTATGCCAATAGAAGGTGGCAGGGAGCGGTTTGATTGCTGATACTTGTGCAGTATTGGATAAAAAAAGCCATTAAGTCTGTAACAAATGTTTTCACACATCTCATCTAAAAAGGAGAAAACGGGATGAAAATAGGAACGAGAATGCCTCCATTTGCAGGAAAAGTGGGGTTTGATGGTTATGCAGAGTGGCTGGCTGAAAATGGGTTTGAGGCGATTGATACGCCGCTATTGACTAAAGAAATGGCCAGTAAATGTGCGGATTTAGGGCTTGCTATTGGGACCTGTGATGCGGGAAACGGTGGGCTCTTGAGCAAAGATGCGGCGAAAAGGCGTGCAGCGTTGAGTCAGCTTAAGAAAGATCTAACCACCATCGCTAAAAACGGTGGGCACACCTACTTTACCGTGCTCGGCCCCGATGATCCGACCATGAAAAGGGGAGAGACCTTTGAAGTGTTTAAAAAGGTGTATCCCAAAGTAGTAGCTCACGCCGAAAAAGTGGGTGTAAATATCGCGATTGAGCCCTGGCCAGGAGGTGCACCCCATTATGGAAACTTGGGTTGCACGCCCGAAAGCTTGCGGCGAATATTTGAAGTGTGTCCGTCACCCAATCTTGGCATTTGCTATGATCCGTCGCACTTTTTACGGATTCAAATCGACTATGTCAGACTGTTAGCAGAGTTTGGCGATCGGGTACGGCATGTACATCTCAAAGACACGGAAATCATAGAGGAAAAGCTGTATGAATCAGGCATTCTTGGTGAAAGCTACAGTAATACCTATGTCTGTGGCGAAGGGTGGTGGCGCTATACCATTCCGGGCGAAGGTCAGGTAGATTGGCAGCAGGTTATCCGCAGATTGGAAGAGAGCGGTTATGATGGGATACTGAGCGTTGAATTAGAAGATCACCACTTTTGGCAAACTCCTAAATTACAGCAAGAAGGATTGGTTCGCTCGAAAGAATACATCGAGCAATTCCTCAAGGGGTGATTTAGATTGGGAAGACCTACACGAGGGGGTAGCGAACTCCCCGTGTAGGCGCACGATGGGTTGGTTGACACTCGATATTGTGCGGTCTATTATACAGCCCATCCTATCTGAAAGCCTGTTTAAAAAAGGAGAACACATGGTTGGTTTTGCCGTGGTTGGACTTGGAATGGGAAGAAACCGTTCCCGCCAGGTGGTCGAGACGACTGGAGCTGAGTTAAAGGTTGTAGTCGATATTAACGAGGCGCTCGCCAAAGACGTAGGCGGGGAAATGGGCTGTGACTGGACTCCTTCCCTTGAAGATGCTCTTGGGCGAAATGACGTAGATGTCGTCCTCGTTATGACGCCAAGCGGCCTGCACGCCGAAGTGGGCATACAGGTTGCCAAGGCGGGCAAACACGTCATTACAACCAAGCCTATGGACGTAACAACCGCCGCTTGTGATGCGCTGATTTCAGCCGGTCAAGAGGCTGGGATACTGGTTGGCGTAGACTACCAAAGTCGATATGTCGACAATAACTTCCGAATTGCCGAGCTGCTTAAAAGGGGTGAATTAGGGGATTTATTGATCGGAGAAGTGCGCTTTAAGTGGTTTCGTTCAGATGAATATTTCGCGCATAATGGAGGGTGGCGCGGCACCTGGTCAATGGACGGAGGAGGTTCACTTGCCAATCAGGGGTCGCATCTGATTGATCTCATCCTGTGGTTTATGGGGGATCCGATCAGGGTATATGGTGAAACGGCCGTATTGAATCACGACATCGAAACAGAGGATGTTGGCATGGCGCTGCTGGCTTTTCCCGGCGGAGCAAAGGGAGCCATCGTGGGCACGACGACTTTCCCCGAAAACACCTATTTCAGCGCAGAGGTTCACGGAAAAAAGGGGGGCATCCTACTTGATTCTGCCCTCAATGGTGAAATGCGCGTTTTTGGAGAGGGCATAGAAGAGCGGCTTGCCACGGTAGATAATAGCATCCACAATGTCGTTGAAGATGTGGTCTCAGCATTGGAAAAGGGGACCCGCCTTCGCGTCGATGGTCGAGAAGGTCGCCGTACGGTAGCGCTGTTGGAACACATTTACCACTCGGCAGCAGTTGGTCAACCAGTTGAATTTGGCAGCGTTCATGGCCAGTAAAATTGCCTTAATCGGCGGGGATAATCCGCACGCCAAGGGGTGGCTGGAAACCGCTACAAATTGTCCGGATTTTTCCGAAGTCGTTATATGCGGAGATTGGGGAGACCACGGAGGCAGATACGATACGGTCTCTGATATAAAGGGCTTAGGGCAAGGACCATCGGTGGACATGGCGTTGGTCTGTGCTCGAAATGTGGATGCCCCGAAAATGGCAAAGCAACTACTGCAAGCTGGAATCCCTACCCTCGTCGAAAAGCCGGTGGCTCGGACATCCGCAGAAGTCGCGGAGTTAAATGCGATTTCTGCGTCTACTGGTGTGATCTGGAGCACGTGTTTCCTCAATCGCCTGCATCCAGCCGTCGTGAAGATGCGAGATCTTTTAAATGAAGGCATTATTGGGTGTTTGGTGTCGGTAGAAGGGCGTATGGTAACTAGTTCTGTTGCCCGGCGAGATCCTGGGCACTGGCTCTTTCAGAAAGAAGTGGCCGGGGGCGGTATTCTGCACTGGTTAGCCATTCACACGGTCGATCTCGTTCGCTTTATTGCCGGGTGCAACTACAGCACCGTATCAGCACAAACGGCTACTCTCGTTGAATCTATTGACGTAGAAGAAATCGCTAGCGCCACGTTTGGATTGCAGGGAGGCGCTATTGGGCATATTCATGCAGCTTATGCACTGCCGCGTAGGTACGGTGATATTTCCATGGTATTTCGCGGAGAGAAGGGAGATATTACTTGGCAGAGTTGGGACTATGCGGGTCGACAGGATCGCTTGATTGTTCAAAGTGCTGTCGAGCCATGGGCGAATCGGGAATATGTGGAGTTGGCCTGTCCTGCGCCTGGCGGCGACGGCTACGGCGGTGAAATGGGCGCCCGTTTTCTTCAGCTTTTCCTATCCTCTTCACGCGGAGAACAGCCCTTTGTATGTGATGGTAATGACGCATTGTGCGCGCTCCAATTTGTTGAAGGCGCCTATAAATCGGCCCAAACGGGCAAAAGAGTGGAGCTGTCTAGTTGAAAATTACAGAAATTGACGTACGACTCATTGATGCCAATTTTCGCAATCTCATTATTACTCAGATTCATACTGACGAAGGGGTAACAGGGGTTTCGGAGGTCGTCACTAAGCGTTTTGATGATGCCACCCTCAATGGCATCCGCAACCTCACAGAAAACATTGGCCTTATAGGCAAAGATCCTCGGCAGCCCAACCTGCATCTTGAGCGGATGTATCGGGACAATCAGTGGACGATCGGAACCATATCCGCTACAGCTATCAGCGCTATTGAAATGGCTATGTGGGATATAAAAGGCAAGGAAGTGGGCAAACCGGTGTATGAGCTTTTTGGAGGGCCTACCTTTGTAGATCGAGTGCCTGTTTACTGTCACGTCCCCGGCGGTTCGACCCCAGAGGAATTTGCTGATAATATTGCCGCTGCGCGCGATCGCGGGTATAGAGTGTGTAAAACAACGCTCCCGGTTTATTATGGTCAGGTCCAGAAAGTGTCTACTGACGGGGCCGAGTATAGAATCGGTGGAAACGCCTACTCGGGCACCAAGGGGAAGGTGGATGGTTCGCACAATGAACACCAATGGCTAGACCGGCGCATCCTAAAGGAAGTCGTATCATTCTTTGAGGAAGCGCGTAAGGTGCATGGCGATGAAATGGAAATATGGGTTGATTGCCATGCTCGGCTCAGTGGAGCCCATGCCGCACGCCTTGTGTACGAACTGCGCGGACTGGCAGATCTGATTGAGGAACCGTTACCTCCAGAGGATATAGACGGATTGAAAGCGCTAAAAGAAGCATCCTATGCCTGTGGCGGCCCCAAAATCGCCGCAGGGGAACGCACGGCGACCCTGTACGATCGGCATATGATACGGATGGTAACAGAGCAGATGGTTGATATCTTTCAACCCGATATTGGTAATTGTGGGGGCTTCACCTCGTTTTACGAACTTGCAGCCGTTGCAACGATGCACAACGTGGCGATGGCTCCGCATAATCCCAACGGTCCGCTCTCTGTCGCTCAGGGGATACAGGCGATAGCATCCGTTCGCAATGGCCACATTTTTGAAACGGTCGGAAATGAAGCTGAAGAGGAGCTTGCTGCTCAACTTCTTATAAATCCTGAAGTAGTCAGGAGTAAAGATGGCTTTATAGAGTTGCCTACAGGTCCCGGCATTGGAGTTGAACTAAATCTCGAAGGCTTGGAAGGACGGCCCTTTAAACGGTATTATCAGACCACGAGATAGGAGTCCGCTATGAAAGTTGTAGACGTTGAACGCATTATTGTCGATGTCCCTTTCACTAAACGTCAGGTAAAGATAGCCGCACGCGAAGTCTATAATTGGGCAGTACTCGAGCTGTGCAGGGTCGAAACTGATACAGGGCATGTTGGTTGGGGTGAAACGGTCATTCATTACACGTGGGCTCGGGTTACCGATGCCGCAGTAGAACGCGTTGTGGGTCAAAGTCCGGCCGCACATATGAACGACGACAGCCTTGGGGCCGGGCTTCAGATGGCTCTCTTTGACGTAGTGGGTAAGGCCTTAGAGGTGCCCGTATATGAGCTACTCGGGACCAAGGTTCGCGACTGGGTGCCCATTTCTTGGTGGTCGATTGATGCTTCGCCACAAGACTGGGCAGCTGAAGCGAAAGATGCCGTTAAAAAAGGGTACACCAGCTTTAAAACTAAACCTAGGCCTTGGTGGGACATCGTTGCTCAGGTAGATGCTATTTCAAAGGTGGTTCCGGCGCATTTTAAACTGGATCTCGACCCTAATGCAACCTGGCAAAACGCCGCTACGGCCATACCTATCATAAAGAAATTAGAGAAATACGAACGCGTCGCGATGTATGAGACGCCTATCCCTCAGCACGACGTGTTGGGCAATAGGCAAATACGCGCCGTTTCGAATAGGCCCATAGCGATGCATTTTGGTTCGCCTCCCTACATGACGCATGTTCGCGAAGAAGTATGTGACGGCTATGTAGTCTGTGCTGGTAAGAGCCAAGTCATGCGGCAGGGGATGCTTAGCGCAGAGGCGCAGATGCCCTTTTGGTTGCAGTTGGTTGGTAACGGACTCACCACGACCTGGGCTGCCCATTTAGGCGCAGTCTTGACGCACGCTACTTGGCCTACCATAACCTGTATGAATCTGTACAGTCATCAATTGCTCAAAAAGAAAATTAACGTCGTGGGTGGATATCACCAAGTGCCTAACGGCCCGGGTCTTGGTGTTGAAATAGACGAAAAGGCCGTAGCTAAATACCGGGTTAATGAAAAGACCTTGAAGAAGCTTTTCGACGAGGGAGCGCTCTATGATCGCCCAGATCCACGCATAATCAACAGCGTCGTCTACACCGATGGATCGTGCATACACATGGGCAGATCCAGTCAGGGCTATAGTTATTTCGGTACGGGGAACGGTCCGGCGTATGCGGAGGGAGTGCGCCTTGTCGCTCGGCCAGACGATGGGTCGAAAGAGTGGGCTGCACTATATAAGAGAGCTATTGATCATCCCGTCCGTGATCGCTGGAAGCCCTAAGGTGGGGATCTTAGACCTTTCTTCAGATGGGCGATTTAAGTCTCGAGCGCACTGGACAGGCAGCACATTCGATCTCTGATGAACAGTACTGAAAGTCGGCCTTCTTCACGGGGGCGGGTTTGGGCGCTGCGCATACTGCGCGGGCTTGGCATTATAACGCCATTCGTTTGGATCTTTTATCAGATTGAGCTTGAATCGCTGAGGCGTGCATTTGCAGCGGTTCCTCTTTGGGTCCTTCTGCCCACGCTCGTATTGCCGGTCATTCCTATGGCACTGCAGGGAACCCGCTGGTGGATCTTATTGCGCACATCCCTTCCTTCACTTTCTATCGGTAAGACCTTAGAATGTCATTTCGCGGCTTCGTATTATGGGTTGGTTTTGCCGGGGGCAAGTGCACAAGAAGTCGTGCGTGCTTTTATGCTATCGCGTCAGGTCGAATATGCCGTCGTTTGGGGGGCGACCTGGGTTTCTAAAATCCTCGGCTTGGTAGGCTGGGTCTTTGTAGGCCTTGTTGGATGGGGTCTGACCGATGCTTCATTCGGCTCACAAAACAAGGATATGTCTCCCATCCTATGGGTGAGTGCCCTCATTATGGTCTTTTTATTAGCCGCTTCGTTTTCAAAAACGCTTACCCGTCCTTTGCGAGAGCTCTTGGAGCGGTTTGTGCCGCCTAGCTTTCTGGAAAAGGTGGCATCGGTACGCGACGCCATTTATCTATATCGAACGGAATATAGGGCTCTCATAAGCGCGATGCTGCTCACGGTTATTCTTCAACTCATACTGATATTTGGCACATCAATCGTGATCTATGCGATCAGTGGAGTATTTTACTTCTGGCCTTTTGCCCTCGTTTTGGCCCTTATTGAAATCACAGTAGTAATTCTACCACTGACGCCGGGTGGAATAGGGATAAGAGAGGGCCTTATGGCATGGCTGTTTGAAAGCGTGGGTATCGGTATAGAAGAAGTAGGAATTTACATCGCCCTAAGCTTTCTGGGTAATATCGCTCGATTGGTTGGGGGTATTCCGGTTGCTATGGGGCGGGTGGGGCGATCGGCGGACCTGGAAGGGATGGACTAACCTATGGGACCTATACTACGTTTCCCCCGCAAAATGGCCCTGCTGTGGAGAGTGGCAACGGCTTGCGGAGCGAGTCTGTTGGAGCGAGGTCGACTGTGGTTATGTGGCTTTATATTATACGTGTGTGATGTATTGCCATTTCAAAAAAACTTTATGGTCTCTGTTCACTTAAATGGACGAAATGCCAACCTACAGGTGAGCAGTTTTGGCGATTACACGACCCTAGAAGAGATATTTCTTGAGAGGGTCTACGAACTGCCCCATGGTCTAACGCCAGAAGCAATTGTCGACTTGGGCAGCAATATTGGAATCGGAGTCGCGTATTTTACTCTATGCTATCCCCAAGCCCAAATATGGGCTTATGAGCCAGACCCCAATAATTGGCAGCGGTTGAAAAGCAATGTTAATAACTTACACCAAGTGCAGATATTCAACGTGGCCGCAGCGGCTAATAGTGGAACAGCTCTACTTTCTGCTGATGCTCACCGGGGTACTTCGTCGGGCCTATTTGGGGAAGATATGAATCAATCTGTACGGGTCGAAACGTGGTCGTTAGACTATATACTGGAAAAGATTGATCGTCCTCATATTGATTTGGTAAAATTTGATATTGAAGGAGCCGAATACGAGGTATTTGAATCTTTTACCGGGTGGGATAGAGTGGGGGTTTTCTCTGGTGAATTGCACCAAATGGATAACCAGGGCACCCCGGAGGATATTTGTGCTCTTTTTACCGCGAATGGGTTTGATGTGAAGATAAAGGGCGATGATGAAACAGGTGTAATACACATGTTGGCTATTGCCCGATGTGGCGAATAGAGGATGTCGCTATGGAAAATAGAGCAAGAGAAGTCGTGGATTACGGAAGGTCGTTTGTAACCTTTGTTACCCCTGAACGGGGCAATAACGCCCGGATTCAAATCGAATCCAAGACAACGCTGCGCAGGAGCGGTGCTGATCCCCTTGAATATTACTTTTTTGCCTCCTGTAAATCTGAAGACACCTACGGCATTGGTGACTTATTTTACGAAAACAACTACGATTTTTGTGGCATGTTTTCAGCCGATGAATACGCTATCTATCGGACCAAATCGACACATCACGTTGGGTATGTAGAGTCGGGATTATGGGCGGACCGGTTTGATGATGTAAACTGGCATATAAGAACGTCTATGGCTCATGAGACTCAGTTGGGAGAGGATATTGTTGCTGCGACGTTCACCGGCAAAATATTAGTCGGGTGCGTAGAGTGGGAAGAAAGCGATAACCATTGGACGATTGAATTTCCCATAAAGACGATGAATGTGAACGATCAGATAATGGTCTGGCAGGTGGATACGGGCCCCGTTGGTTTTCCAACTGTGAGGCCTGATGGAGATGGGCGGCTTATTGAAAGGCTTCGACCAGCTTACGTTGCCTATAACAATAATCGAAAGGCTGATTTCATCGTGCAAGGACCCAAGACGGTTGGAGACATAGAAATTACCCATTACCACGACAGGTTGCGGGTAGAGGGGCGAACACACATTTACATTCTTTGAAATACGCATCCGTCATTGAAAAATTTGGTGTACTGCAGCGCATATATGACGGCAATTAACCCACTTCCATATGGGGATATATGAAGATCACGCACATCAATGAACACGTCACGGCTGTTCCCCATATTCCTTCTATTGAAAAGAGTCGCCCAGGAGATTACCGCGAGAGGCCCATTAGTATCATTGAGGTCCATACCGATGAAGGG
>Ga0160422_10002350_pt1 | contig 11843 bp, 7 predicted proteins | sample Fk160mmetaG_FD_108192 | JGI IMG/M metagenome (GOLD analysis project Ga0160422, IMG submission 108192) | Marine microbial communities from the Central Pacific Ocean - Fk160115 60m metaG | ecosystem: Environmental > Aquatic > Marine > Oceanic > Photic zone | place: The Central Pacific Ocean... | reverse complement strand
TGATCACGATAATAACCAGATCTAAAATCTCCTTTTTCAAAAACTTTTGCCATAGCAACTTGAGGAAGTTCTTTGCCATCACCAAAAATTCCAAATTTTGCTTTACCACTCAACACTTCTTTTCTTCCTAATAGACTTGCTTCTCTACTAATAAGAATTGTCCAATAGTCATTTAAAACTTCTTCTTTAAATTTTTTATAAGTTATAGATTTAGTTAACTTAGATTTATTCATTAATTCGCGAATTTACAAATTAATTAATCAATTCAGAACCAACGTCTAGTAAATAAATTTGTTAAATTTTCAGGATTTAACACAAGAGTAAATCTTATGTTTTTTGTATAGTTATTTGAGTCTAAAATGTACTCTTCTGAGTTTAAAATCGGAAAATATAATTCTAAGTAATTCTCAACAATATTTAGCTTTAATCCAGTATCATACCCAGTTTTCAGCTTCTCGCCCATATTTTTAAAAATTCCGTAGTCAAAATATCCTTCAAACCATTTCCATATGGTTATTCCTGAATTCAAAGAAACCAAGTAATCATTTGAAAATAATGGATTTATTTTTGACTTGAATCCGGCATCATTTTTAAAATATTGTTGAGAAAAAAATCCTTCATTTTCGGAACGACCAAGTAAATTAGAACTATATGTATAATCAGAAATTGATGAAGTACTGAAGTCATAAGTATTACCTGAGGAATTATTTCGGATAAATTTCCCAATAAATAATCTAAAATTATACTGTCTAAATGCTTTGTAATATTTTCTAAATGAATAAGTAAGAGATGTTTTTAAAAAGCTATTTCCAAGTTGTGAATTAAATAATAAAGATTCTGATTTGTCGGCATTTATGTTTGATTTTAAAATTGAAAATGATGTAATACTATATTTTTCCTTTTTATTGAATTCTAATTGTTTATTAATTGATATATTTTTTAACTGAAATAATAATCTCTTATTTAATTTGAGATTTTTATCTTTTATGAAATAGCTAAGTGTTGGTGAAAACCTTGTAAAATAAAAGTGGTCATTGTAGTTAAACTTAGATAGATTTAAATTATAGTTTAAAATATTTGTTTTTGATATGACATTTCTTAGATCTAGGTTAATAGATCCTATAGGTTTTTTAGTTTTAAAAGAATATTGCGGATTTATAAAATATGTAAATGTTTTTCTCAAGGGTGATTTATTCGTGAGAGTTATTCCTGGGCTAAGTCCATTGTACAGATTATAAGAAAAAAGTGGTCTGTAATATATTTGATTTTCATATTCTTTTTCAAAATCCGTAAAAAACCTGAGAATGGTTTTAGGTTTTTTAACTTTTACATAAATAATATTATCCTTATAGTTTTTTTCAATTAAATTACCTGGGGGATTAACTTCAATTTTTGAAATATTATTTTGATCAAGATTTAAATTATACTTATTTATGAAACTTATATAATCATCTTTACTTTTGTTGTTGGAAAATGTAGTTCTTAAAATTACAGGATATCTATTTTTATTATTGGATTTAATACTGAAATTATTATTTTCTTTAGTTATTTTAAAGTCTAAGTTATTATTGTCATTTATTAAATCATTAAAAAACCAATCTAAATCTTTTTCAGAATATTTTTGAAAAACCTGAGATAAATCGTCATTAGAATTATTTAACAACTCATTAATTGATTGTTTAAATGATTCAGGTCCCATAAAATTTTCTAAATATTTTAAATAATTAAATGAACTGTAGGGATTATTTAATCTGTAATTTATTCGAGTCAAATCCTCAGGAAGAGAAGAAATTTTTTGATTTAAATCCCTTGAAAAAACAAACTTATTTATTAAAAAAAAATGATCATTGAAACTATAATTTGAGACGTTGTGGTTTTTGAAAAAAGGGAATTGTGAATAATTTCCAATTAATTTTTTATCTGCATGAAATTTATCAATGTATTTATTTAGAAAGTAAATTTCTAATCCAGAGTAAAACCAGTAATTCGTTCTTAAGTCAGTTAATTTGTTTTTTAAATTCTCTTTTATAAGCAATTTTACTAAGTTAATTTCATCGAGAAAATTAGTATTAAACATTTTAATAAATTCAGGGATTTCAGAATAAGGGTAAAGCTTATTTTCAGTAATAGCCTTATTTGTAAATACATATTTTTTTAAAGGATTATCAAATGATTCGTTTAGGAATGAGTTTATTCTATTGCTTGTTGATTTTTCAAAATTTATTATATCATGATTTTCAGAAAATATATTAAAATCTACTAAATCATATTTTTTAAATAAACTTTTCTTAGAAATGATAAATTTTATATTTCTTTTATTATTGAATAAATACGAATATTTATTTGTTTTAATATAGTTGTCAGCATTTGAAATCACCTCATAATCTTTAATTTTATTAATTGTAATTTCAAATGAGTTTAATCTATTTAATTTATCGTTAAATCCTTTATTAGAAAATTTATCATTTAAATTAGTTGGTATTGTGATAAAGTAATCATTAATCACAAATTTTTGATTTCTATCATTTCCATAATCTAAAATTTTATAATCGGGAAAATTAATTACATAATCAATTTGAATATTGATGATGTCTCCTGGGTTTATCGAACCGATATTTTTCAAGATTACGACATCAATTTGATCTTCAATTCTTTGAAAATTAATAGGATTGTTATTTAGTTTCAGAGATTGTATTAATGTTGAGTTATTAGGAGCTTTATTTGGCTTTAATAGAGAAGAATCGTATTCACTGTAAAGTTGCTTTGATAGTGGAGTATTAAAGTTTGAAAATGAAGAATTCCAATCTAACAAGGTTAATTCAGAAATTACATCATTAGAATTATTCATAAATTTAATATTCTGTTTTACAATTAGATTGTTATTCAATGGATCTAAGGTTAAATCAATTTTATAATGATCCTGAGAAAAATTTTGATTGTAAAATAATAGAAATGAGATCAGTATGTATCTGAACATTAAAAATTAGGTGAAAAGTTTTGGTTTTTATAGTGCTTATCAATTATTTTCAATACTTCTTCTGGAGTGTCAACAAGTTTAAATAAATCTAAATCTTCCTTAGAAATATTTGAGTATTTAAGTAAAACAATTTCTTCAAGCCATTCAATACAACCATTCCAAAATTTTTTCCCATATAGTATTACTGGAATCTTTTCTATTTTGTGGGTTTGAACTAATGTTAAAGCTTCAAATAATTCATCTAATGTTCCAAAACCGCCTGGCATTACAACAAAAGCTTGAGCATACTTGACAAACATAATTTTCCTAACAAAAAAATAATCAAAATCAATTGAGTTTTCTTTATCTATATACTCATTTGGTTCCTGTTCAAAGGGTAATTTAATATTTAAACCAACAGAAATTCCACCAGCATTTTTTGCTCCTCTATTTGCAGCTTCCATGATCCCAGGTCCACCACCTGTTATGATTCCTAATCCTTTTTTTGAAATTTGCTCTGATAGTTTTACTGTTTCGTTATAATAAAAATCAGATTCTGGTGTTCTAGCTGAACCGAATATTGAAATGCAAGGTCCTATTTTTGAAAGTCTCTCATAGCCCTCAACAATTTCACCCATAACCTTGAATACTGACCATGAGTCATGAGATTTTTTTTCAAACCATTTAGAATTTTCCATTAATTTAAATTTAACTCCTTTTTTACAAATTTGTTAGTTAGTGAGCTATTATTAGTTAAAAACTCATCAAACCAACCTTGAAAAATGATATTACCACCATCTTTTCCACCTTTTGGTCCTAATTCAATGATAAAATCTGAAATTTTAATCATGTCAATGTTGTGTTCAATAATAATAATAGTATTGCCTCTGTCTCTAAGTTTATAAATAATTTTTTGTAAAGCTTTTATGTCTTCAAAATGTAGACCTGTTGTTGGCTCATCAAAAATAAAAAGAGTTTTTCCTGTATCTCTTTTAGACAACTCTGTTGCTAATTTTATTCTTTGAGCTTCACCTCCTGAAATTGTTATCGATGACTGACCAAGTGTTATATATCCCAAACCTACATCAATTAAAGTTTTTAATTTTCTATTAATTCTGGGGTAATTTTTAAATAATATAGACGCCTCATTGATAGTCATAGAAAGTACGTCAGAAATACTATTTCCCTTAAGTTTTACACTTAGTGTTTCATTATTAAATCTTCTTCCATTACATTGTTCACATTTTACGTACACATCAGGTAAGAAATTCATTTCTATTTTTTTTAATCCACCTCCCAAGCACTCTTCACATCTACCACCTTTAACATTAAAACTAAATCTACCAGGTTTATATCCTCTTAGAGTTGATTCTGGAAGTTTTGAGTATATTTCTCTTATATCATTATATACACCAGTATAAGTAGCAGGATTACTTCTAGAGGTTCGTCCTATAGGGGATTGATTAATTTGAATTACTTTATCAAAGTTTTTTAATCCTTTAATTTCAGAATAAGGAAGAGGTTTCTTAGAGGAATTATACAATTTGTTACTAAGGATGGGGAAAAGTGTTTCGTTGATAAGAGTAGACTTACCACTTCCTGAAACACCACAAACACCTATTATGTTTGATGTTGGAAATATTACATTAATATTTTTCAAATTATTTCCAGAACATCCTGTAATTTCTAAGGTCCCATTTTTATTTAATTCGTTATAAATTTTGGGAATAATTTTTTTTCCATTTAAATATTTAGATGTTAGTGTATCAGCTTTATAAATCTTCTCTGAAAAATCACTAAAAATTATTTCACCACCATTTTGTCCTGCTCCTGGACCAATATCAATTATATAATCAGATTCTAACATTATGTCCTTATCGTGTTCAACTACAATAATTGTATTTCCTAAATCTCTAAGTTTTTTCAAAGATGTGATTAACTTGTTATTATCGATTTGATGTAACCCTATTGATGGTTCATCAAGAATATAAAGGACGTCTTGAAGCTGTGATCCTATTTGAGTAGCTAGCCTTATACGTTGTGATTCTCCTCCAGAAAGAGACTTAGTTTCTCTGTTTAGTGTTAAATAGCTTAAACCAACATCAAGAATAAATTCAATTCTTTTTAAAATTTCATTAATTATTTCATCAGCAATCTTTAAATCATTATCACTGAGTTTTCTTTTAAGTTCATTTATCCAGAAATGTAATTCATTGAATGAAAAATTACTTACTTCATTGATATCTTTTTTAAGTATTTTAAAATACAGCGATTCTTCTTTAAGCCTTTTTCCATTACAAGTTTTACAATTCTCCCTATTCATATAATTACTAGCCCAAGTTTTAATTTTCCGACTATGACTTTCGTTGAATTGATTTGAAATAAAATTTACAATACCCTCAAAATCAATAGAATATGTGCGAGTTAAACCTAAAGATTTTGAAACTACTTCAAATTTTTCTTTTGAACCATAAAGTATAACATCAATAGCTTCTTTCGGAATGTCCTTTATTTTATCTTTCAGTGAAAAATTAAACTTATTTGAGATATATTCTAATTGTTTAAATATCCAGTTGTTCTTGAATGAACCAACTGGTTCAATTCCACCGTTATAAATTGTTTTATTAAAATCTGGTATTATTGAGTCAACGTTAACAATATTAAGAGTACCAAGTCCTTTACAATTTTTACACATTCCATAAGGGGAATTAAATGAAAAAGAGTTAGGTTCAGGAATTTCGTATGATATTCCTGAATCTGAACAAATTAAATTTCTACTGTAATATGAAAATTTTTCATTGTCATTAACTAAAAGAGAGTTATTTCCAGATGATAAAGCAACAGAAACGCTATTTTTTAATCTATCGATTGTATTTTCATTTTGATTGATGGTTAAATAATCCACTAAAACTTCAATGTTATGATTTTTATATCTATCAACCTCCATTCCTGGTGATATATCATGTAAAACATCGTCAATTCTTACTTGTTCAAATCCTTGACGTTTTAGACTTGAAAATAAATCTCTGTAACTCCCTTTTCTTGATTTAACTATTGGTCCAAAGATTTTTATTTTTTTATTAATGTGTTTTTTTAATATCAGAGAAACTATTTCATCCTCTGAATAACTAACCATTTCTTTTCCAGTTACTTTACTATGAGCAATACCTATTCTTGCATAAAGTAATCTAAGGTAATCATATACTTCAGTTATAGTACCAACTGTTGATCTAGGGTTTTTTGTTGTTGTTTTTTGTTCAATTGCAATAACAGGGGATAAACCCTCAATTTTTTCCACATCAGGTCTTTTTAATTCTCCCATAAATTGTCTTGCATAAACACTAAATGTTTCTAAATATCTTCGTTGTGCTTCAGCGTATATTGTATCAAATGCAAGTGAAGATTTTCCACTTCCAGAAATTCCAGTTATAACAACCAGCTTGTTTCTTGGAATTTTTACATCAATATTTTTAAGATTATGAACTTTGCAGCCTTGAACAGAAATATATTCTTGCATTGATTAAGAGATAATTTTCTAATATAACAATAATGGTACTAAACTATTATAACAACTAAATAGTTTATTTACCTGAGGCGTAATCATCTCCTCTTGGGTCAGCAGCAGTAAAAATTTTATTGTTTTCAATTAAAATTGCATCAACTCTACCAATTTGACCTCTTTTTGATAGTTTGTAATTTAACTTATGAAAATATTCAAATATTTTTTCATCAAAGCTCCCATCTTCAAAATACACTATATCTGGAAGCCACAAATGATGGAATCTTGGTGATTTAACAGATTTTTTAATGCTCATGTCAAAATATATCACATTAAGAATTGTTTGCAAAACTGATGTTATAATTGTAGGTCCGCCCGGACTCCCAAGAATCATAAAAACCTTATTATCTTTTTTAATAATCGTTGGAGTCATTGAGCTTAGCATTCTTTTTTCTGGTTCAATCGAATTATTTTTACCACCGAGCATTCCATAAATATTTTGATGATTAGGTTTTATAGCAAAGTCATCCATTTCATTATTTAGAAAAAAACCTAACTCAGGAATAATCAACTTAGAACCAAAATTTCCATTTAATGTCGTTGTAACAGCAACAGAATTTCCATACTTGTCCTGTATTGAATAATGTGTTGTTTCTTCAGATTCAATTATTTTAACTTCGCCATGATTAATTCCTTTTGAAGGGTTAGAAGATTCAAAGTCAATTAATTTCATTCTATCAATTAAATAATTTTTAGACAAGATTGAATCAATAAAATATGTATTTATAAAATCTGGATCACCCAAAAAATAACTTCTATCTGCAAATGATAATTTTTCTAATTCAATGAGAGTTTTGATGTATTTAATTTTGTCATTAATTATTTTTTCTTGATCCATTAATTCAAGAGATTTCAAAATTTGAGCCATTACTATACCACCACTTGATGGTAATCCCATAGTGTAAATCTCATAACCATTGAAATTAAATATAAAAGGCTCTCTCCAAACAGGCGAATAGCTAATCATGTCATCATTACTTATAATCCCACCTTTGGATTGAACATAATTCACAATTTTATTTGAAATTTCACCTTTGTAAAATATGTCTGGACCATGTTTTAAAATTTTATTTAAAGTATTATGCAGAGAATCATTTGTAAAAATATCTCCTTCTTTGAAATCTTTTGAAAAAAGACTAGTATCATTTAATTCTAGAATCTTAGTCTTATAATCATTGAAAAGTTTTGATTGTTTTTTAGTTAATGAATATCCGTTTTTTGCTAAAGAAATAGCTGGTTCAAATATTTTATCTAATGAAATGGATCCAAATTTTTTATATACCTCAAACAATCCAGCAACTGTTCCAGGGATTCCAACAGAGAGGGCACCCTCGTAACTTAGGCCTGTTACAACTTCTCCATTTTGATCTAAATACATTGAGGGATGTGATTTTTTTGGTGCCTTTTCTCTGAAATCTAGTGAGCCTGATTGACCTGAACTATCAATGTAAACCATAAATCCACCACCACCTAAATTACCGGCATTAGGATATGTTACTGCTAAAGCTAGATCTACTGCAATCATAGCATCAAAAGCATTTCCGCCTTGTTCTAAAATTTTAATCCCTGCTTCAGTTGCTTCTTTTGTTGCTGACACAACTGCATAATCTTTATAATAATTTTCATTGCATGAAACTGTAAGTATTAATAAAAAAAGAAATCTTATAATCATATCTGACATAAATATAATTATACAGATGTATATTTGCATATGACTTTAATAAAATCTATTTCTGGTATTAGAGGAACACTGGGCGGAGAGGAAGATAAAAATCTAACACCAATTGATATTGTTAAATATGTTTCATCGTTCGGAAAGAAACTTAAAAAGTATAGTCAAAACCCTATAGTTGCTGTTGGAAGGGATGGAAGAATTTCTGGAATTCAAATTATAGAATTAGTTAAATCTACATTATCAATGCTTGGAATAACTGTTTACGACATTGATCTTACAACAACTCCAACTACTCAGTTATTTATTATTGAACATAATTTAGATGGTGGAATAATATTAACGGCAAGTCATAATCCTGGAAACTGGAATGCTTTAAAATTATTTAACTCAAATGGTGAATTTCTAGACAAATCAGATGGAGAGGAAGTTATTAATAATTCAAAAAATCTTGGAAACTGCTTTGTAAATGAGGATGATTTAGGTCGGATAATTAAATTTGAAAATTCTTTTGATATCCATATAAAAAATGTCCTAAACTTAAAACATGTAAATAAAGATGGGATTTGTAAGAAAAAATTTAAAGTTGTTGTTGATGGAATCAATTCAAGTGGAGGAATAATTATCCCAAAACTTTTAGAAAAATTAAATTGTGAAGTTGTAAAAATAAACTGTAATCCAAACGGAGATTTTTCCCATAATCCAGAGCCACTAGACATAAATTTAACTGAACTAAAAAACACAGTTATTAAAGAAAAAGCTGACTTAGGAATAGCTGTTGATCCAGATGTTGACAGATTAGTTTTTGTATGTGAGGATGGAGTATTGTTTGGAGAAGAAAATACATTAGTAGCTTGCTCAGACTTTGTTTTGTCAAAGGAGAAAGGTTCTACAGTTTCTAATATGTCATCAACTCTTGGTTTAAAAGATGTTACAGAAAGACACGGATGCAAATACTTCAGTTCGAAAGTAGGGGAGGTAAACGTAGTTGAAATGATGAAAGCCAAAAAAGCAATTATTGGTGGTGAAGGTAATGGGGGAGTCATATATCCAGAAAGTCATTTTGGAAGAGATGCCCTAGTTGGAATTGTTTTATTTTTAAGCTATTTAGTTGAAAAAAACCAAAAGGTTTCAATGATATTAAATAGCATGCCCGCTTATTTTATGCTAAAAGAAAAAGTTTCATTGGATGAGAATATAGATATAGACAGTATTTTTTTAGCAATAAAGTCAAATTACGATGAAAATGAACTTGATACTAGAGATGGTATTAAAATAAATAAGAAAAATGGATGGATTCACTTGAGAAAATCAAATACTGAGCCTGTAATAAGAATATATATTGAAGCTAAAGACAAAAAGGAAAGTGAAATGCTTTTCGATGAAATAAAAAGAATAATCAACATTAATTCTTAGTGTGTTTAAATCTATTGTGAGTCCACAAATACAAACTAGGATCATTGTTAATTTGTTTTTCAACTAACCTCAAGTATTTCTTAGTTATATCATGCTCCTTTTCTTTTTGTGGATTTTCGCTAATAAGTTTGAATTCAACCTTATACTTTCCTCTTTTTAATTTTGACATTTTACCATAAATAACAGGAAGATTAAATTTTTTAGCTATATTCTCAGATCCAGTAAATACAGGAACCTCCTGACCTAAAAACTTTGTCCAAAATAGATTTTTTGAACTTAATTGAGGTGATTGATCTGCAACAAGACCATAGAGTGTTGGAGATCCCTCTTTCTCTATTTTCAATATATCTCTGAAAGCCGAATATCTAGAAATGAGTGACATTCCATGTTTTGATCTTGCTTTTCGAATAAATTTATCAACTCTTTTATTAGATATTGGTGAATATACTCCAACTAAATGATGTTTAATGAAATATGGAAGCGACACACACCATTCATAACCCGAATAATGGGAAAGCATTAATATTACACTTTTACCATCATCATAGTATCTATTAAGAAGATCTATGTTTTGAACCTTAAAATTTTTAAGAAAAAATTTCTCGCTTAAATTGTCCATTTTAATAACCTCTAAGTATAAATCAATAAAATATTTATAGAAGTCTTTTTTAATACTTGATAGATTTTTAAAACTAAGGTTTTTTGAAGCCAAGTTTAAGTTCTTGTCAACGACCTTGACCCTGTATCTAAATAAATATTGAACAATTATTCTAAGTAAATCTGAAATTATATATAATAACCTCAAAGGAAATAAACTAATCAGCCTTATAAAAAAAATACTAATCACTTTGATTCATTAATCTTCAAATAAACATTTAAAGTTGCTTCTAAGTCATTAGACTTTAAATTTTTTGCTATTATTCTTCTCTCAGGATCAATTAAAAAAGATGTTGGAACCCCCTGCGATGCAACATCATAAAGCTTAGCAATTGGGTCATTAAAATATTTTAAACTTGATATATGAATCCAGTCTTCAATTCCATCATCTTTAATTGCTTGATTCCAAGAAGCTTCGTTATTATCAAGTGAAACACCAACAATCGTAAAATCTTCTTTACCGTACTTTTTTAATGTTTCAGCAAGATCCGGATTTTCTACTCTGCATGGAGCACACCATGAAGCCCAAAAATCAAGTAATATATACTTAGATTCTATCCCATTTAATGAAATTATTTCACCATTCAAACCTGGACCTGAAAATTTTGGAGCAAAAGATCCAATTCTTGGAGATTCACTATTTGTTAATTTATAATTGTCAATCATCTGCTTAACTTCTTTAGCCGGTGATGTTCCTTTAATGTAATCTGTAAAACCATTGTAAATAGTATCAGCAGTTTCATAATCAATTGAACGTTCAAATATCATTCTTCTGAGAATTAGTGAAGAAATATATGAATCTCCACTCTCCTTTATGTAATTAAATTCATAATCAGAAAGTTTTTCTCTCATCTCAATAAATTGAGATTCAAGATCATCTAAAACTAATGAATCACGAGTTGATAGTGCATTGTTAATGTCATTTTGTATTGAGCTCAACTCTGTTGTAAAAATTTCAGTTTCTTTTTTATATATTTCAAATTCTTTGTTTGAAACTGTTCCTCTAATGGTTGTATTGAAAATAGAATCTTTATCAATATATAATTCAACTTTACCAGGCTCAAGAATTAAAGGAATACTACCTCTAATATTTTTAAAAAATAAATAATGCATTTCGGGGAAGGAGATGGAGTCATTAAATGAAAAACTTCCATCCTTTACTGTTGTAGAGTCTTTCAATATTGGTCTATTTTGAACATATTCAACTAAATACACATTTGTATCATCAGATAGATTAGTTGAACCAATTACACTAACTGTGTCTTTACTAGTACATGCAAACAAAATAAAAAATATAAAAGCAATTTTCTTCATACCCGGCAAATTTATGAATATTGATTAAAAGTAATAACTTTAGTTATCTAAATTATGGAAAGGACAGTCAATGATTTAATAAATATTGTAGGAATTAAAAATGTTTTAACATCTCCATGGAACAAAAAGCCTTTTACAAAAGGTTGGAGATATGGGGAAGGTAATGCCTTAGCAGTAGTAAAACCTGATACATTATTACAGATATGGAAAATTTTAAAAATTTGTAATAGAGATAATAAAATAATTATTATGCAAGCGGCTAACACAGG
>Ga0160422_10002349_pt1 | contig 11843 bp, 10 predicted proteins | sample Fk160mmetaG_FD_108192 | JGI IMG/M metagenome (GOLD analysis project Ga0160422, IMG submission 108192) | Marine microbial communities from the Central Pacific Ocean - Fk160115 60m metaG | ecosystem: Environmental > Aquatic > Marine > Oceanic > Photic zone | place: The Central Pacific Ocean... | reverse complement strand
TATGTAATTGACCTAACTCTGCTCTCATCTGAACTCTCAACTTTGCATCCAAGTTTGAAAGAGGTTCATCCATTAAGAATGCTTGTGGATTCCTCACAATTGCTCTACCCATCGCAACTCTTTGCCTTTGTCCACCTGACAAAGCTTTTGGCTTTCTATCAAGCAACTCACTAATCTCAAGGGTTTTGGCAGCATCTTTAACCTTTTTATCTATTTCATCTTTCGGTAACTTTCTTAGTTTTAATGAAAAAGCCATGTTATCAAATACTGACATATGAGGATAAAGGGCATAATTTTGAAAAACCATTGCAATATCTCTATCTTTTGGTGCAACATCATTTACGGTTTTATCACCTATTGAGATTTCACCTTCTGTAATGTCCTCAAGTCCCGCAACCATTCTCAGTAATGTAGTTTTACCACAACCAGATGGGCCTACTAGAACTACAAATTCACCATCATTTACAGTAATATTGACATCTTCGAGTGCTCTTGTGCCGTTTGGGTATATTTTCCCGGCAGATTTAATATCGATTGCTCCCATACAAATGTAATTTTAACCATATAATTTTCAATTTAAAAATTAATTCAATCGTATAATATTTTTATGCTTGAAGTTCCAATAAATAGAATAACAACCTTAAATGATGATCAACCAAATATGGATGCCCCCTATGTTCTTTATTGGATGATTGCTTTTAGAAGGACAAATTATAATTTTTCTCTACAACGTGCAATTGAGTGGGCCAATAAACTCTCAAAGCCTTTATTGATTTTTGAACCAATAGAAATTGACTATCCAATGGCAAGTATTAGATTTCATAAATTTGCAATCGAGGGCATGCAGGATATGCAAAAACAGACTGAAAACTCCAAAGCATTTTATTTCCCTTATGTAGAAGAGAAAAAAGGAATTGCTGACGACTTATTAGTTGAATTATCAAAAAATGCAGCAGTAGTTGTTACTGATGATTATCCAACTTATTTTGTTCCACAAATGACGGCGGAAGCAAAAGGAAGTATACAAACAACTTATGAGTTAGTTGATTCTAACGGACTCTTACCAATTCGAATAGCTGAAAAAGAATATGTTCGAGCTCATGACTTTAGAAGATTTATGCATAAAAATTTAGAGGATTTCTTAGTTGAAGTACCTGAAGAAAGTCCGTTGGAATATCTCAATATAAAGTTTGATAAGAAGCTAATTGAACCCATTTTGAAAAAATATGAACTCATAGACTTTAATAACATCAATATCAATGATTTTTTAAATAATTTGAATGTTGATAAGTCTGTAGAAATAAGTCATGTGGTTGGTGGCTATGGGGCAGCACAAAAAAGATTAGATCATTTCATAAAAAATGGATTTAATGATTATTCAAAACTCAGGAGCCATCCATCTGAAGATGCAAGTAGTCAGCTTTCACCACATTTTCATTTTGGGCATATTTCAACATATGAAGTATTTGAGAAAATCATTAGTAGTGAATCATGGTCGGTTGAAAATATAGATCCAAATTTTGTAGGCAGAAGAGAAGGTTGGTGGGGAGGATCAGCCAATCTTGAAAGTTTTTTTGACGAATTAATTACATGGAGAGAGCTGGGTTATCACACCTGTGTTAAGCGAGCTAATTATGATCAGTTTCAATCTCTACCAGACTGGGCAATTAAAACTTTAGATGAACATTCGAATGATGAACGAGAATATGTTTATGATCTTTCAGAATTCATGAATGGAGATACCCATGATGAAATTTGGAACGCCGCTCAGAACCAATTAAGAATTGAAGGTAGAATCCACAATTATTTAAGGATGTTATGGGGTAAGAAGATTCTTGAATGGACTCCTAATCCACAAATTGCCCTCTCTTATCTAATTGATCTGAACGATCGTTTTGCTTTAGATGGAAGAGATCCAAATTCATACTCTGGAGTATTTTGGATTTTAGGTAGATATGACAGAGCTTGGGGACCAGAAAGACCAATTTATGGAAAGATAAGATACATGACTTCTAAATCTACTGCAACAAAGTTTAATTTAAAGCCTTACCTTGAAAAATGGTCTCACGAATCGAAAATTTAATTACTATTTCTGTAAAATAAAGTTACAAAAATTTCCAAAAAATTTTAATTTTTTTTAAATTATTTCACAAGAATGGTACATTTGTGATGTGAACGTTTCACATTAAAGAAAAAAAGGAGTACTTCTAAATGGAAGAACTAACATACCGACTTTTCATGGTGGCAACAGTAGGAATGCTTGCAGGAACAGTATTTTTACTTGCATCATCAAGAGAAGTTAAACCAGAACACAGACGTGGTGTATATATTTCAGCACTTGTCTGTGGTATCGCATGGTATCACTATCAGAAGATGGGAGCATCTTGGGAAAGTGGAGCATATGATACAGGGTTAAGATACGTTGACTGGGTCTTAACTGTTCCTTTGATGTTCGTAGAAGTTCTCGCAGTTACAAGAAGAGGTGCCGCATATAATGAGGCAGTTCGTAACTGGGGAATTGCAGCAACTGTAATGATTGGTGCAGGATACTACGGCGAAACATCAGCAGCAGGAAGCAACGAATATTGGACAGGATTCGTAATTGCTATGGCAACTTACGTCTGGCTAATGAGAAATCTTCAAGCTGAAGGTGAAGGTCTTAAGGGTGATGAAGCAGCAGCTTTTGAAAACATTAAGAACTTGATCCTTGTAGGTTGGATAATTTATCCTTTGGGATACATTGCACCTGTAGTTGGAGACTTTGATGCTATTAGAGAAGTTCTATACACAATCGCTGACATTATTAACAAGGTCGGTCTTGGTGTATTAGTACTACAAATGGCTCGAGTTAAGTCAGGAGAAAAAGTTTCATAACTTTTTTGAATAAAATTTTAATGATAGGCGACGAATGTCGCCTATCATTTTTTCTAAGGTAAAATTTCAATATGGATCTCATAATATTATTCAATACATTTTTTGGATTTCTTACTTTCGTTGCGTGGTTTTCAACAGCAGTAATGCTTTATCTTTATTTTTCAAAAAAAACATTTAGTAAACTTATAACTGATCAATTCTTAAACTTTGCGATTTCTGTAGCTGTTTTCTCCTCGATTGGAAGTATTGTTTATTCAGAAGTGGTTGGATTTATACCATGTAGGTTTTGCTGGTATCAAAGATATTTAATGTATCCAATAGCGATTGCACTTATCATTTCGCTTATCAAGCGTCCTTTCTTTCGTATTGGCTATATAAGCATCATTGGTGTTTTTGTAAGTGCTTATCATATTTATCTTCAAAACGGTGGAGGTGGGGGTGGAACCTGTGCGATAGATGTTCCTTGTGATTTAAAATATGTCGACATCTTTGGATTCATAAGTATCCCGGTAATGGCGGGGACTGGTTTTTTAACGATATTTGTAGCATTGCTGTATTATGATTTTGCTAGAAAGGAATATGTTGAATAAAAATTTTATAATTGCCGGAGCTGTTGTTCTTGTTCTTGGTTTAGCTATCGCTATAGGAGTAACTCTAAGTTCAGAACCTGTTGCAGCTGGTTTACCAGAGGGTGAAACAACTGTTATTGGAGATTCACTCCCTCAATATGCTGGGGAAAATGATGACAATGTAGCTCTTGGATTACCTGCTCCAACATTTTCCGCTCCTAATCAAAACTCTGAAATTGTAGAGTTAGAAAAAAATGGAAAAGCCAAAGCTTTATTATTTTTAGCTCACTGGTGTCCACATTGCCAAAGAGAAGTTCCAGTAGTTCAAAGATTTATCGACTCTAATGGGGTTCCTAGCGGTATTGATGTTATTGCTGTTGCTACCTCAATTGATAGAGGTAGGGATAATTATCCTCCACAAGAATGGCTAGAGCGTGAAGGTTGGAGTGAAACTCAGATTTATGACCTTGATCGAAAAATAGGCGAGGCCTACGGATTAAATGCATTTCCTTATTGGGTATTTTTAGATAAAGATTTAAATGTTATTGCTAGAAGAACTGGAAATCTTCCTGAGGATATGGTTGGAGCTTTGTTAGTTCAACTTGCTAATCAATAAATTTTTACTTCGTAAATACTGCCAAGTAAACAAAGCCGAATAGTCCCATTCTTTTGATATCAAGATTTGAATATTCTTTTTGTTTCAAATGAACTTCGGGTTGCGGATAAAAATCAAGTGATTTGTATAAGAACCTGTATTCACTCAAATTTAATGTTACGAGGCCTATAAAGTGTAACAGTGTAAATGTACCGATTTTGTGTAATAATTTTAAAATATTTTTTGCTGGTCTTGTCATATCAAGTAAAACAAACTTACCTCCTTGCCTAAGTACCCTATAGACTTCATCAAGTGCTTTTTCTGTATCTGATACATTTCTCCATACAAAACAACATAAAACATTATCAAATGATTTTTCTTTGAATGGCAACTCTTCACTTTTACCAACAATTTTTTTATCAAATTTATTTAATGAAAGCATTTTCTCATCAGGATCAAGCGCCGTAACATTAAAATTTTTAAGATCGGAATAGGAGGCACCTGTTCCACTTCCTAAATCAAGAATACTTCCTGGACTTAGATTTTCAGCGGCTTGTCTTCGCCATGATTTATCAAACCCTAAGGTAGTTAATGAGTTAACGAGATCATAGAATTTATGAATATTTGAAAAATTTGCTGATTCGTTCAATTAAATAAAATAGGCGACAGCTAAGAGAACTCCTGTTAAAAAGTGAATTCCAATAGTTGAAACATTTACAAGAAGTAACTCATAAGGAACTTTTTGTCTATCGGCATTAGGATCGTTCCATTTAACCATCCATTCATCAGCCATTTTGAATGCTTTCCATACTAATACAAGTGGCAGGAGAGCTATAAATGCATAGATAGTTCCATAATCTGTAAAAAAGCTTAAGATCCCGATTAAAGCAACAGAGGCAAATGCTTCAATCATAAACTGCTTATATAAAGAAAGAGGTTTTTCTAATCTCATCCAACCATCGTTTACTGCAGTTCTAACTACCCAAGTATTTTTACCAACAGCAGCATCAGATGGGGCATCTTGAAATTGATTTATCCAGACTATGAGCATAACTAGTAATGCTATTGGAACTGAGGCAATTAAAGCTTCTACCCAATTCCACATAGATAGATCATTATTATGTATCGGTGCTGTTAGTACATAATGTGCTCCCATCACCATTACAGGGCCGAAACCTAAAGCTATTGCAATTTCGCCAAAACCTTTATATCCAAGACGTATAGGGTCACCTGTATAACCCAGAGCTAAAAAAGTGCCAATCACACCAGTCCATAAAATTGGAGTATTTCCAAAAATAAAGCCACTGATTTGTTGATTTATATATAAACCTATTCCGATCGTTCCAATTATGCTGGCTAGGGCTGTGAGAAGGACTTGTCCCGGGGTCATAAGCCCAACTTGGATAACTCGACTTCCTCCATTAAATGGACTTGCAACTTTATTTATTTCATCTGCATTTGAAGTATGGTCAAAATAATCATTCGAGGCGTTTGTTGCTACCTGCGCTAGACATGCTCCACCAAGAACTAGCCAAAACATATTCCATGACCACGTACTGTCTAAATTTTCTGTTTTTAGATCACTCCACGCCACCGATGCACCAATAAGTACTGGTGCAATAGTAGCTGTTAGAAAGGGGGCTCTAACAGTACGTAGCCACAGACCAACTCTTTTTAACGCTAGTTTCAAAGCGAACTTTACTGCTGAAGTTCTATTAGCTGGGTATGTTTTCCACTCAAATTGTTCTTCCTGATAAAAATCAACATATTTAACAGTCGTTGGCTTAATGCGATAGTAGCCAACAACATCATTTTTTTTCAAAAATTCATCTTCCATATATTCTTTGAACGCATCTGTAGTAGACAAAACCATTTCATAAGCCTTTTCTTTTTCTTGCTCATCTTTGATTTTGTAGCACTCACCATCAATTTGTAACCCACGGATTCCTTCTTGGCCTTTTGGCCATATGACTACGTGCACTCTTGGATTAAGACGTATTTGTTCAGCTTTTCTGGTGGGATTAAAAGTAAAGAATACAAGATCTTGCCCATCTCTTGCATAAAAAACAGATGCGCCAGATGAGTTTCCTCCAACACTTGTTGCAATAAACATTCTGTCAGCAGAATCTAAAACATCTTCAATTTTTTTATCTAAAACTTCATTCATTAATTCAAACAATAATATGCTTGTGAAATAATGCACAAAGTCCTTAGTGTTTATTTCTTATCCATTTATTATTAAACAGTATGTTTGATGTCTTTAAAACCTCTGAATTCAAAAGAGCTCTAAAGTTTTATGTAGAAGAAGTAAAGAACAACCGTAGACATTTCTTTATTTCAATGTCATCTGCAATAATTTGGTGTTTCCTTGTTGTGCTTCATCCATATTTAATAAAAAGAATTGTAGACGATGGCATAGTTGCAAATAATCAACAGACAATTGTGGTATTTATTTCATTTTTAATTGCCATAGGATACATAAGAGCTGCTTCGATCGGTATTAGAAGATATTTCAGTATGTCTGTTTCATTTAATGTAGAGGCGGAGATCCGAAATAGTATTTTCGGACATATGCAAAAGCTTGCATTTAAATATCATGATAAAGTTCCAACTGGTGAATTAATGGCACGAGCCTCAAGTGATGCTTCACAAGTTAGGCTAGCTTTTGCAATTGCCCCTCTGGCAACTGCCAATGTTTTCCTCTTATTGATACTAAGTATTACTCTTGTTTCGATTTCCTTAACCCTCGGGGCAATTGTCTTATTTTCAATACCTCTAGTTCTTTATTTGGCAGGAATTTTCGCATCAAAAGCAATGGATATCTCTTTAAGAGTTAAAGAAGCTGAAGCAAAGATGACGACTGAAGTTGAAGAGCAACTTGGAGGAATCAGAGTAGTAAAAGCTTTCGGTAACGAAGATGATGCATCAGAAAAAGTAGAAAATTCCATTGGAAAGATTTATGAAACATCTATTGAATTTTTACATTTACGAACAAGATTTGTTCCAATGTTTGAATTAATACCAATGATTATTACCTTAGTTGTGCTTCTTTTAGGCGGATACCTTGCATTAAATGATTTAATAACTTTAGGTGATTTTATTGCGTTTACTCAGTACGTTATATTATTAATCTGGCCACTTAGAATAACTGCATGGTTTTTGTCTGAAATCCCTTCAAGCGTGTCGGCAGGAAATCGAATATTGCAACTCTTAGATGAAGAACCATCAATTATTGATAATGATAAGCTAGATTCCTTTCCCGAGACTGGTAATGGAAGTATCGAATTCGAAAATGTGAATTTTAGCTATGGAAATGAAATTATTTTCAACGATTTAAGTTTTAAAATAGATGGACAAAAAACTATTGCTATTGTTGGTGCAACTGGATCTGGAAAATCAACATTAGCTTATCTTCTACCAAGACTATATGATATCCAGTCTGGTCAAATTAAAATCGATGATGTAGATATTACAAATATTAAATTAGAAGAATTGAGAAATAATGTAAGTTTGGCTTTTGAAGAAAGCTTCTTATTCTCTAACTCAGCAAAAGACAATATAGCAATTGGCTCAATTGAAGCATCTCAGGAAAAAGTCGAAGAAGCTGCAGTTATAGCAAAAGCACATGAATTTATATCACAATTACCAGAAACATATGAAACTAAAGTCGGAGAACGTGGTTATGGTTTGTCAGGTGGTCAAAGACAGAGAATAGCTCTCGCAAGAGCAATAGTACGAAATCCCAAAATTTTGATACTTGATGATGCTTTATCGGCTGTGGATGCTTCGACTGAAGAAGAAATAAGAAGTGAATTAAAAAAAGTCATGAACAAAATGACAACTTTAATAATTACAAATAGAGTTCCCACCATTGAGCTTTGTGATGAAGTTTTATATATTGAAAATGGAAAAATTCGGGCCCAAGGTAAACATGAGGAAATTTTGGAAGATGTTAAATCTTATCGAAACTTATTTTTAGAGCAACAGAAAGTATAAAAGAAAAATGAAAGACAAAACATTTTCACGATCAATAAAGTTGGTTCCTGAAATTATAAATAAGTTCTTTATCAGTTCATTCATTGCGCTTCTTGCAACCGGCTTAAGAATGGTTGGACCAAATTTAATTTCAAACGGAATAGATGGCGGTGTTCTTAAATCAGACTATGACTATGTTTTACAACAATCATTATTTTATTTTATTACTTTAGTCTTGTTGTATTTTGTAACAAGTCAGGCACTTCTCTCAATTGGAATGGTTGGTGAAACATATGTCCGTCGCGTGAGGGAAAAATTATTTAGACATATGTCATCTTTAGATATCAATTATTTTGAAAAAAATAAAACAGGTGTGTTAGTAGCACGTCTGACATCTGATATGCAGAGCTTAAATGAATTTGCAAGAGAAGGGGCAAGTAGTGTGATTACTGCATTACTAACAATTCTTGGAGCTGTAATTGCAGTTTTTCTCGTTGATGTTCAGCTTTCAATTTTAGCTTTTGTGATTATGCCAGTATTAGGAATAGCAACAAAAATATTTAGAAACTATGCTGACACAACTTACTGGGAAGTTAGGGAATGGATAGGTCAGGTTCTTTCTTCATTACAAGAGGGTATTTCAGGAGTAAGAGTAATACAAGCTTATACAGATGAAGACTCACAAATAAAGAGATTTAAAAAAGTTAACAAAGAACATTTCAACGCGAACATGAGATCTGCAAGAAATATTGCTGTATATTTCCCTTTTCTTGAATTTACAAGAGTTTCTTCTATCGCCACAGTTTTATGGTTTGGATCACAAAGGATATCTCAAGGAACTTTATCTGTAGGAGAACTTGTTGCACTTCTTTTTTATTTGAATTATTTTTTTGATCCATTAATTCAATTATCTTTTAACTATGACACATTAAGATCAGCTGGCTCATCGATGAAAAAAGTGTTTTCTATTCTTGATGAGAAGCCTAATTTGAGCAAAAAGGGTGATGAATTTCCAGAGACCATCCAAGATGAAACTGTTGAGTTTGAAAATGTGTCATTTTCGTATGGAAGAGAAAATGTTTTACACAATGTATCTTTCTCAATAAACAAAGGTGAAAAAATAGCCATAGTTGGAGAAACAGGAGCCGGCAAAAGCACAATTGCAAAACTTATTTTAAGGTTTTACTTACCTACAAATGGAAGCATGAAATACTTTGGAGTCGACTCAAATAATGTTGATGAAGATTGGGTAAGAGATAATGTAGCTTTTGTTCCTCAAGAAAGCTTTTTGTTTAGAGGGACAATTAGAGAAAATCTAATGTATTCAAAACCAGACCTTGAATCTCTTGAAGAAGAACTATCTTCAATTGGTGTTCTTGAGTGGTTCAATAGATATGAAAAAAAATTGGATCAAGAAGTAGGTGAGAGAGGTGGGAATATTTCGGCGGGCGAAAGACAATTTGTAGCTTTATTAAGAGCTGTTTTAGCAAAGAGGAAAATTATTGTTTTTGATGAGGCAACTGCAAACTTAGATATTGAATCTGAATCATCTATCTTAGATGCAACAGAAAAGCTTTTGGCCTTTCAAACTTCAATCGTCATTGCCCACAGACTTGAAACAGTACTAAATGCAGAAAAAATTATGGTAATGGAGAACGGTAACCTGATTGGATTTGATAGTCATGAAAACTTATTGAAAGAAAATAAAACTTATACAGAACTTTTCTCTGCGTGGAATTTAGTTAACGAGAACTGATTCTTTTTTCAGCAATTTTGCAGTAATCCTTGTTAATTTCATAACCAATATATTTTCTTCCAGAGTTTTTTGCAGCCAATCCTGTAGTTCCACTTCCTATGAATGGATCAAGAATTAATTCATTTTTGAATGTGTATAAATTTATAAATCTTTCAACCAATTCTTCAGGAAAAGGAGCAGGGTGGCCAATTTTTTTTGCTTTGGCAGGAAGTATGTTCCATATAGAGAGCGTTGAATCCATAAACTCTTCTTTCTCGATTGTAGATTCCCCGTCTTTATTTCTATTCATTGTTTCTTTAGAAAATACTAAACAGTATTCATGAAGGTCCCTTATCACTGGATTTGATGCAGAAAGCCAACTACCCCATGCAAAGTTTGCATTTGCTCCTTTCGATTTTTGCCATATAATCTCACCACGCATGATGAATCCTAAATTGAGTAACATTTCAGTGAACTGATCTGAAAAGGGAATGTATGGTTTTCTTCCTAAGTTAGCCACATTGACAACTAAGCGACCACCAGATTCAGTCACTCGATATACCTCTTTGAAACATTGTTCCATCAACTTCCAGTATTTTTTATCGTCAAGATCGAGATCACTTAATTTACCAACATTGTATGGGGGAGAAGTCATTGTTAAGGATATACAATTATCGACAAGTTCTGACATACTTTCAGAGCTTTTATTAAATATTACATTCTCAATTTTAGAAATATTATTTTTTGATTTTGATTCAAAAGTGGCATCCGTTTGAAATTTTGATACAAAACCTTTCCTTGAACCTGAGCCATCTTTAAAAACTGATTCCTTAGACATTTACTTTTTAATCAATCGCTTGCAAGCCAAACTCTATTGTTTCGGCACTTTCTAACTCAAGAATTCTTTTTGTTAGATTTTTATAATTATTATGTTTTAAATAAGCTAAATTTTTCACAAATAAAATTTCATCATCAGGCTCTTCTTCTGATACCCAAATAATTCGTTGAAGAGTACTGTCTTCAATAGCTCTCAGAAAAACTTTTCTTAGTTTATTATTATCTTCAAAAAATACCCCACAAAATGCTCCGTGGGAAGCCGTAGATATATGTGAATCATCAAGAATATCTCCAATTGCTTTCTTCCCTGGTAGAGATTTATTGTAGTTTTCATCTTGTTGATCAGATAAAAATACTCTTAAATCAGCGTTTTGAAGGGAAAGTCTATCAACTATTTCTTTTTCATTAGTATTTGAAGGATTTACACATATAACTGGCATCAGTTAAAGTTTAATTAATAATAAGAGAAATCTATGCTTATACCTCTTATTATTGAAACGAGACTTAACTAGAATTAAATTATGACTGACGTAGATATTGATATTGGTAAATATTCTTTGGGGTGGTCTGACCCTGAAAAGAATGTGTTTAAGCCTGAAAAAGGCCTAAATGAAGACATTATTCGAAAAATGTCTGAAATTAAAGAAGAGCCTGAGTGGATGCTTGAATTTAGACTCAAAGCATATAAAAGATTTCTTGATAAGCCTATGCCAGAATGGGTTGCCAAAGATAAGTTAAATCAATTAAATTTTGATGATATATATTACTACATAAAACCAACAGAAAATCAGGCTGATTCATGGGATGAAGTTCCTGAAGAAATAAAACAAACTTATGAAAAACTTGGTATTCCTGAAGCTGAACGAAGTTATCTTGCGGGCGTTACCGCTCAATATGAGAGTGAAGTTGTTTACCATAAGAATCGTGAAGACTTAGAAAAATTAGGTGTACTGTTCTGTGATATGGATACTGCTGTAAGAGAATATCCAGACTTGGTAAAAGAGTATTTTGGAACAGTTATTCCTCCTGGAGATAACAAATTTGCAGCATTAAATTCTGCGGTATGGTCTGGTGGATCCTTTATTTATGTTCCTAAAGGTGTCCATGTTGAAGATCCACTTCAAGCTTACTTTAGAATCAATGCAGAAAATATGGGTCAGTTTGAAAGAACTTTAATTCTTGTTGATGAGGGAGCCTCAGTTCACTACATTGAAGGGTGTTCAGCTCCTGTTTACACAACAGACTCATTACATTCTGC
>Ga0160422_10002348_pt1 | contig 11847 bp, 9 predicted proteins | sample Fk160mmetaG_FD_108192 | JGI IMG/M metagenome (GOLD analysis project Ga0160422, IMG submission 108192) | Marine microbial communities from the Central Pacific Ocean - Fk160115 60m metaG | ecosystem: Environmental > Aquatic > Marine > Oceanic > Photic zone | place: The Central Pacific Ocean... | reverse complement strand
CCTATGGTTTTGCCATTTGATTCTAAAACACTTGAGCTCTCCCCGTTCTCACCAGTCGTTTCTCTAAAATAAGTACTTTTTCCTTTCCTTGGCCATCCATATCTCCCACCAACTCTTCCACTAATACCAAATTTATTATTTCCGTAACTAAAATTTCCATTTGTTCTATTTACCCTAGTCCCAGTACTAGTTCCTAGTCCAGCTGTAAATCCTTCCAGCTTGTCTTGTTTTGTAATTATATTAACTATGCCCGCGTTACCCTCACCAGCATATCTAGCAGTTGGGCTTGTTATAACTTCAACTCTTTTAATTTGTTCAGAGGGAATCATTTTAAGTACGTCAGCAACATTATTTCCTTTTAAAAAAGAAGATTCTTTTCCATTAAGTAAAAACTTAATATTTTGTGAGCCTCTCAAAGATACATTTCCTTCAATATCAACATCAAGGAGAGGAGCTTGACTTAAAACATCAATACCATCAAGAGAATTTTGACTTAAATCATTTTCAACATTGTAAATAATTTTTTCAAATTTATTTTCATAAATAGGCTTTTCATCAACTAAATTCATACCCTCTAACATATTTATTGTCAACTCAAGTTTAATATTTTTCAAATTGATTACATTAACATCTTTAGTAATTGATAATTCATTAATTTTTTTTGTTTCATAACCAACATAATTAATTTTCAAAGAGTATTTACCAACTTGAATATCTTCAAATAAAAACCGACCCTTTTCATCAGTAATTAAACCTTCTAAAATAGAATCATTTGAAAGTAGTGAAACGTTAGCAAATTGTAGGTTTTTTGAATTATAATCTTGAATTTTTCCATAAATTTTTCCTGTAGGTTTTTGATTATTTCCTTTAGACATATATTTACTATAATCTTGAGACAAACAAAATAATGGAATTAAAAAAAAAAATATATTTTTCATGTTAGTTATTTTTTTGATTTGATTTAATCCTATACTTATCAACTAAAGGGTCCATAGAAAAAAACCATAGTGGGGGAAAAAAAGCTAATAACATCATACCTGGATATCCACTAGGATGTTTAGGTGCATTTGATATATTTTCTAATTTTTGATATTTTTTTAATGCTTTCAAGTGGTGGTCTGAATGTAACGTTAATTGATGGAGTAATAATCTTCCTACAATAAAATCTGAGTTCCAAGAATGAAATTCAGATAATGCCTGGTGTCTACCATTTGATTTTAAATTTCTTACTAACCCATAGTGTTCAACATAATTTATTGTTTCAAGTAAAATAATTCCAAAAAAAGCAGAAAATAAAAACATTATACCGGAATAAATATTTATGTAGAAGATGGTGAAAATTAAAAATAGTTGAATTAAAGTAAACTGAATCATTTCATTATTAAGTGAGAAAAAATATTTTTTTTTCATCTTTCGTCTTTTAAATTCAATTTTCCATGCAGATATATATTGAAAAATAATTGATCTAACAAAAAAGAGATACAACCATTCACCTTTTCGTGCTGTTGCTGGATCACTGTGTGTACCAACCCTTACATGGTGTCCTTTGTTATGTTCAATAAAAAAATGCATATATAAGCTTGTTAAGAGTAGTATTTTAGCCAAAAATTGCTCGAACTTATTTGACCTATGACCTAATTCATGAGCTATATTGATTGAATGGCCACATAAAGTTCCCATTGCTAAAACTTTTCCAACTAGTTCATAAGTAGATAAATCATAATAGTTGATTACAAATAGAAAAAAAATCAGTGATACTATTTGTAAAAGAACTGTAAAATAAAGTACAAAGTCATAAATTAAACTATCTTTTTTAGTATCTAAATCTTGAAAAAACTTAAAACCAGGTGGAGTTAAAAGTTCTAAAATTGGCAGAAAGACAAAAGCAAATAAAATTAATGAATAAGAAAATAATCCAGAGTAAAAAAAACTAACCCAACCAAAAACAAAAAAAATATAAGAAAATGTGTATTGAAGTGGTATTAAACTTTTAATCAAAGTAAAGGGATTCATAAATCAAATTTAAATTATTTTATTAATAGATACTAAAAAAACTATTTTTTATAATGATAATTACATAAACCTAAAATTGGTTTATCTATAAATAATCCTATTTTACATTTTCTCTCTCTAAGAATTTCAATAATTTTCTCCTTTAAAATTAATGATACTGAACCAAAAAAATTAATGTCATAATCTCTAAAATTTGGTATAGAAAAAACGTGAATATTCAAAAAATCTAATAATCCATTCTTTAAAATATTAGAAATAAATGGGTCGGTTTGATATTTAGCTAAAAATGGGAAAAAAGAAGATAGAAAAAAATTTGGTCTTTCACTTTGATAAACATTATTCATTATCTTTTTATAAGAAATGTCAAAATTTTTTTCAAAATTACTTTTTAAATTTCTAGGTAACTGGTTAGTCAAGTAAAGGTTTAAGATTTTTTTTCCAAAATAATTACCACTTCCCTCATCACCTAAAATAAAGCCTAAAGAAGGAACTGATAATTCTATATCCTTTCCATTATAAATACATGCAATGGACCCGGTACCTAAAATACAATTAATACTAGTTTTTTTAGAGTTAACAGAGTAACATGCACCTAATAAATCATGTTCAATATGAATATTTGAATTTAAAAAAAATGAATTTAAGGAATCAAATATTATGTTTTTCTTTGAATCGTCTGAACACCCTGCTCCATAAAAAAAAACTTTTCTTACAGATTTTGAAATTTTTAATAAATCAAAAGAGGAATTTAACTCATCTGTGATTCTTTTAGAGTCAATATAATAAGGGTTTAAGCCTATTGTTCTAATTATTTTGAACTGATTTGTTGATTTGTCAAAATAAGCCCAATCAGTTTTACTTGAACCACTATCAGCAATTAGTATCATTTGTATAATGTTAAATTATCAATATAGTTATTAGTCAAATGACTTATTTTCTTATTACCAACTAAATAGCTAATAAAGCCCCCTTTTTGTGATGCTAATAATCCTTTTTCAGAATCTTCAAAAACTACACACTGAAATGGTTTTAAACCAAGTAACTCTGAACATTTTAGAAAAACTTTTGGATTTGGTTTTGATTCAGGAATATCATTTGCATCAACAATAACATCAAAATAATGATCACATTTAATTTTTTTAAGTATATATTTTGCATTTTTGCTTGAGGAAGCTACTCCTAATTTTGACTTTCCGTGGGTTATAAGAAAATCTTTTACTCCATACATTAAATCATCGGAGCTTACACTTTCAATTAATTTTAAATAAATATCATTTTTCTTTTTTAATAACTTTTGTTTATTTGACTCAATAACTTCATGAACTGAAGATAGGTAATCAACTGACTCTAATCTACTTAAACCTTTTATTTCTTCATAATCTGATTCAGTGAAATTTATATCAAAATCTTTTAAACTTTTCTTCCATGATAAAAAATGATAGTTATTTGTATCAATAATTACACCATCAAAATCCAATATAAATCCTTTAATCATAAATTTATTTCAATTTAGATTTTAATGTTATAATAGAATCAATATTGTAAGGATCTACATTTTTTTTACCTGCTAAATAAAAAGAAACAAAATCTAATAAATTAATCAAATACAAATATTGAAAATATAAATCCCCTTTGTCCATAATTATTAACTCTGAACTAATTTTTTTTTGCTTTAAATAGTCAAGAGTAAAATCAATTCTTTTATGATTTTTTTTGATATCTAAATGACTTTTTATGAATATTGAAATAAAATTTGAGTTAATATCTTTGTTTGATAAATCCCATCCAACAATTTCATTATGATTCATTTCAGGAATTATATTAAACCAACAAAGATTTTTTGAATTTTCATTTAATTGTTGTTTGAATCTTGTTACAAGTCCGACAAAAAGATTAGATGAGTAAATTATTGGAACTTTATTATAAATCTTAACGGATAATTCTTTTGCTTTTTTTATAATTTCTGCTTGACTTTTAGAAAGTTGCTTTGAGGAATTTTTTAGTTTCATGAAACTGGTTCTAGAAATAATTCCATATTTATATAAAATTGAAAATAATGCATAAATTGAAAAACCCAAAGCTTCTCTTGGTTGATATCCTTCAGGTAAATAAGTAAAATTAATTTTATTTTTATTACAAATCTTTAAAATTTTTCCACCAGAAGAAACACATTCTGGAATAAAACCTTTATTTATACAGAGTTTTAAAATATTTAAAGTTTCTTCGGTATTTCCAGAGTACGAAGAAATTATAATTAATGTTTCTTTTGAAACCCAATTGGGAAGTTTATATCCGTGATTTACAATAATTGGTATTTTAATATCTTTTTTAAGTAAATCACTTAATATTAGGGCTCCTACACTAGATCCGCCCTGACCAACAATTAGAATAGAATTAAATTTATTCTTTGTTAATTTTATGGAATTAAAATTTGAAAAACTATTAATTAAATGGTTTGGAAAAGATTTTATATTTTCTTCCATTAGGATTTTTGCATGATTTCAGAAGCTTCTTCTAAACTCATTAGTTTAACTTTTAAAGTTTTAGATTTTCCTTTCCTCAAGACTTCAACATTAATATAATCACCAGGATTTTTTTGTAATAACTTTTCTTGTAACTGAGGAATTGTATTTATAATTGATCCATCAATTTTTTGCATTACATCTCCTTCTTTAATTCCATTTTTTTCAGCTGTACTATTACTAGTATATCCACTGATGTAAATTCCTCGAATATCTTTATCTAAATCAAATTTCTTACAAAGATCAGGGTTTAATTCCTGAATAAATACACCTAGTAAAGCTCTTTGAACTGCTCCATATTCTATTAAATCACTACAAACTTTATTTGCAATATTTGAAGGAACTGCGAAAGAATAACCCTCATATCCCCCACTTCTACTTGCAATAGCGGTATTAATCCCTATTAGGTTACCGAAAATATCAACTAGAGCACCTCCACTATTTCCTTGGTTTACTGCAGCATCCGTTTGTAAAAAAGATTCAACAGAAAACTTTTCACCTCTCAATATATTAATATTTCTAGCTTTAGCACTTATAATTCCAGAAGTAACTGTAGATTTTAAATCTAAAGGATTACCTACTGCCAGTACCCATTGTCCAACTTTGACTAAGTCTGAGTTTGAGAAATTTAAATAATTTAAATTCTTTTCCTTAATTTTTAAAACTGCTATATCAGTTGAGGGGTCTTTACCAACCAGTTCAGCATCAAATAATCTAGAATCATTTAATGTTACTTCAAACTTGTCAAATCCTTGAACAACGTGACTATTTGTTATAATATATCCATCTTCTGAGATTATAACACCAGAACACATACCTGAGGAAGGTTTCCTAGGAGCATCAAAAAAACCCCAACCTCCTCCAAAAGGATCAAAATCAAAAGGATTGAATTCTATTCGATTACTTTCATTCTTTGTTTTTTCAAGACTGGATTTTATATGAACAACTGCCTTAGTTGCTTTTTCAGATGCAGAAGAAAAATCAAAATAATTATTCGTGTTTACAGGGCCAGAAAACTCTACTGGTGTATTTTGTTCCTTAATAATAATAGTTTCTGTTTTTTTTGGAGAAATAATTGTGATTAAAATAAAAATAACAGATAAAACTAGAGACGTTAAACCAACAGTAAATAAGATTTGTGTTTTTTTCATATTCATTTGTAAATATTATTATTGTAATTTTTAACTAAAATTATAAAGAAATATTATAAAATTAAAAAGATTTTTTATCTTAATTTAAACTTTTTTACAGCAGTATTATCATTAAAAATTTCAATTTGAATTCCATCAATATCCTTAGTTAATTCTTTACCTAAAATATCAATAACTTTTATAAGTTTTTTTTGATTATTAGAACCGTCCAAAGTTGATGATATTAAATCATTATTATAATTAAACGATGGAGGTTGAATAACAAAATCTCCAAATCCGTTAGGGACACGTGCAAAACCTTGGTCTGTTTGTTGCTCACCAAACACACAATTATCAATTAAATTTAGATTTTGATCAGATAAATATACTGATTCTCCAGAGGCAGATAATTTAAATGTAGCATGATTATAATCTCCTTGATCTTCTTCATCATCATCAGCCCAAACAATGAAATATTGATCGGGGTCTAAAGTAACATCTGGAAAAGTGTATTTTGTTAAATTATTTAGATCATCAGATAGAAAATAACCTGACAAATTTATTGACTCATTTCCTTTATTATAAATCTCAATCCAATCATCAAATTCTCCAAATTCATCAACAGCAGTAAAATCATTAGAAGCCATAATCTCATTAATAACAATATCACTCAACAAATCTTGATTCATTTTTACTTGATATATATATACATCATGTTCAGCTCCTTCGGGATTATATTTCCTAACACCATTTTTATCAATTGTTTCTATGTAGAATCTAATATATTGACCAGGATCATGAGCAGGAATATTGTAGAAATAATAATTCAAATTATTTTCCATTTGCACTTTTTCAAAATGACCTGTAAAACCAGAACCGTAATATAAATTTACTTGATCTACTAAATCTGGAGAATCTAAAATTACTGAAACTAAAGTTTCATCTAAAGAGCTTGGTTGAGAAAAATTAACACCATTAACAGAATAAATAACACTTTCAAATTCTACGGTTTCCTGATTAACCTCATCATTTGATAATAAATAAGATTTTCTTTCTTGAAAATATTCTTTTAATTCTTCTACTTCATTTAGAAAATCAACATAAGAATATATCTTTTGGGGATCATTATAAACACTTTGATTAATGAATTCAGCATAATAATCAATTAAATTATTAATATAATTTTCCTCAAAACATTGATTTAAAATAGTTCTAAAATGAGCTAAGTATCTTTGTCTAAATTCTGGTATAGCTAACAATTTATTTAAAAGAGCAAAATCGGAGTTATTTTCATTGTAAAATGGACTCCAATTAGTATTACCAAATACTGTATTTCCATCATATTCAATTGGTAATATCCTATCATTAAATTTATCGAAATAAACATAATAATCCATTCCTCCCTTGTTTATGTAACTGTCATCATCTGAAAATATAATTTCAACAGCTAAATGCCATAAAGTTGCATCTAGATCAAGATGTTCATTAATGTCATTGTACTGATCTTCATAATTTTCAACATTTTCAATAGCTAGACAAGAATTTACTAAATCTTGCCAAGGGTCATTTTTATATGATTTTTTTAAATTATAATGCTCCAAATAATAAGATGTGTCGATTCCAAGAAAATTTAAAGACGATGTTCCTGCTCCAAAATTAGGGCCTCCTCCAGGGCCTCCTCCTCCAGGGCCTCCTCCTCCAGGACCTCCCCCTGCAAAAGTATCACCACATCCAGGAGCCTCACTATTAGGGCTTTCAGCTCTCCATCTAGAGCACTCATCATCAAAAAACCACTCCCCTGCATGTTTTTTATCCAATTGTTGAATGTTGGGATAAGTACCCCAATCCTCATCGTTAATCATTAACTTTATGAAGTTTACTTGAGCAGAAGGAATATAATTTCTAGATAATTTTGAAAAAATAAACTCTCTTAAAAAACTAGGATCCTGATAGCAATTATTTAAGTTTAATGTTTCATAACCGTTAATATTTTGATTTGATTGCCAATCAAGCTCAATATTAAATGACTTTTTATCTGTATCAACATTATTTCCTCCGGGACCTCCTCCTGGACCTCCTCCTGGACCTCCTCCGTTTTGGGAACCATTTGTATTTGCATATGAAGTCTGACCTTTAAATCTTACACCAACGTTTTCAAATGTTTCTCCGTCATAAATCAAAGTTGCTGGAATATTAATTTTATCACAATAATTATTATGTAAAATGTCCCAGAAATTTGGTTGATCAAAATATAAATAAATAGTTTTTATTTCAGATTCATCATAAAAACCAGCTAAATCCAATCCTCCTCTTATTAATCTATTTCCGTCCTCAGAAAAATAGTACTGACTAGGTAGATTTTGAGAAAATAAAATAAATGAGTAAAAAAATGATAAAAAAATAAAACTCTTCATAATGCGCTAGCTAACTATATTATCTTCTAGAATTTAATTTTGCTAACAATCTCAAAATTTCTAAGTACAACCAAACTAATGTAACTAATAAACCAAATGCACCATACCATTCCATATATTTTGGAGCGCCTTTTTCAGCCCCCTCTTCAATAAAGTCAAAATCTAAAACTAAGTTCAATGCAGCAATTACCACTACGAACAAACTAAAACCAATACTTATTAGAGAAGCATTAGAAGGATCCATGATTGGCATAGAAGCCCCAAATAAAGACATAATAAAAGAAGCTATGTAGACTAAAAAAATTCCACCAGTAGCAGCAAAAATTCCTAATTTAAAGTTTTCAGTAGGTTTAATAATTCTAGTCTTGTAAGCAAAAAGCAGAGCTGCAAAAATACTAACAGTTAATAAAATGGCTTGAGAAACTATTCCAGGGTAAAAAGCTTCTTTATAAATATAGGAAATGCCCCCCAAAGCTAAGCCTTCTAAAATTGCATAAATCGGAACAGTAATTGGTGACCATTCTTTTTTAAAAATTGTAATCATAGCTACAATAAAACCACCTATAAAACCCGGCCAAATTAACCAACTGTAATCAGGAGAAAATGTAAAAGAACCTGCCGCAACCAATAAAAACAAACTAAAAGTAGTTTTATTGACTGTTCCTTGTAGCGTCATTACTTCTCCTTGTGATGTAATAGATTTATTAAATACTTCTGATGTCAAAGCAGGATTACCAGACCTGCCTAAAGATGTTGAAAGTTTACTCATGTCAAAAAAAATTTAGTTAAACAAATGTACGATTTAAGAAACTTTTATACAAGATGCTACTTGTTTTGCTTTTTTGACTAAAATATCTACAGATTCAGTACCATAAGATAAAGCAACTCCCATTCTCCTAAATGGTCTACTACTTGGTTTTCCAAATATTTTATAGTCAGTATTTTTAAAACAAGCTGCTTTTTTTAAACCACTAAATAGAGGATCTTTACTGTTTTTTTCTGCCAAAATAACAGCACTTGCTCCATTTTTTAATAAAGAAATTTCTAAAACTGGTATTCCTAAAATAGCTCTAGCATGTAACTCAAATTCTGAAAAATTTTGAGTATTAGCTAGAGTAACCATACCTGTATCGTGAGGTCTTGGAGATAATTCAGAAAAAATAGGACCATTTTTAGATATAAAAAACTCAACACCCCAAATTCCTGATCCTTCTAAAGATTTTGTTATTTTAGCAGCTATTTTTTGAGCAGAATTTAAATGTTTTTCATTCATATCCATTGGCTGCCAACTTTCTTGGTAATCTCCCCTTTCTTGTCGATGACCAATTGGTGGACAAAATAATGTATTGCCATTTTGTTGAGTCAGAGTTAATAATGTTATTTCATAATCAAAGTTAACAAACTCTTCAACTATTACTTCAACTAAATCTCCTCTAGAACCATCAATTGCATAATTCCAAGAATCTTCAATTTCTTCATATTTTTTTATTGTAGATTGTCCTTTACCAGAACTAGACATTAGTGGTTTAACTACACACGGAAAGCCACAATAATCAACTGCAATTCTTAACTCATCAAGAGATTTAGCATATTTATACTTTGCAGTTTTTATATTTAATTCATTTGCAGCTAAATCCCTTATTGATTTCCTATTCATTGTATAATTTGCAGCTTTCGCTGAAGGAACTACTTGTATGCCATTATTTTCATAATCATAAAACCTCTCTGTTCTTATTGATTCAACTTCTGGCACAATTATATCTGGATTATGTTTTTTCACAATTCTATCTAATTCTTCTCCATCAAGCATATTTATCACCTCAAATTCATTTGAAACTTGCATTGCAGGTGCATCAAAATAATTATCTACTGCAATAATATACTGGCCCAATCTCTGGCAAGCAATTACAAATTCTTTACCCAATTCACCTGAGCCTAAAAGCAATATTTTTTTTTTCATTTTATTAAAATTTAAAAACTAATAAGATTTTTAAAATAATGTTTTACATCTGAGAAATTATTTTATATTGGAAGAAAAATTATTTTTTAAAAAGTAAAACATTATATAAAGTGAAATTAAACAAAATTATTCCAATTCTAATCCTACCAATATTTATTTTTAGCCAAGAAAAAAATATTTCATTTGAAGAAAAAATAAATTATTACAAATCTAAATTTGAAATTAACTGTGTAACTGAAAAAGCAACTGATAACAAAGGAAACGGTTTAGAAATTTTATACGGAACTAGGAATTTTAGGTCTATCCTACACGGAGTAGCTTACAGAGGAGGGGGAAATAATTATTATCACAAAAAAAATAAAAGAGGAAATAAAAACCCTTTACCTCAAGACGGACTTGAAAACTTGTTGGAACAAGATTTCTCAAATATTGTTTATTTATACAAAACTAATTGGAATACCGCCCCCCGATTTGTAGAAAAAAATAACAAAAGACTAGATTATTTTCAGTTAAGTGGTAATGATAAAGAATCAAGAGACTCTATACTTTTAATGGTTTATGAAGCTATAAATAACAATGAGTTAGGACCTATATACTTACACTGTTGGAACGGATGGCATCAATCTGGATATATATCTGCTGTATTACTGAAACAGTTTTGTGGATTTTCTACTCTTCAAAGTTTACATTATTGGGAAGACTGTGCAGACAGTTGGTCGAAAGGATATGACAGAATTAAAGATGCAATTGTCAATTTTGAACCAATTGAAAAATATAAAATTGAAAAAAGTAAAGCTGATTTAATTTGCCCATGTTACGAAGATCTCAGAAAAGATGATACAATTAAATATGTAAGTCAATCCATGGAAGTATTAGATCTCAATCTTCCTTTTCCAAGTGGGGGTTTTGATTTAGAGCCATCAGTATCTACATTTTTAGATGAATATGGAAATATGTTAAAGAAAAGGCCTGAAGTAACTATTGAAATTCAAGGTCACTCAGATCATATTGGAGATGAAAATAAAAATAAAATTCTTTCAGAAAAAAGAGCAAAAAAAGTTCATGATTATTTAATAAAAATTGGTGTAGACTCAACAAAAATTAATTACTATGGATATGGAGAAACACAACCTATTATTTATTGTGATGATAAAAAAAATAAATGTTCAAAGGATGAAATTTCAAAAAATAGACGTGTAACATTTAGAATAAAATCAATAGAGTGTAAAATAAATTTCGAAAAAGAAAAAGACAATATTCCAAATAAAGATAAAAAATGGTTAAATGAAATATTTGACTTTTTATCATCTGACAAAAATATAAAAATTGAAATTCAGGGTCATGCAGATGGAGGAACAGGTAGTGATTTTGTAAATCAAGAAATATCTGAAAACCGAGCTAGAAAAGTATATGAATATTTAAAAAATAAGGGTTTTAATATTAAAAATGTTTCTTGGAAAGGTTATGGTTCAAAAAAACAAAAATATTATGACACTAGAGACAGAAGAATTGAATTAAATATTACTTATCCAAAAAAAAATATTAATCAAACAAAAAAATATCACACAATTAAAAAAGGAGATTCATTAAGCAAAATTGCATTAAAATATTATAATGACTACAATAAAATTTCTAAACTAATTAAACTCAATAAAAAAACTTTAAAAAATGGTGAGAGAAGTATTTTGATAGTTGGGAGAAAACTTAGGATAAGATGATAAAAATATTTATTTTACTGTTGATTAATATTTCGTTTGTCTTTTCCCAAGAAATTGATTCTTCATTCATTTACAAAGAAATTGATTCTT